>WFLX010254555.1_pt1 | contig 23101 bp, 15 predicted proteins | sample 4967041 | NCBI WGS metagenome assembly WFLX01 (sample SAMN12857096, study PRJNA449069) | gut metagenome | isolation source: stool from male and female vole | host: Microtus ochrogaster | place: USA:Florida | collected 2017
GACCGTATCGTGATCGCAGATCGTCGACATCCCCTGTGAGGATATTGTGCGAGCGGTTGATCAGGGTGATACGGTCGCATACCTCTTCTACGGAATTCATGTTGTGGGTGGAGAAAATCACTGTCGCACCCTCATCGCGTAGCTTCAGGATTTCGTTTTTGAGGAGCTCGGCATTTATGGGGTCGAATCCGGAGAAAGGCTCATCGAAGATCAGAAGCTTGGGACGGTGGAGAACGGTGACAATAAACTGCACCTTCTGCGCCATACCTTTTGACAGCTCTGAAACTTTCTTATTCCACCAATCCATGATGCCGAATTTCTCAAACCACTCCACCAGGGTCTTTCTGGCTTCCTTTGAAGACATTCCTTTAAGTCGGGCGAAGAACATGGCCTGCTCACCGACTTTCATGTTTTTATAAAGGCCTCTTTCTTCGGGGAGATAACCTATGTTGGTGACATCAGCTTGAGTGAGCGGGTGTCCATCAAAAATTACCTCACCGCTGTCGGGGGCGGTAATGTGGTTGATAATGCGGATGAGTGTGGTTTTTCCGGCACCGTTGGGTCCGAGCAATCCGTAGACCTTCCCTACGGGTACGTCAATTGATACGTTGTCGAGAGCCCTGTGTCCGGTAAAGTCCTTCACCACATTATGGGTTTCAAGAATATTCATTTATGTCGGACGTTTTTAAATAAATAAAAATATGCCGCCCCGCATGGGGCGGCGATATGTGTTAATTTGATGAGAGCCAGACGATAGCTTATTCCTCGCTTTCCTCTTCTTCGCGCATGTTGTGGAAGACGTTCTGCACATCGTCATCGTCTTCGAGTTTCTCAAGCAGCTTGTTGATGGTCTCACGCTGCTCGGGAGTAACGTCCTTGAGATCGTTGGGGATGCGCTCACATTCGGCGCTGATGATCTCATATCCGTTGTCTTCGAGGTAATTCTGGATGTTTGAGTAGTCCTCAAATCCACCATAGAGCACGATTTCCTCCTCGTCCTGCTCGATTTCGTCAACACCGAAGTCGATAAGCTCCAGCTCAAGATCCTCAAGGCTGATACCGTCTTTGGGTTTGATATGGAATACACTCTTGTGATCGAAGAGGAATGTGAGTGAGCCTTGTGTACCCAGTGAGCCGCCGTGCTTTGTGAAGTAAGAGCGTACGTTGGCTACAGTGCGGGTGTTGTTGTCGGTAGCGGCCTCAACGAAGATGGCGATACCGAAAGGTCCGTATCCCTCGTAAGTGATTTCCTTGTAATCGCTTGCGTCTTTATCAGTGGCTTTCTTAATAGCACGTTCTACAGTGTCCTTGGGCATGTTTTGTGCTTTGGCGTTCTGCATGAGGATACGCAGGCGCGGATTGGCTGTGGGGTCGGGACCGCCGTTCTTTACAGCGATAGTGATTTCCTTGCCGATGCGTGTGAATGTACGGGACATGTTGCCCCAGCGTTTGAGTTTTCTTGCTTTACGGTATTCAAAAGCTCTTCCCATAAGATATTTTTAGTTTTTTATGTGTTCGGGTTGGTATTGTGATATTTATTTCCCGTGGATGGGGATCATCGCAATTCCGCGTTAAGTTTTTTCTTGAGGTTGGTGACTATCTTGGTCATGATCTGGTCGATCTGCTTGTCCTGTAGAGTCTTCTCATTATCCTGCAGGATAAGTGAGATAGCGTATGATTTCTTTCCGTCAGGCAGGTTCTTGCCCTCNTATACGTCAAAGAGNCTNACGTCGCGCAGGAGCTTGCGNTCAGANTCNNTGACAGTGGCCTCTACCATAGCCATGGTGACATTGTTGTCGACGAGCAGGGCGAGATCGCGCACTACCGGCATTGTCTTGGGCAGAGGGGCGAAGGTGGTCTTCTTCTGTATTGTCAGAGCCGTCACAGCCAGCCAGTCGAGCTCGGCATAGCATACTGTCTGTCTTACATCGCAGGCTTTTGCCAGATCCTTGCGTACGATACCGAGATCACCGAGGTGCTTGCCCGAGCGGGTATCGATCGAGAGTGATGCCTCGAATAAGTCGCATTTGCCTTCGGACAGACGTATTTCCTTGGCGTTGATATTGAGACGGGCCATTATATTGGCCACGATGGCCTTGAGGTCGAAAATTGTAGCCTCCTCGGCTTTCTTGGCCCAGTTGCCGGGACGCGTGTTGCCGGTGAGCCATATTCCGAGACGGCTGCTCTCGCTGTATGGAGCGAGCGGCTTTTCAGCTGTCGATTCAGCTGCTGGATTGCAGAAATATGTGTTGCCGAACTCGTAGAGCATGAGGTCGGGCATTTTGCGGTTGGCATTGTGGGCTATGGCTTCGAGACCTCCGAAGAGCAGGGTCTGACGCATCACGTTGAGATCCTGGCTCAGCGGATTGAGCAGCCTTACGCAATTGTCGGCCGGGAATGATACTGTGAGTGTGTAGTATCTCTCGGCTGTGAGTGAATTGTTGACCATCTCGTTGCATCCGATAGCGGTGAGCTGGTTGGAGATAGTGCGACGCATGTCATCGGCCATGTCGGTGGCTGTCTTGAACGACAGGGATGAGTGTACGGCCTGCGGCATCTCTACATTATTGTAACCGTAGATGCGGAGCACATCCTCGATCACATCGCACGGACGCTGTACATCCACACGATATGTGGGCACCTTGAGGCGCAGCTCGTCTCCTTCGCGGCCCGCGATCTCAATTTCGAGAGCTTGCAGGATACGGTCGATAACATCAGCCGGAATATCTTTGCCCACGAGAGAAGTGACCATGTCGTAGGTGAGTGTGACGTCAAACGGAGGGAAGCTGTGCGCGCAGACATCGCTGAGCTCGCCTACGATTTCGCCGCCGCACAATTCCTTGACCATGATGGCGGCAAGCTTAAGTGCGTAGACACAACCGTTGGGATCGACACCGCGCTCAAATCTGAATGAGGAGTCGGTGCTCAGTCCGTGACGGCGGGCTGTGCGTCGCACGCGTGTCGGGTTGAAATAAGCGCTCTCAAGGAATACTGAGGTGGTATCATCCGTCACACCTGAGTCGAGACCGCCGAATACACCCGCGATACACNTGGGCTCATCGGCATTGCAGANCANCAGGTCGGTAGCATCAAGCTTGCGCTCCACGCCGTCGAGTGTGGTGAATTGTGTGNNGGCGGGGNATGTGCGCACCACGATCTTGTCGCCCTTNATCTTCGAGACATCAAAACAGTGCATGGGCTGGCAGAAGCCGTGCAGGATGAAGTTGGTGATATCCACCACATTGTTGATAGGGCGCAGGCCTATGGCATTGAGGTAATTCTTGAGCCATTCCGGGCTCTCGGATACCTTTACGTCTTTTATAGTGACACCGCAATAGCGGGGGCATCCCTCAGCATCGTCCACAGTGACGGTGACACCGGGTGTCGATGGTGAGTCAATCTTGAAATCTTCAACCGACGGCTTGTGGGGCTTGGCCGGGGTGTCGTGTATCGTAAGCCATGCGCTCAGGTCCCTGGCCACGCCATAGTGTGATGCCGCATCGATACGATTGGGTGTAAGGTCGACCTCGAGTACGTAGTCGTCTTCGAGCTTGTAGTATTCAGAGGCAGGTGTGCCGGGAGCAGGCAGGATTTCATCCTGTAGCACAATGATGCCGTCGTGCGATGTGCCTACGCCAATCTCATCTTCGGCACATATCATGCCGAATGATTCCACACCGCGTATTTTTGATTTCTTGATGTTGAATTCCTTGTCACCATCGTATAGGGTGGTACCTACGGTCGCAACCATCACTGTCTGTCCGGTTGCCACATTGGGCGCGCCGCACACAATCTGTGTGGCTTTACCATCACCGAGGTCTACAGTCGTGATATGGAGATGATCACTGTCGGGATGATCGACACATGTGAGCACTTTGCCCACGACAATGCCGCGCAGACCGCCGCGTATCGACTCCACCAGCTCCACTCCGCCACATTCGAGACCAATTGAAGTGAGTGCCGCTGCAAGTTGGTCAGGTGTCAGATTGAAGTCAATGTATTGTCTGAGCCAGTTGTAAGAAATGTTCATGGCTTGTTAATATAATGTATTATTTATTTGATACATAGATTAATAATGAGTCAGTAGGGAGGGGAGGGTGCTACTTGACCCAATTAATGTGCAAATTTAAGAAAAATCCGTGAAATAGTGTATCAAAATATGGATTTTTTGAAACTCACGGCGACGTATCTTGCCGTGACTGACCTGAATTCTCCGTCACCGTGAGATCAGATTACATATGAGACTGCCAATAAATGACACGGGGCCGCGGATTCCGCAGCCCCGTGGGGGAATACTTGTTTTGGAGAAATCAGAACTTGGCATTGCGCATGTCGCCGGTCTCGTTGAATGCGTTGTGGAAAGCGAAGGCCTTGTCGAGTGATACGGGTGTCTGGCCGCCTTTACCCATCTTGAGGTAATGGAGCAGGGCATCGCGGTATTCGGGGTTGGCGCAGTTGTTGATTATCTCGTAAGCGCGGTCCACGGGATCCTTGCCACGGAGATCGGCGATACCCTGATCGGTAACGATGATGTCAACAGAGTGCTCAGAGTGGTCGGCATGTGCCACCATGGGCACGATATTGCTGATGAGACCGCCCTTGGTGACAGAGGGGCATGAGAAAATCGAGATGTAGGCGTTGCGTGTGAAGTCGCCGCTGCCGCCGATACCGTTCATCATCTTGGTGCCGAGCACGTGGGTGGAGTTGACGTTGCCGAAGATGTCAGCCTCAAGGGCTGTGTTCATGGCGATAACGCCGAGTCGGCGTATCACTTCGGGATTATTTGAAATTTCGGCCGGACGCATCAGGATCTTGTCGCGGTAGAAGTCGATGTTCTTGAAGAGCTCTTCCTCAGTGCTGTCGGCGAATGTCATCGAGCATGTGCTGGCAAATGTACACTTGCCTTTCTGGAGCAGAGTGAGCACGGCATCCTGGATTACCTCAGTGTACATCATGAACGGAGGTATCTCGGTGCTCTCGCCCAGGTCATACAGCACGGCGTTGGCCACATTGCCCACACCCGACTGCAGAGGCAGGAATTCTTTAGGGATGCCGCCACGACGGTATTCGCTGAGCAGGAACTTCACTACGTTTGAGCCAATCTGCTTAGACACTTCGTCGGGAGCGGTGAAAGGCTTCACTCCATCGTAGTAGTTGGTCTTTACGATACCGACGACCTTGGAGGGGTCAACCTTGAGGATGGGAGATCCGATGCGGTCTTTGGCTGTGAAGATTGGAATTTCGCGGCGGTAAGGGGGATCCTGCAGCATCACGACATCGTGCATGCCNTAGAGATGCTTGGGGAGCACCTCGTTGAGCTCGATGAANATCTTCTTNGCCATNTGNGCGAATGTAGGACCGTTGCCGAGACCTGTNCCGAGGATGATCTCNCCNCTCTCGCTGATGTCGGCNGCCTCNATGATGGCATAGTCGATNTCNCCGTAGTAGCCGTATCTCACTTCCTGGGCCATCTCTGANAGGTGNCGGTCGAAGTAGTGNGTGTCATGGCTGTTGATGCGTTTGCGCAAGTCGGGAACATTCTGATACGGAGCGCGGCGGTTTATGGCATTTGCTCTTGACAGCATACCGTCGCAACGGTCAGAGGTAGAAGCTCCTGTAAAGAGGTTGATTTTAAATTCACGTCCTGCTTCGTGTTCTTTCTCAGCTTTTTGTGCTATGGCTGTGGGGATCGCCTTGGGTGTACCCGGAGCGGTAAAGCCAGACAAGCCGATAGTATCGTCGTTTTTGATCATTGCTGCGGCTTCTTCCGCAGTGATGTAGTTAAATGCCATAATGATATTCGGATTGTATTAAATTTTCGTGCAGTATTATCTTGGTGGTAAAACTGATAATTCGTAATTTTGTGCAAAAATACAAAATATTGTGTTTTCAGCAAAATAAATTTTTTGACACACAACATGAACGAATCAGATAACACCATATATAATAAGAATCTATATATCGAGACATACGGATGCCAGATGAATGTGGCCGATAGTGAGGTAGTGGCCTCTATCTTAGGCATGGAGGGCTATGCGATGACCGATGATATCACTGAGGCGGATGCTATCCTGCTCAATACATGCTCGATACGTGAGAATGCCGAGCAGAAGATCGCTTCACGTCTGCAATATCTTTCTTCGCTACGGCGCAAGGGCCGCAAGACCTCGGGCAATGTGCGTCATCCGTTGGTAGGAGTGATCGGCTGCATGGCCGAGCGTCTGCAGGACACTCTGCTGGCCGACGGCACTGTCGACATTGTCGCGGGTCCTGACTCATATCTCGACTTACCGGCATTGTTCTCAGCGGCCGAACATGGAGAGAAGGCCATCAATGTAGATCTGAGCACTACTGAAACCTATCGTGATGTCATGCCCCGGCGATTGGGCGGCAACAAGGTGAGCGGATTTATCAGTATCATGCGCGGCTGCAATAATTTCTGCTCATATTGCATTGTGCCCTATACACGCGGACGCGAACGCAGCCGCGAGGTGGACAGCATATTGGGAGAGCTCAATACACTCCGCAGCCAGGGATATAAGGAGGTGACCCTTTTGGGACAGAATGTGAACTCATACAATTATGATGGCATCACATTTGACCGCCTGCTCGCTATGGTAGCTGAGGCCGCCCCGGATATGCGCATACGCTTCACAACCTCGCATCCCAAGGATATGACCGATGANACAATAGCTACCATCGCCGCCCATGGCAATATCTGCCGCCATATACATCTGCCGGTGNAGTCANGCAGCAACAAGGTGTNGGCTGCCATGAACNGCAAATACACCCGNGAATGGTATCTGTCGCGCATCGGGGCAATACGTGAGGCGATACCCGATTGCGGTATCTCAACCGATATGTTCACAGGATTTCATGATGAGACTGAGGAGGATTTCCAGGAGACTCTATCGCTGATGCGCGAAGTGGGATTTGATTCTGCCTTCATGTTCAAGTATTCAGAGCGACCTGGTACATTCGCAGCCCGCAACCTGCCTGACAATGTGCCGGAGGATGTGAAGATAGAACGTCTCAACCGCATGATAGCGGTGCAGAACGAGCTGTCACTTGCCTCTAACAAGCGTGACATCGGCAAGACTTTCGATGTGCTTGTAGAGGGTGTGTCGAAGCGCAGCAACCAGCAGATGGTGGGCCGCACATCGCAAAACAAGACCTGTGTGCTGCCCCGCGGAGAAGTCAGGGTAGGTGATACAGTAAAGGTGCGTGTCACCGACGCCACCTCGGCCACTCTACTTTGCGATCTCGCGTGATATGATTATGTTTTAATTATGGTCATTACCACCCCTCCACGAGGAAGGAGTGTGAATGAATCCGGCAATTGTGAAGACTTGGTTATCTTCCATTTATCGGAGCATCCCGGAATGTTGTCTTCAAATACCTCCACAATGTATTCTCCGGAGTGTACACCGAGTCGTGAATAGTCGATCCCATTTATTTCAACATCACTGTCCGTGCCGTTGATTAAGGATATCCACCAGTTATCACCTTTTTTTCTGGCCAGGATGACGTATTCTCCGGGATATCCCCCAAGCAATAATGTTTCATCCCATGCTGCAGGGAGAGCAGAAAGAAAATCCCGCACTTGCCGTGGTTGAGCAAGGAAGCTTTCCGGNCTATCGGCAAGGTGCTGTATTCCCGATTCAAACAATGCTGTAAGCGCAAGCTCGTGGGCATCAGTAGTGATATGCGGATGTTGTGAATCAGAGAACGCACATGGGGTATAATCCATTGATCCTACAACATTGCGGGTGAATGGCAGAGTTGCATTGTGGCAGGCTGCGTTGCCGGTAAGCACGGGGAGATTGTTATACCATTCCTCACCGTACACGGCCTCGGTGGTGATAAGATTGGGATAAGTACGCTGCCAACCTCTCGGTAGCGGAGCTCCATGGAAATTCACAAGGAGATTATGACAGGCGGCAGCCTCAAGCAGCTGCTCCATATATTTCCAGTTCAGATTAGTGTCACCTGAGAAGAAATCTATCTTCACGCCTCTGACTCCTATCTCCTCACACCATGTAAATTCCTTCTCAAGGTCTTCGGGTGTGTTCAGGCGGAATTTCGGCCCAGGGGCTCCGTCTACCCAGCCGACTGAAGAATTATACCATATCAATGGTCCGATATCTTTACTCAGAGCATAAGCAATGGCATCTGCCACGGTAAAGCCATCCTTCATTTCATCCCACCCGGCATCAATCAGAACGTATGGCAGTCTTAGCTCTGCTGCAAAATCGATGTATTTTCTGATAATTTCAAAATCATTTGATCCATGATTGTAAGCCCAATATATCCATGCCGCGACTCCTGGTTCTATCCATGAAGTGTCATTCAGGCGGCTGCCTGCTGAATTGTCAGACACAAGAGTGGATTCCACAATATCTGACAGGCTCCCGGCAATGAATGTCTGCCATCCTCCGTCTTCACACCCGTCAGCTTTNAGATTGAATCGGTTACNACCGAGCTCAAACATGCTCGTACCCGCTTCATCTGATGTAATNCCGGATTCTGTCAACAGACCAAAATATCCATCGCAAAATTCAAATAGCGCAGGGTATCCGATCCTGATACCAGGTCTCAAATCCACATCCTTATTATAGAACTGCTCATAGCAGTCGGTCCATTCCTGTAGCCAGGTATGTACAGGATCTACCAGTTCAATTGTCGAATCCCCTTTCTTCTTCCAGACGAAGCCGTCATTGAAAATCCTGACATAAAGTGTATCATCATTGGCGAGCAGATATTCATATTCACTATATATATTACGGCAATGCCTGCGCTTTCCGGTCACCATTTCATATTCCACGATATTACCTGCAATTTCTCCTATCAGAGCGTACTCTCCACATTCGAGATTAAGAATCTGGAGAACCTCATCATTCCTGTTGAGTGCTCCGAAAGATAGCCCTTTATCAAAAGGAGTTACGGTAAAGACATTTTCTGCGTGAAAAATATTCATCCCAAGTAATAAGGCACTTGCTGCCGTGATAGCTTTGCGTCTCATATACACATTACATCTTTACATTAATACGATTGCCCGCATACATCACTTCTTTATTTCTTCCATCAGGCAACACAACATTGAAAGTGCGCGTTTCAGGCATCCCATCAAACGCCCCTTTCCGGGGCTCGACGGTGAGTGTATTATTCCGGTCAATCCATTTCATCACAATTTCAGAGTATTTCCCGTCAAGATAATTATAGTTATCACCCTCATCTTCGTATAAGGTAAATTCAGCGTCGGCCCCCGGATAAATATTTATGGTCAGGTAATNCCAGGTTTTCTCTGATACGTANTNCATGTCTTCAGCAAGAGNCANTATGCTGCCGGCTTTAATAAAGACAGGAGAATATGCGAGTGGAGCATCTGCCATAATGAACCGCCCTCCTTCATATAGTTTGTTGCTCCGGAAATCATACCATGCGGTACCCTCGGGTAGGTATACTTCGTAGCTTTTATCAACCGTCCAGTCAATTGCCGGCCAGCCTTCAGAATTTGTATCGGCATCTTTCTTGTCCCACCCGGTCATTTCATTAGTATTGACTACCTTTTCTTCAGTATATAGCGGCTCCACGACGGGACATACAAGAATACTGCGACCAAACATGAATTGACGGTTGTTATTCCATGTTTCTTTATCGTTTCTGAAATCCATGAATAGAGCACGCATAAAGCTGTCATCATTAGCGCTCACTCTTCGGGCTGTACTATAGATGTATGGCAAAAGACGGTAGCGGAGCTTAACAGCATCTACAAGAGCATCATACACAGGTTGCCCCTCCTTTCCGAAATAGTAGATTTCTCGGTATGTATCCGCTCCATGACTCCGCATCATAGGATTGAAAAGGCCAAACTGCATCCAACGTGTATAGAGCTCCTGAAATTGAGGATTCTGAGAGCCGGATTTGGGANCCCAGTTTCTGTTGTAGCTGCCGGAGAAGAATCCGCCGATGTCGGTGTTTACATTAGGATTGCCTGTGAGAGTATGGTTGAGGACAAGTGGCACCTGTTTACGAAATGAATCCCATGAGCTGGCCACATCGCCACTCCATGACTGTGAGCCGAATCNCTGTTGACCNGTAAAGAAAGATCTTGTCAGNATAAACGGACGTTTNTGTCGGTCTACCTCGCGCTGGTGTGAATCTACACCCCCCACACACATATATGGAAACAGATTGCGTACCGATCTGTATGAACCAAGCGCGCATGGCTGGTCAAGATCAGAATCTTTATATTGGATATGGTCAGGGTCGGTAGAATCCATCCACCAAGCGTCAATACCCATCGTATGGAGTCGTCTCAGATGATTCCAGTATATATCGCGGCCTGTCTCACTGTACGCGTCATAGACACGTACTCCCGATAGATAATCGCGACGCGGAGGCCATTCTGTAAGCCCGGACTCNGGCCACGTCTCGAAGTNAAACAGCAGATCTTTTTCTTTAAGCTCCTTATATTGCTTGGTCTGCGGACCGAAACTCTGCCAGATACTTATGGTGATGTGAGCATTGTTGTCATGCACCTTGTCAATCATTTCCTGAGCCCGGTCGAAATCAGGATTAATAAACTCCATGGCATTCCACGTATAATTACTTCCCCAATATTGCCAGTCCTGAATTATGCCGTCTAAAGGTATACCGAGATCACGGTATCGGTCAACAACCTCGAGGAGTTCATANTGTGTCTTATAGCGTTCGCGNCTTTGATGAAAACCATAAGTCCAGAGAGGTACCATNGGTACGCTTCCGGTTAGCCACCGGATATCGGCGATAACGCCGTCAGCATTNCCACCATACATGAAGTAGTAATCAACCATATTTCCGACCTGACTCTCCATCTCAAGTGTCTCATCATCGTTGAGTGTCGTCGGGGAATAATTATCCCAAAAAATTCCATACCCCTTTATNCTCTGGAAGAAGTGGGCGAAGTCTTCAAGATTAGACTGCTGCATGAGTCGGTGNTCACCTCTCTGTGACAATTTGCCATTCTGCAACATACCTATTCCATAAATGGGCTCATCCTTTTCGAGAGCCCAGCTTTGCATCACTTTGTAGGCGCCCTTGTCTATTCCATCTGCAATCGGGGTGAATCCATATTTACCTTCNGCTACAAGCAATTCACCGTCAGGCTTGAAGAAACTTACTTTACCTGTTTCATTANCCACAGTCACCTTAAGTGCCCGTGTCTTATATTCGGTTNAATTATTGGNGGAATTACGGGCTACTTTCACATCTTCGGGCAGTGCGGTCACAACAATAGATTCTCTANTGATTACAGTGCTATCNGGATATTTCTGTATTCTCACAATCTGNGGTGTATAGAACNTCACCGATATGTTTTCACCAGCAGAGGCGATAAGTGCGGTTANTGTCAACAGACACCCAATAAATACTTTCATNTGTTATAGTTGTTAATGGTATTTGATGATGGTATGCAAAGATAATGGATTTAACTCAAAATTAGTGACAAACTTGAAATATCTTAGTTTTTTTTTCGTTATACCTATTGTATTTCATGGTATCAGCTTCGCTGATGTATGATAAATCGTGAATGGACTGAATTAAAGGTAGGGATATAAGATTATGAGAAGACTGCAGATTGTGATTTTACTACTTTTGGGCGTGGTGACATCCAAAGCCCAAATCATTGAGAACGGCGAATCAAATATTATGTGGGGAGCCCGGGCTACCTTTGATGTCAATCTGCCCGGTAAGGTACACAGCAATATAATTGATGACCGGATGTTTCGTAACGGCACAGGTGGCACATTAGGCGCTGTCTGCAATATTTACCTCGGAAAGAAGTTTTACGTCGAGCCGGCTGTGTCTTTGTTTTACGACACTTATTCATACAAGGGGGTAACCATAATGGGTGACCATGATTATATGGAGAGCGATCCGGGTGTGTACAAATTCGGCATACGTATTCCTGTGGTATTGGGCTACAGCTTCAGCATCTCCGATATGCTGTCTGTCTCACCGTATACCGGACCGGAAATGAGTTATGCGTTTGACGGCAGAATTAAGGTGGATGATAAGGATATGCTGGGTCTTGATGATGATTCGCTCTTCGGCGAGTATGGCGATCAGCGCAGGTTTGAATGCGGATGGAAAGTCGGTGTCGCTTTCTTCTCAGGTATGTGGAGTTTCAATATCGACGGGACAATAGGAATGACCAACCTTATGAAGCATGGACTTAAGTTCAGGGAAAACCGTGGCAGCGTAAGCCTCACCCGATATTTCTGATTACATCATAATTATACGATAATTATAAGGATAACCGTTGAGATGCACATGCTCCTCTCCACGGTTATCCGTATAATTCTGTTCAGGTTACGATTTCAGGAATGAGCGGAGCACCGCAGCAAACTGCACCGGATTATCGAGGAAGCTGTAGTGACCGCAACCGGCAAAAGATACGAGTCCGGAGCCGGGGATCAGTTTCTCCATCTTGCGTGCATCGCCGATAGGTGTGGCCGTGTCATTCTCGCCCCATATCAGCAGCGTAGGAGCTTTTATGGCGGGCATAAGGTGACACAGGTCTTCGTTGACCACCTTGGACATGATCGCCCTCATGCGCGGGGATGCACCGCGGTAGTCGCTTGATCCGCGTTTTGCACGCTGGCGTTCGATGAATTCACCGCCTTTTTTCTTTCCCATGGTCAGGAGAGCCAGACGTTTCATAGCCTTGAACTGATACACCTTTAGATAATATGACAGAGAGCGGCGTGGCTTCACCCCGGCAGCATCTACCAGGATGAGCTTGTCCACATCGTGGCGCGAGGCATGGATTATGCCCACACGTCCACCGAAAGAGTGTCCTAACATAGACGGACGCTCTATGCCCAGCTTTTCGATAAACTCAGCGAGCATGTCGGCATAGTCGTAAACATCCCACACCTCCGGTGGCTCTTCTGATTTGCCGAATCCCGGGAAGTCGATGTTGTAGACCTTGTGGGTGTCCACGGCGACACGTTCGACTGATGCAAGGGTGGTGGTGTCGCATCCCCAGCCATGCAGCAGTATTATCGGTCGGCCTTCTCCCTGCTCTGTATAATGCACCTTGGTGCCCTTGAGTTCGATATATTTGTCCATGAGTCAGAGTATCATTGATAATCGTATTCAAGTTTGAAGTCGTCAACCCACAGCGTAGCGCCGTTTCCGCCGGTGAAGAAATCGCCGTATTTACTTGCGGATGCTGTGATAAGTATGTATTTCGGCACTCTTGAGGTAGATACATAATCGAGCGTGATGTCAAACGGCACATATGCGTCTATATCGTCACCGCTCTGGAATTTGCCGTAGGCTATCACCTCCGGCCCATCGGGGTCGAAGAGATGTCTGTCCTTGGGATTAGTGCGGATCTCGAAGGGCTCATCAGAGTCGATCAGGGCTATCCACACCACGCAGGTGTCAGGTCGTCCTTTCAGGTCTTCGTAACCTGAGGTAACGGATGATATGGCAGCAGTCTTATATTTAAGATAGCCTGTGAGCCGGGTGGGACGCTGATTGAATTCATGACCGAACGACAGCACGCCGTTGGTACCGTCGGTACGTACATAACGTCCTACGAAAATATTCCCGGCTGCGAGCTTGCCGAGCACTGAAATGCCGACGAATTTGGTCTGTAGCATGGCGGCCTGCCCAACACCTGTCACAGTGTCATCTGTCGGCACGGTGTTGCTCGGACCTAATGTTGTGGCACCTTTGTTACCCGAGTCCCATACTTGCTCACCTCCCTCTGGCCAAGGATCCCATACCTTGCCGTCGAGCCACCAGCTGTCAAAGTCGCTGTTGGGCACCTGCAGGAGGCTGCCCGTGGTGAATTCCAGCACCTCACCGGCTGCATTGTCTGAGATAGCCCTTGCCTCGTATGTGGCGAGTGGCGATAGTCCGATAATACGGCCGCAGAAGTCACCTCCATCGTGGGTTATCCAAGAATCAGGAGCGGTGAGCCACTCGGTGTCGCCTTTAATGCGGTATTCCACTGTGTTGTGCCGTCCGGCCAGCGCCTGTCCGTAGACCCATCCTACACATGTCCATCCGTCGGCCGAAAGGGTGGTGACTTCGGAATCGGTCTGACTTACGGTAACGGTCCATTGCTGTTTGTGGCCATAGATGTCAACTGTAATCGTGACAGGATCGGTGAAATCTACGGCAGAGCCTTCAATCATAGGTTGTGCAGTGGCTCCGGTAGGCCAGAGCTTGCAACGCTCTACAGTCACTGAAGTCAATGGAGTACGCTTGGTGACATATGCCGTCACGGTGTGGGTATCGGCGTTGATTTCAGATGTGCCTACCTGATTCTGTACGGTGAAATATCGCTCGATATCCTGACGGGCGGTGAGGGTCCAGACATAGTCCTGATAAAGACTTAGCGTCACTGATAGATCTGAAGAGAGATCGATAGGCTTGTCGAGCACATCGCCGTACACACGTGCATCCGGCGTTACTGAATACTTGTCGATATTCACACCATAGATATTGGCCTCCTCCGGCAGATAGAATGTGACGGTGAGGTTGGCTGAATCTATCAAAGCCGGACGAAGCTGACCTTCGGCTGATATGCTCAGNAAGTTGGCCTGGATATGNGGNTAGGGNATNTCATTGGAGATACANCCGGCTATCATGACAAGAGANNTGANGGCCGNAANCATTGCNNCTGATTTNCAGCGNNNGGCAGAGNTATTNTNGTAATANNTTCATAGCTTGNCTGATTATATCACCACGAGNAGNCCGAAGTTGAGGTTAAAGATNTTGAATTTGAANTTNGCACCCGATGACACTCTGTGTCCGTCNTCNNCNCCGTTGGTGGTCTGTTGCTGGTTGGTATAGTGTACGCCGAATACGCCGAACGACAGATTGAAAGCCACGTAATCCTGAATGAAGATACATAGACCGGGGCTGAAGTTGAGATTGACCGATGTCGATGTGGTCTTTGTATCGAAAAGGTCGTCACCGTAGTAACGTTTGAATCTCGAACTGCCGGATCCGAGGTCAAGGGCAACTTCGTTGAATATCGCAAACCGTTTGGCCATGCCCAGTCCCACATAATTACGGTAGAAGATGCCCATCTTATAGTTGGATGAGTAGTAGCTCACATCGTGGAGCGAGAAGTTGAGGTCGTCATCAAAGTCAATGGAGAGACTCTTGAGGTCGGCGACTCCTCTTGAATAGTCGAAGCGCATACCCAGAGCCTGGTTGTTGTCGATGAAGTATGATACAGAGGGCTTGATGGAGTAGATCTTTCCCTCGAAGTTGAAGTCTTTGGCGTAAGAGAGGAGCTGGAGATCCTCGGTGTTGAGACTGCCGTAAGCCGCAGTGATGCCGAAGGCCCATGATTTTTTTGGGATATAGAGAAAATTGTAGAGCCCACGGTCATAGCGTCCGTAGTTGCGTTGCGGCAGTATCATCGACACTGTGTCAGAGTCTATGATGACCTTGTATTCGTCGGGGATACTATCGAGACTGACGGGATGTTTCCTGACTATGCGGTTGGTCTGTATTTCTTCAGGAGACGGTAATTCGGCAGAATAGCCCGATATTCCTGATAGTGCGCATATCATTAATATGATGTATCTGAGATTCATGCTTACAGAGAATAAGTGATAATGGATGGTTATAGATAGAATGCCACACCGAAGGCGATGGAGAAGAGATTGACCTTGAAGTTGGCGTGCTTGCTGTTGAATTTCGAAGTGTATATCTGATCTGTTATAGCCTTATTGTGATTATAGCTGAATCCGAGTACACCTACATTCACCTCTATGGCTGAGTAATTGTTGAGAAACATCACGAGACCTGGCGACAGACCTACGTCGACATTGAAGTTGGTCTGATATGTGCCGGTGAGGTCAGCGCCCTCGCCATCACAGATTTTTGACTGGCCTCCGCCCAAGGTGAACTGCATCTCGTTGAATAGGCCGAAACGTGTGTTGTCTCCGAGACTGAAATACATGCGCATCGCCGCAGTGCCCGAATACGAGTGGGAGATGGAGTAAAGATTATTGATATCGTAGTCAGTCTCGGAATCCACCTTGATATCTGCCGAATTGAGACGTGTCTGCATACGCGAATATGTCACACGTCCGCCGGCCGCGAGATTATCCCTGAATGTGTAAAACAGCATGGGACTCACCTTGAAATCATAGCTATCGCCATCGAGCGACTCTATGATAAGGAATTTGTAGTTGCTCTGGTCGGATTGAGAATAGTTGACGCTGAGACCGGTAATCCACTGTCCCTTGGGCACGAAAGTGATGTGTTCGAGATTGCGCTCAAACCGCTTCTGCGCCGATAGGGGCATCAAAGCCGTAATAATGGCGGCGAGAAGCATGATCAGTTTTTTAGTACTATGAGTCATGATTAGAGATTTTCGTGTTGTGACGTAGATATTAATTGATGTTAGTAAGAGAATGAAAGATCATCAATCCACAGTGTGCTGCCCACAAAGGATGCTGTCTCAAGATTGGCTGTCACGGGTACACCCGTGTCACCTGAGGGGCCGCTCGAAGCAGGTACGGATGACATGATCATGATCCGGATGCGCGTCACTGCGGTGTTGTAAGTGAAGTAATGGATTGGAACGTTGAACGACCGGAAGTCTGGGGCAGTGGCAAACAGATATTCTCCCTGACCCACGAGTATGGCGCTTGAGCCGGAGTCATTCAGCAGTTCTACCACAATCTTTCCGTTGTCACCCACCTCGGTCACGTCAGGCAGATATTTGAAGAATCCATCGAGTGAGGACGGTCGTGATCTGAAGGCGAGGCCCTCTTCATATGTCTCTGACATAGATACGGGATCAAATACGTATTTGCCCAGGAAGAGACGACCGGCCGATACGTTGACGTGTGAGGGCCGGTTGGTGTTGTATGGCACGAAGTTGTTGTCGGCCTGTACCGACGGCGGAATGGGCTCACCGTCAAGTGACCAGCCCACTGACCTTATCATCATGGATTTAGAGCCTGAAGCCGACTGAGAGAAATCGATTGCCGCCGATGGTTGCATATACCATGTGTTGTGGTATGATGCGCTGCGGCACAATGTCTTGTTATTGATGGATGCCCAGTTTTTCTTGGGCCAGTATACCGATATGTCGGAAAAATTCTGTTGGTTGAAGATAGCAAAACGTGTCGCCGAATATTCACCGCCTGATGGCAGATGTTTATATTTGAAAATCTCCTCCACATCCTCGAAATCAGCAGATGCAATTTGCTGGGCATGTTCAGTGACAAATGTGGTGGTGGCGGTGAATTCCTTTTCGATAACCCATAGTGACAGGTCATAGCTGGTGGATGGCTCCAGACCGGATATCTCTAGTAGGCCGGCGGCAGGGTCGCGCATTGTCACAGCCACAGGCTTGTTGTTGACATTGACACGCGCATTACGCGTCACCATTTCTATTATTTCCTGATTCTCTCCCTGTACGGTTATACGTGCTCTCTTGGCGAATGCGTCCACATGGATCTCAAATGTCGGGGACGAGCGTTCGATATCGATTCTGAGCTTCTCGACACCGAGGAAATACACCTTGACCGGCACGGTGGAGGTGCCCGGAGGTACCTTGAAGTTGATAGTCAGCTCTCGGGTTGAGATGTCCCAGTCGGTGGATGTGATTTCGAGCGGAGAGCCCGACTCTGTCATCAGCACGAAGTCGTGGGCCTCAACCTGTGATACGTTGAGCAGCAGTTTTATCGTGGCTTTGTCAACACCGATCTCCGCACCGCTCTTATAGATGAGTGTGAAATCGACGCTCTCTATGGCGACATTGAGGGCGAGAGGCTCTGACATACGTCCGAGGATATCAATTGCCTGAAGGGTGAATGTGACATTGACCGATCGGTCGATCTGATAAGTCTCAAGTAATCCAGTAAAGTCAATATCAGCGGATAAGTCGGACGGCATGTCAAATACCAGGCCCTTGAGACGCTCGGCCTCCGACATCAGATCAATGTCGATATGGTAATCGGTAGCTTTGGTATCGAATCCGTCAATGGTCAGTCTTAAGGCCGTGAGCGGGGCAGAGGATTCGACATGCATCCTGATGGGCTGTGCGGATGGATATCCCTCGATAATATGCAGGGTGGTCTCCGGAGAAAATCCCGAAGATGTGATAGCCGGAGCAGGTGAGTCGAATATAGCCTGATCGATGTCAATGGTCTTGCTGTCATTACCACACTTCAGGGTAATGGCTCCGCTGCTTTCCTCCTTAATCTCAATTCTGTAGTTTTCAGCAGACAGTGTGCTGACATAGAATCCTGTGACGAGGTCAACGCTGCGGGATGAAGCATCCGTGATGCTGACATACACTTCTGTTTCACCGGGCATGATATATGCCGGACGCTTTTCATCCGGTGATATGGCGACATAGGCATGACCGGAGGTATGTACCGTGACATCTCCGAGGGTGTAGGGCGCATCCGCCGCCNGCTGAGNCNCNNCCGACATCATTGCCTGCATGNGTCTGCAATCAATATTTANCTGGGTCTGCTTCNTGTGTCTGACCTCAAATTGTGACNAGCCGTAATAAAACGGACAGTCAAAGCCTTCACTGCCGGGTACACCTGCGTATGCCTCAGCCTTATATTCTCCGGCGATGAATAGTTCTATTGGCGAGAACTTGGATGCATCGGGCCACGTGTGGCTGTAAGCACCGTCGGCGGAGGCCAATGTCAGTGTCACGGTAGAATCAGCAGGGACAGATGAAAAGCTGAATTGTATGAAGCCCACCTGTTGGGTATCGACTGATTCTTCACTTGAGCATGATGATGCGATAATGGCAAGAAGTGTCAGAAACGTGGAGATGATACTGTTGCGCATGGGATGTGTCGGGATTGTATTAGTGCCGTATGTGTTGTATNATGGCAGTGCCGGTATGGCGGGATTCTGAATGTCTGACGGATACGGGGGTAAGTGTTTAGTAACTGTCGGCCAGCTGTGTGGCTATGGCTTTCATTCCGGCTACAGATGGATGTCCGCTCTGTTTGTCTATGTCGTGGAGTATTATGTTGTCCACTCCATAATGGCGGCAAATTTCCTGCATCGACTGAGTGATGTCATCAGACAGTCCGGAATTCGTGATGTTGATTATCTTTGCTTTAGGATAATGGGTCTTAAGTCTGTCGAGCATGTAGGCAAAAGCCGGACGGAAATAATAGAGATCGGCTTTTGTGAAATCAGAGTAGGTAAAGTCACCTATCGGAGCTCCGGCCCAGCTGTCATTAGTGCCTCCGAATACAAATATCACATCCGGATTGCCGAGATTCAATACACGGGTGATGAAAGCGCGGTCTGAGAAGTCTCGTCCATGGTAGCCGGTGCAGCACACCGTAGATCCGCTGTATGAATTGTTTATCTCAAGAGAGTCGCCCTTTTCGGCGATCAGCTGATACCACCATGTCTGCTCCACGTTCTCGACATCGTTTTTGGCTTTGCCTTTGTCGTTACCGTTATACCAGGCCAGGTTGGTCTCGGGGTATATGTATCCGCCGAAGGTAGAGTATGAGTCACCCAAAACCGATACTTTCTTGGATTGTGCGCATGACATCAGCGATACCATTGTCACGAGCATAATCATGAGCATATTTCTTTTCATAATCTGTGCTTCTTTATATAGATAAATAATGTCAGGGTTGTCAGATTTTGACACCGGGGTAAGCCTTGGTGAGATAGTCGGCCAGGACATTAGAGAAATGTTCGTTGGCTTCCTTAGTGTAGCGCACATCCGTAAATACATGCGCGAGTGTCTCCTTATTGTTTTCCTCTGTAAACCGGCGAGAATCCTCACGGGCTTCTTTCTCTGCGAAAAGCCGGTCAATGTCGGCATCGGTATAGTCGTGATACACTTCATCGTGGATAATGGCATCTACCGGCAGACGGCCTACTTCGACACCTTCATCAGCCGGATATCCGAGAGTAAGTGTCACCACCGGCACAACGCGCGCGGGCAGCCCGAGTATCTCGGCTATGTCGGACGCATTGTAAAGGGTGGTGCCCAGATAGCAGCAACCGATGCCTCTCATCTCGGCTACGGTACATATCTGCTGCGCAAAGATTGTGGCATCAAGTAAGGCTGTTACAAATGACTCAAGGTTGTCATAACCGGGCTTGGCTCCTCTAAGCTCGCACCAGCGGACAAAGCGGTTGAAATCGGCACACACAGTCAGGGCTACCTGACAGCCTTCAAGCTGGGGCTGACCGAAATGGGTGGGTGAGAGACGGCGTTTCATCTCGGCATCGCGTGTCACGATGACGCTGTACAGCTGCATATTGCCGGTGGTGGGTGCGTAGGCGGCATCTGCTATTATCCCGCGCAAGGTCTCGTCTGAAATCGGGCGATCGGTGTAGTTGCGTATGGTACGGCGGTTGGGAAAGTATTCTTTGTCAGTCATGATAGTGTTATTATTGTGTTAATGGGGTTTCCTGATGACTATTATCGGGGATGGGGGTCTTTACCGTAAGTGTATCGGATACAATGATTGTATCCGGAGAAGCGTGAATGGGGGCGACAGTATCTCTCTTGTCATGTCTGAGATACCGAAGGAAGCTGAGTACGTTGTCGAAATCGCGTCGGTAAACAATGCCCACGCCCTGTGTGGTCTGTGCGGTGCGTAGATAATAATTCTGGTCATTATACCGGTTGTATGCCTTGAGACGCCAGCTGCCTGATCGGTTGAGGAGGTATTCAATATCAAAATCTCCGATAAATTGGTTGGTATTAAGTGATTTGTCACGATAGCCGAAGTTACCGTTGAACAGGAGCCTGTTGTTGAGCAATGACGAAGACAGAGCCACATCCACCTCGATGTCGGAGAAGTCGCCACGGTCGCTGCGCAGATTCGGCGCTATGCTCCAGTTCTCGCTCAACTTGCCGAGCATACTTGATAGCTGGCTTGCGATTGTCGACGAAGCCACACTGAATAATTCATCGCCCTTGGTCGTCGAGGCCATGTAATCGGGAGTATAGAATCTGTTGAGGGCGAGCAGGTAGATAATCTGCCGGTTCATCATGTCCTCAGTCGATATGATGGATTTAACTTTGCGATACACATCGGTAGAGAGGGTGGGGAGCTCTATATCAAAGGATATGTCGGGCTGACGCATGTCGCCTGTTACATCAAGCAGAGCCCTCACCGGCACCTGGGTGCGCTTTATCTCCTTGTCCTGCAGGAAAGACTTGTCGAGGTCTGACAGGTTGGCGTTTACCTGATTGTAGGCCTGTATGTTGAGATGTGCCGCGTATGGATCACCGTTGAATGTGATGCTGCTGCCTTGCTTGATGATGAAATCCTTGATTATGATATCCTGCAGGGTGAAGTTGTAGTTACCTTGCTCAAGAGTGTAGGTGCCGTAAAGGCGCAGGTCGTTATCACGCGATCCGTAGCGCATTCGCATCGCGCCGTTGCCTCGGGCACGTATGCGGTCGCCTCCCACGGGATCCATCACAATTATCAGCTGCGCCCCCTCATTGACACTCATCGTGAAATCCATATTGTAGTCGGTGGGCTCCTCGTCGACGGCATTTTTGCCCCTCTTCTCAGCATCCTGCACCTCCTGGGGGTCAGTGTCGGTGTCGATTATCGGGTCAGGCTTGTTGCGCACCGTAGCGTCCCGGAAATTGATAAATGAATATTCCTCGGCCTCCTCCTGATCAGAGAGTACGAATGTAAAGATTGAATTAGGCGCTGTAGTCATGTTAACGGATATATCCACGATTCCAGGTTTGCCCTTGATGGATGCCCGTCCGTTGCCATATATCCGTCCGTACCATATCGGACTAAGTTTCTCCGGCACGTCATAAACAAGAAAATCTGACGCATCGGTGATATTGAAATCAAATGTAGCGTTATGGAAATATTGGTGACCTACCCATCCGTTGAGCCTGGCTGTGTGTCCGTCTTCATCATGCAGAGTGAGTTTGTCGAGTCTGATTATTCCGGGCCTGATATGTATGCTGTCGGTGGCTGAATACCATGTGTTGGTGAAATCTATTTTCATCTTTACAGAATCAGCCATTATGTCACCCTCAAGGTCAAGATCCGAGAATGTACCGAATAGCCTTGCCCGGCCCGATGCATAACCGCTGACATCTGATGTGAATGCCTCCATGAACGGTTTCATGAATCCTACCTTCACCTTGTCGGCATTGATGTTGATGAGCAGTTCTTCATTAGGAATATAGATTGATCCGTCGAGATAAGACTTACGTGCATTGTCGGTAATATCGGCGCTGAATTCAAACAGCTTTCCGGAGTCACCGAGCTTAAGAGTCACATCGGCGTCACCTAACACGCAGTAGTTGTAGCCGATATTCTTTACGCTCAGTCGTTCGCAGGTGATATCAGGTGCTTGTCCGAGCAGCCCTTTGCCATATATCGTGCCCGATGCGTTGCCGGATATTAGGGCATTATTGATTTCGAGGGTCTCGAATATGTTTATCAGCTGTATATCGCTGAGGGTGACGCTGAGCAAGTCCGAATCAAGCTTGCCGGCTGTACCGTTGATGCTTATGGACTCGGTGAAGGTGCTCATCACGAAATTATTGACGATCAGCGCGTCTTCATCATAAATTATGGTCGATGGTCTGATCTGCCATGTATCATCACCAAAGTTGATCTGACTGTCGTCAAATGTCACATCGGCACATAAGTCTTTGCCCTCATTACGATAAAGATAGGTATCAAAGCGTATTCGACCATTAATAGGAATCGTTCGCTCTATTTCCCAGTCTATATCAGAATGTAGTCTGGAATCAGCGGCATTTACGGTGGCCATCAGGTCCATATCGCCTTTTTTTGTTGGGAAATGCGTTGTGAGGTAGACGTTGCCTGTCGCCGCCATACCATCCAGGGCTACGTTAAGGGCTGAATTGCGAACTACTTTATTGCCCTGTAGAATCCAGGGAATAGAGATATTCAGAGATGCTTTGAGGGAATGTTCGGCAAAATCGCCGAATATTTCTGCTTTTTTCACAGGTTGCACTCCCAGATTGAAAAATTCTGCTATGTCCTGGGGCTTGTTAATAGTGAAGTTGAAGGAGAACCGGTTGCTGTCTGTGCTGTCAGCGACCTCATATTCAGAG
>WFLX010033026.1_pt1 | contig 23092 bp, 17 predicted proteins | sample 4967041 | NCBI WGS metagenome assembly WFLX01 (sample SAMN12857096, study PRJNA449069) | gut metagenome | isolation source: stool from male and female vole | host: Microtus ochrogaster | place: USA:Florida | collected 2017
TTTTCCATTTTCTTAACGAGCTCTTCGGCATATTTGGTGGGGTGGAGGCTAAGGAATGCTGCGCCGAAGCAGGCCGAGAAGGTCGGGGTGGGTTCGGTGATGCCGCGTTCGGTGCCGGCGAGNTTCGAGGTGTAGCCGCTCAGGAAGTAATATTTGGTCTGCTCGGGAGTCAGGATGCTGACGGGGGGCAGAACGCCGTAAGCGTCGGCAGAGAGGAAGATAACGTTTTTAGCTTCCGGGCCGGCCGAGGGCTTAACGATGTTTTTGATGTGGTCGATGGGGTAGCTGACGCGGGTATTTTCGGTAACGCTCTTGTCGGCGAAGTCGATTTTGCCGTTGGCGTCAACGGTAACGTTTTCGAGCAGGGCGTCGCGGGTAATGGCGTTGAAGATGTCGGGTTCGCTTTCTTTGTCGAGGTTGATAACCTTGGCGTAGCAGCCGCCTTCGAAGTTAAACACGCCGTTGTCGTCCCAGCCGTGTTCGTCGTCGCCGATGAGCAGACGCTTGGGGTCGGTCGAGAGGGTAGTTTTGCCGGTGCCGGAGAGACCGAAGAAAATGGCGGTGTTTTCGCCGTTCTTGTCGGTGTTGGCCGAGCAGTGCATCGAAGCCATGCCCTTGAGGGGGAGGTAGTAGTTCATGATAGAGAACATACCTTTCTTCATTTCGCCGCCATACCAGGTGTTGATGATAACCTGCATGCGTTCGGTCAGGTTGAAGGCTACGCATGTTTCGGAGTTGATGCCGAGTTCCTTCCAGTTTTCAACCTTGGCCTTGGAAGCGTTCAAAACAACGAAGTCGGGCTTGAAGTTGTCGAGTTCTTCCTTGGTGGGGCGGATGAACATGTTGGTAACGAAGTGGGCCTGCCAGGCAACTTCAACGATGAAGCGAACAGCCAGACGGGTGTCCTTGTTGGTGCCGCAGAAAGCGTCAACAACGTAGAGGGGCTTGTTGGAGAGCTCCTTGTCGGCGATTTCCTTGAGGGCGTCCCAGGTTTTGGGGGTGATGGGCTTATTGTCGTTCTTGTATTCTTCAGAGGTCCACCAGATGGTGTCTTTGCTGGTGTCGTCCATAACGAAGAATTTGTCCTTGGGAGAACGGCCGGTGTAGATACCGGTCATAACGTTAACCGCGCCGAGTTCGGTTTCCTGGCCTTTTTCGTAGCCGGTAAGCGAAGGGTTGGTTTCGTCGATGAAGAGCTGATCCCACGAGGGATTGTGGAAAATCTCCGGGGTGCCGGTGATTCCATACTGAGTCAAATCAATCTTGCTCATAGTGTAGGGTTTACTTGAATTGTTATATTGGGTTTAGTTTTAATCTTGTTTACCAAGTGCAAAGATACGAAAATAATTTTGAATTTTAAACGTTGAATGTTGAATTTTTGCGGAAATTGGGAATTGAGAAGGGAGAATTGAGAAAGACAATCCTGTTTGGCGCTTTTAGTCTGCTTGTAAGTCATCGGAATTATCCAGCGAAGTTTCAATATCTTCTATCGTCGGTAGGGCCGATGCAACTTCGTTGAATAGTTTTTCGGTTTCGTATTGAGCAATTCCCATTGGNTNAGTAATTCCTCTCAGTGNGAACTCTGNNTTCTTGTTACTTTTGCTNCGGCAAAGTAATAACCCGATTGTTGGATTGTNNTGGNGGAATTTCACANATTCATCANCGGCAGAGATATAGAAATTCAGTTTGCTGACAAACTCAGGGATAAACTCAACTGCTTTCAATTCTACAACAACATAGCAATGTAGCTTAACATGATACATCAGAATATCAATGTAATAATCCTCTCCATCAACTACTACATTGTATTGCCTGCCAATGTAGGAAAAGCCCCTTCCCATTTCTAATAAGAATTCAGTTACCTTATTGGCAAGGTGGTTTTCAATGTCTCGTTCATGCTGCAATGCCATAGTTCCTATAAAACTGAATACATAGGGATCTTTAAAAGCATATTTGGCCAAGTCGGATTGAACAGATGGTAATGTTGCTTTGAAATTATTGATAGTATTACCGACGGTTTCCATATATCCGTTTGCATATTTGCTAAGTAATACATCCTTACTCCACCCGTTTTTACTCGCTTCTAAAATGTAAAATGCGCGTTCAGCCTCATTCTTAATTTTAGGAAGCAAGGATATATGATGATACCAGCTGATAATAGTTAGCGGGACCTCGATGTTATCACCGTCGCTGCTCAATTCTGCAAGTGCTACTTGCGAAATCGGCAGTTTCTGAAATTCTGCAAGTGGTACTTGCAGAATCGGAAATCCGGGATATGCAACCGCAAATCGTCTCATGTAGTGAAGATTACGAACTGAATAACCCCTGTCGTTTGGGAAACGAAGCATTAAGTCCTTAGATAATTGTTCAATTACTTGAGTTCCCCAACCTAATTCCTTTTGCTTGGTGAGAATATCATTTCCAATACTCCAGTATAACTCCAGCATATCGGTATTTACATGGAGTGCAGCATTGAATTTGGCTGATTCAATACGTTTTTCTATTTCTTTTCTCCACTCTTGATAACCGGAGGGCAAATACGAAATATCATTTATAGAAGGTTTCATATTGCAAAGTTACAAAATAATTTTGAATTTTGCTGTTGATTTTTTGTGTGCGAGCAAAAGATGAGTGCGGGGTAAAAAAAGAGATGGCGGCCAAAATTGCCGCCATCTCCAAGTAAAGAATGTGTGTGTTTCTTTTAGATTGCGATTTTTTTGGTCNCAGAGCCNTGGCGNANNATNTAAANGCCATGCGGCAGGCCTTCGGTCGTGTNGCCGACCTTAACNCCNCGCAGGTCATAAACCTCAANCCCNTGCTCAATTACAATATCGTNGATACCANCNTNNTCGCCCGGGTCAACGGGGTTAACNGCNGTTCCGTCGGTAACAATTTTGAGAGAGCCCTTGGCACCCTTGGGAAGCAAAAGCGAGTTGCCATCCATCTTGTCGAGCATTTCCTCGTCGTTATAGAGGATGGAAAGGATGTTCACACCCTCATGAGGCGTTACGAAGATACGGGTAGCTGAACTTTCATTGCCGGTCTGAATCTGAGCGCCGTCAAACAGGGCGGCAAACTGACGTCCGGTAGCAGTCTTTGCGCGGGCGGCACCACGGCGGGCAGNGCGACGNCGCACATCTTGAGCGGGTTCGTCGCCCTGTTCAAGTGCTGCAGCCTCGGCGGCTTCTTCAAGGGCATCTTCGGTCAGCAAATCCTGATATTCCTCTTCGGAGATATTGCTGACATCAACGCCGGGATCCTGAGATACTTCAAGTATATTTTGGATGCTTTGGAATTTGCCCCATTGCGGAGCGTTGAGGTAAGCGCGGAAACTTGTGGTAGGAACCGTCAGCGATACGTAGCGGAAGCGCAGGCCATCGAAGGCTCCGGTTTCGGCTGCGGGAGCATCGACGGCGGCGCAACTGATGTTGGCCAGTTTCTTATTGTCAAGAAGGATATTCTGACTTACGGATTTCATGCCTGAGGGCATNGAAATTGAAATCAGTNNCGGACATTCNGCAAAAGCATATTGCGAAAGGNCNNTTACNNTTNTGGGAAGGTTNGCNGTAACGANGCGACGGCAGTTGNTGANTGCNTCNTCGCCAATGTAGGTGACATTTGCTGCANNNTNAATNTCGCGCAGNGCNGTACCGGCAAACGCACTTCCACCAATCGAGGTGGCGAATTCAGGAAGCATAACTTCATCGAGTTGATTGCAGCCGGAGAACACGGAGGCCCCAATTTCGGTCAATTTGCTTGCGCTGAGGTCAACGGTTTCAAGCATAGAGCAGTAGCTAAAAGCACCGTNCCCAATACTTTCAAGGTTCTCATTTGCTGTAATTGAACGGATACCGGNGCATTCNNTGAAATGCNNTTGAATCAATGGTTTTCAGAGCANAGGGNAGAGTGCTGATTGTTACTCGCGGGCAGTTCGAGAATGCCTCAGAGCCGATTTCGGTTACCCCGTCGGGGAGCGCGTCGAGTTGAAGGAGTAAACAGTCAGCAAATGCGCGGTCGCCAATCCGGGTCAACCCTTTGGGTAGTTTGATTTCAGTAAGGAGAAGACCTGCAAATTGGCCTTCTGAGAGTTCGGTAATATTAGTAACCTCGCTGAGGTCAAGGCTTACCAGCGAAATCATGTTCTCTTTAATGACACGCAGGTCGGTATCCGTCAGTGGGCCTACGACCTTCATCTTCATTACGTTAGCGGGCATATAACCGCAGGCGAAGCGGATTCCGTCGGCCAGCGTGTTGTTGCCGGTCATATTGACCACGATGTCGGCATCTGATTCCTCAACGATATTATCGAACTGTTTCCAGCGCGCGTTCGTTGCATAGTTATTGCGACGACCGTTGTTAACAACAACCGTAATTGCATCATTTTGGTCATTGGTCAGGGGGAATGAATTGTCAAGCGTCGGAGGGTTCATCGCCTTAACGCGGAGCAGATGAAGATTTTCAAAAGAGAAGGCTTCGGAAGATATATTCTTCACTCCGCTACCGAGGGTAAGAATCGACGGGCTGCCGCAACTGCCCTCAGGCAGTTCGGTAATCTTATCTGGAATAATCAGTTCGGTAATGCGGGTGCCTCTAAAAGCCTTATCAGCAATTTTAGTCAAAGTTGACGGCAGGGTTATAGAAGTAATTCCATTTCTATTGGTATTATCGTTGCTACATTGTTCAAAAGCGCGCTCACCAATCTCTTTTAGACCCTCGGAGAGGTTTAATATTTTTATGTCGTTCCAACGGAAAGCACAATACGGAATTACTTCAAGGCCGCTACCAATTGTCAAGCTTGTTATCCCACGATCATGAAATGCCTTGTTCCCAATTTTTTTAACGCTATTGGGGATGACTAACGACCAAGATTTTTTTACGTGATAATTACCATATTCGCCGGCCTCAAATGCGGATTGACCAATAGATTCGAGAGTTGATGGAAGACTAATCTCATCAAGAGCGTTTGAACCGGCGAAAGCATAGTCTCCGATTGATTTTAACTGAAGAGGGAAATAGACCTTCTCCAGGGCGCTGCAGCCTGAAAATAAATAATTCCCAAGGTCAGTTAAATCAGCAACCAAAACGGCCTTCTCTAATTTCTGGCAGGAAGAGAATACACCATCGCCAAGTGCGTTCAAACCCTCAGGTAGTATTATTTCAGTCAATGATTTGCACTCGCTAAAGGCTCTATCGTTGATGCGTTTTAACGTTGAGGGAAACTGGAAGTTTTCAAGTAGCTCGCATCCTGCAAAAGCATCAACGCCGATTGAAACCAAACCTTCCGGCATAGATACGGCATAAAGTTCCTTGCAATCTTGGAATGCTCTATCCGAAATTACAATCACTTTATATTCAGCATCATTGTAAGTTACCGTTTCCGGGATAAACAGTTCGCCGGAAACTTTTGTCGGTGCAACGGCTACGGTTTTGTCCTCCTCGCTGATAACAACATAATTTATATCCTCGTATGTGAAATATTCATTATTGCTATAATCATTATTTTCATCAATAGATTTGATATTAGCAAACTTACACCATCCGGATGCTTCCCTATAGGCGGAGATTGATTCCTTAGGGACATAGAGAGTAATATGATTGTAAGGGTCATAACTATTTACGACCACCTCAGAGAAGAGTTCATCGGAGTTCTCCGGAGGGATAGGACTATAACACTTTATAGCCTGAAGTTGAGCGATTGTCCCACCCTCACCTTCATAGAATTCTATAAATTCCTCAAATGAGAGACCTTCGTAGATCATCCCCCAAGAGTCGAGTTCCTTAAGTAATTTTGTATTTTGACAATCGATCTGTCCAATGCTGCTGAGTGACTCTGGTAGTATGAGCGTTGTTATACTTGGGCAATCTTCAAATACCCTATATCCTATTGTCGTAATAGATGCAGGCAGGGAAACAGAACTGAGGGCCGTACAATGCGCGAAAGTCCAGCTCTCAAGAGTTTTAACACCTTCGGGAATCACAATAGACGTCAAAGATGAGCAGGAATCAAATGTGGATCCGCCGATGCTGCTAACGGAGTTAGGAATGCTTATCGATGTCAATTCGCTGCANCCGCGGAAAGCTTNGCCGCCGNTAGAGGNTACGGNGTNNGGGNTGGTCACCTCAGTCNGNCNNCTGCAGCCGTAAAAAGCACNATAGCCNATTTCGGTTACNGAATATNNCTCATTACTATAAGTAACTGTTGGAGGAATTACAATATCTCCGGCTGCTTCAGGATTACTTGCATTACTTGCTACCTGAACGGTTTTGGCGTCCGCGTCAAGAACCTCATAGTTGAGACCCTCGAAAGTGAACTCCTGGGCAAGCGATGGGAGCGCAATCAGCACTCCAAGCGCTAAAAGTAGTAGTTTTTTCATTTGAATGTTTAGTTAATTGGTTTATTTAAAGAGTTTTGTTATTGCATTATGGAATACGCAGAGGAAGTCTTCGGCCTCACAAGCGTTTAACCGCTGAATTTCAGTCGGCAAGGCTTTGAGGTCGATTCGGTTATCGACTACTTTAACCTTAATAAGATTATGTTTGCGCAGAGCTTTCACAGATTCAGCCGGTCCGGCATGAATATAAACCTTATTTTCAGGTTTCAATCCAAATTTGTAGTCGTAGTTAAGACAGAAATCATAGATACAGGTAGAACCAAATCTGTGAACAGTGTGTGCAGTGATATGGTCTACAAAGCAGTCGAAATCGGCAAATTTGCACGGGTCTAAGTTAAGAGCCTTGAACTTNGCTAAAGCATTGTTTATTACGGCATTTGTGAGCCGGCGCTGATGGGAGCCCTTTTTATAGCGGGGCACATCTTTGTCGAGTGAGTCGGGAAGTTCTTCTTTGTTCGCGCCGGGGGCACCGGTAATGCAATCCAACAGCGTTTTGAAAGAGTGCATATTCGTATACACCTTTCCCTTACGTTTTTTCGAGTACCAATTAACCATTTCTTTCAAAGATTGGTAATCTTTGTCGGGAGGAGCGGGTAGCACATAGCAACCATATTTAGAATAACAGTTCATAAAACTAATAGTGCCGCGGTCATCCCCTCGTTGGCGGTAAGCGATTGGTTTATAAAGAAAAAGCGCGGGAATCTGACTCGTTGCCGTCCCACACATCGAGGCTCTCGCATTGCCTAACTCTGATGGACGGCAACGGCGAAGCCCACGCAAATATGAATGCTTGCGCATGCTCCTATGTCAACATAGGCGCAATGCGGACGTTCATATCCAAGTGGCGCAACCCGCTGCCTGGTCCTTGACAGAGTTTGTGAAATTTGCGAGATTTCGATGTGTCAAGTGACTAAGCGCAAAGTAACGCTTTTAATATATNTAAGTTTGCCGACCCCACCCGCANACCCGCAGACCGGGGCTCGCGATTCAGTCAACGCGGCAAAGATACGAAAATAATTTTGAATTCTAAATGTTGAATGTTGATTTTTTGCGGAAATTGCTCGCGTGATACTTTGACGCAGGGCGACGGCGAGCCGCCGTCGCCCCCGCAAGGACCGCACCAATTCAACATTCAACATTCAAAATTCAAAATTATTTTTGTAATTTTGCGGCCGCAAATGAGCGAAAAACTTTGGAACCGGGAGTATCTGAAGGTAATGACGAGCAACTTTCTGCTGTTTTTTGCCTTCTACCTGTTGGCGCCGCTGCTGCCTATCTATCTTGATGCGCAGTTTCAGGCCGACAAGGGTCTCATCGGCGTTGCGTTGAGCGGATATATCGTTGCCACGCTGCTGGTTAGGCCCTTCTCTGGCTTTATAGTCGACACGTTTAACCGCAAAACGGTTTTGTGTTTCTGCTTTTTCTTCTTTTTCATCTGCTTTGCAGGCTATATCGGCGCCGGCACGCTGCTGATGTTTGCCATAGTCAGAACGCTCCACGGACTGCCGTTCGGGGCCACTACGGTTGCAAACTCAACAGTGGCGTTCGACACTCTGCCTTCGTCGCGCCGCAACGAAGGAGTCGGCTACTACGGGCTGAGCAATAACCTGGCCATGGCCATAGCTCCAAGTGCGGGCATAGCCCTTTACGGGGCTACGCATAATTTCCAACTGCTCTTTTGGCTATCGCTGATTCTGGCGATGATAGGGTTTGGCGTTACCACCCGTGTGCGCTTGCCCCGGCGAGAGCCGGTTGCCGGCAAACCGAAGCTGAGCCTCGACCACTTCTTTTTAGGGCGGGCGTGGCTTATGGCCATAAATATGATTCTGTTTGGCCTTTGCTGGGGAGTTATGAGCAACTATGTTGCCATCTACGGGCAGGAGATGCTCGGAATTACCGACGGCACCGGAGTTTTCTTCGCCATACTTTCGGGCGGGCTTATTCTGGCGCGACTTATCGGGGCCCGGCAGTTGAGGCGCGGCAAGATTGTTGAAAACTGCCTGCGCGGAGTTACGCTGTCGACCATCGGGTTTGTTCTTTTTGCCGGCGCCTGGGGTGAGTGGAGCTTTTATTTGTCGGCGTTGTTTGTCGGGTTGGGCAACGGCCAGATGTATCCGGCATTTCTGAATATGTTTCTTAACGTTGCCCGTCATGATCAGCGCGGCACGGCCAACTCCTCCATTCTCATTTCCTGGGACCTTGGCATGGGTATAGGTATTCTTTTGGGCGGCTTCATAGCCCAATATTCAGGCTATGGGGCGGCGTTTTGGATGGTTGCTATTACCCAGGCCATCGGTGCATTGCTTTTTGCCGTAGCCACCAGGCGTTTTTATCTGAGCCGGAAACTATAATTTGCGGAGTACGGAAAAATTTCGTAACTTTGAGCGTAGTTTTCTGTTTACGATATGAAAAGACTCCTTACTATAATACTGTCGTGTCTGCTGCTGGGCGTTTCGGCCTCGGCTCAGATTATTATCAGCCAGAAGGCCGAGAATAAGAATCAGCATACTAACCTGCTCGAAAAAGTTCCGGAGCAGGGAAAATACGTTGGCTATGCGGGTCTGGAACTCGTGTCACCCGGATTTTTCGGTGATGGCGGCGTTAACTTCGGCATAAGCACCACCCACGGCGTAATGCTTCGCGACCGGGTGTTTGTTGGCGGCGGCGTCGGCTATTTCGCCGATTTCCGCAACGGCAAAGGCGTGATTCCGATTTTTGCCGATGGCCGCTACTTTTTCCGCTCGCAGTTTCAGCGCCGCATTTATCCGCATATCGGGGCGCGCGCCGGTGTTCAGATTCCCACCGAGGGTGGTGTCGGCGGCTTTGTGCAGCTGGCTTTGGGGCTGAGAGTGCCTTTAACCGAAAAATTTGCCATGAACATAGAAGTTGGCCCGCAATATGCAACCCGCTATGAGCGCGAACACGAACACAACATGATTTCAACGGGCAAACCATTTAAATCTGCGGGAAATAAATTTCAGTTCTTCGCCCGCCTAAACTTTGAATTCTAAACTATGGCCGACGGATATCTCGAGCGCAAAATGGAGGACTACTTAGCCGGAAAGCTTAAACCTTCAAAGAAAAAGCCAGTCAAAAAAACTAATAAACAACCATAAACCTATACTCAATGAAACCAATCTTTTCACTTGCTGCCGCAGTTATGGCCCTACCATCGGTAGCTATGGCGCAACAAACAGGCGAAATTCCCCCTCAGACTCCAAATCCGGACGCTCCGCGCTATAACATCGTTTACATAATGACCGACGACCACACCGCGCAGATGCTGTCGGCCTACGACACCCGCTATGCGTCGACCCCAAACCTCGACCGTCTGGCCGAAGGCAACGGCGTGAAATTCAATAACTCATTCGTTGCCAACTCGCTTTCGGGCCCCTCGCGTGCGTGTATGATTACCGGTAAGCACTCTCATGGCAACGGTTTCTACGATAACGAAAGCGGCCGCCCCTTCGATGGCTCGCAGCCGACATTTCCGAAATATCTGCAGAGCGTAGGTTACCAGACCGCCCTTTTCGGCAAGTGGCACCTGATTTCCAACCCGACCGGTTTCGACACCTGGCGTATCGTTCCGGAGCAGGGCGACTACTATAACCCGCGCTTTATCAATCAGGACGGTTCGCGCTCGGTTGAGCACGGCTACCTGACCAACCTCATTACAGACTATTCGCTCGACTGGCTCGAAAACCAGCGCGACAAGTCCAAGCCGTTCGCCCTGCTGATTCACCATAAGGCTCAACATCGCAACTGGATGGCCGACACCTGCAACCTCAAACTCTATGAAGACAAGGTGTTCCCCCTGCCCGAAACCTTCTACGATGACTATGCCGGTCGCCCCGCCGCCGAAGCTGCCGAAATGCGCATCGCATCGGCCCACGNCATGGACATTATCTATGACCTGAAGATGCTGCATCCCGACTCNGTTACGCGCCTNAAGAAAACCTACGAGGCTTTCGTCGGCCGCATGGACCCCGAGCAGCGCAAGGCCTGGGACGATTTCTATAANCCCATCATNAAGGAATTCTACGATTCCAAACTCGANGGTAAGGAGCTGGCCGAATGGAAATTCCAGCGCTATATCCGCGACTANTTGAAAACCCTCAAGAGCCTCGACGATAANGTTGGCCGCGTTCTTGACTATCTTGAAGAAAACAACCTGATGGACTCCACCCTGGTTGTTTATACCTCCGACCAGGGCTTCTATATGGGCGAACACGGCTGGTTCGACAAGCGCTTCATGTATGAGGAATCGTTCAATACCCCGCTGCTGATGCACCTGCCCAAAGGCCTTGAAGCCAAAGGCGAAATCAACGAAATGGTTCAGAATATCGACTATGCACCCACCTTTATGGAAATTGCCGGTGCCAATATCCCCGACGATATCCACGGCAAGTCGATTCTGCCGATTCTTCGCGGCGAACACCCCGAGGACTGGCGCGACGCCCTCTATTACCACTACTACGAGTATCCGGCCGAGCATCGTGTTAAACGCCACTATGGAGTGCGCACCGACCGCTATAAGCTGATGCACTTCTATAACGATATTGACGTTTGGGAACTCTACGACCTTCAGGAGGACCCCAACGAGCTCAATAACCTTTATGGAAAGCCCGGCACCGAAGAACTTACCAAACAGCTCAAGGCCAAACTTCTCGAACTTCAGGAACAGTATGACGACCCCATACGCCATCAGTTCCCGATTGAAAAAGAAGGCTAAATAAACTTTTGATAAGGACCTCAGAGCCGACAAAGACTCTGAGGTCCTTACAATATTTCGGGTGCATGTGCGTTAAAAGATTAGTTATGAAGAAAAATTTACGCTTTATATATGTTTTGGCAATGGTTTTATGCATCCGTTTGGGTGCAGGGGCCTTTGCACCCGATTTTTACGCTCCCAAGTCAGTTCTTGGCAGCGGTAAATGGGTGAAAATCAGCGTTACGGAGTCTGGAATGCATTGCATACCGGCGTCGAAGCTCAAAGATTGGGGTTTCGGCGACCCGTCGAAAGTGCGTATTTATGGCTATGGCGGCGCCATGCTGTCGGATTTGCTGGCAGAGTCGACCGTAATAGACGACCTGCCGCCGGTTGCATCGGCCGTAACCCCCTCCGGGCTTGTGTTTTATGCCGAAGGTCCGCGCCAGGTTATTGCCGACCGCAGCGACGCATATCATCAGGTTAACCCCTATTCGAATTTCGGCTACTATTTCCTGACCGACGGCGAAACTCATGCGATTGAGCGTTCAGGTTCGGCGCTGAACTCCGCCGAAGGGTGTCAGACCGAAGGCTTCTGGGTGAGTTATTATGACCCGCAGGAAATATCTATCGGGAATTCAGGCCGAATGATGGTAGGCGAGGATTTCCGCGTAAAGTCATCGCGCACGTTCGACATGAGTATGCCGGGCCGTGTTGCCGGCTCGTCGGTAAATATGCGCATGTCGCTCGTTGCCAACTCAACGAAGCGCACATCGGTCAGCATCAAGGCCTCAGGCACCGCGCTGACCAACACCAANAACGACTATATTGAAACTAANACCGAGTCAGAAATCTGGGGCCGACAGTCGATTATCAACCGGGTGTTCACTCCGGAGTCTGACCATGTGTCGCTCGACGTTACGCTCGGAGTGGCNTCNACGGCCAAGGGAGCGTGGCTCGACTACATAGAGCTGGTTTATCAGCGTCGGTTCGAGGGCTCGCAGATTTTGTGGGCCTACGGGCCGAACGTGGCCTCTACAGGAGCCGGAGCCGCCGGCGTTCACGTCTGGGACGTAACCGACCCGACCAACCACTATGAACTCAACGTGGGTTCTACCGGCGCCTGGCGCAACGACCGCGCGGGGGTACGCCGCTATGTTGTTTGGAAAGAGTCGGACGCTATGCCCGCCCCCGAGCGCGTAGGCGACGTTTACAATCAGAATCTCCATGCAATGGGCNGTNTGCNCGACATGGTTATCATTACCCCTCCGCTTTATCGCAAAGCGGCCGAGTCNATAGCCNCCACCCACCGCTCGTATCCTCTCGACCCGCTCAGCGTTGAGGTTGTTGACCTCGACCAGGTGCTTAACGAGTTCGGTTCGGGAAGCTTTGACCCGGGTGCCCTGCGTCGCTTCCTGAAGATGCTCTATGACCGCGGCAGCGACGATAACGGCCGCCTGCGCTATGTGCTGATGATGGGTAAGGGCACCTGCGATAACCGGGCCCTGACCTCCGTTGGCAAAGCTCTGAAAGCTCCTATGCCCCTTTGGGTCAGCGAGAACTCGCTGGGCGAGAGCACCTCGTTTTCAACCGACGACTATTTCGGCTATCTCGAAGATAATTCCGGAACGCGCCTCGGTCGCGACGTGCTTTCGGTGGCCGTAGGGCGCATTCCGGCAACCAGCGCCGATCAGGCCAACATCGTTGCCGAAAAAATTAACCGCTATATGTTTAATTCGCCGCAAGGTGCATGGCGCTCGCGCATGACTATTCTTGCCGACGATGAAAATGGCGGCGAGCATATGTTTCAGAGCGAAGACCTCACCTCCGGAATGGCCTCCGGCCCCAACGGCGAACGCATCATAGTAAATAAAATCTATTGCGACGCCTACACGCGCCAGAATTCGACCTATCCGGGAGCACGAACCGACCTTTTTCGCGATTTCAACGACGGCATGGCCATTTTCTCGTATATCGGCCATGGTTCACCCCGAGCCCTCGGTTCCAAGGGCATTATTCAGGCCACTGACTTTAAGGAGAAATTCTATCTGAAGCGTCTGCCCTTTTTCTATGCCGCAACCTGCTCGTTCCTGAAGTGGGATATGGATCTTACCTCGCAGGCCGAGTCGATGCTGTTTCAGCGCGACGGTGGTTTTATAGGCTGCATATCGGCTCTGCGTCCGGTTTATATTACCGCCAACGGCGATTTGAGCCGTGCTTTTGGCCAGACCCTGGCAAATTTCGACGATGACGGCACAGTGCCCGCGGCCGGCGAAATTTATCGCCGCGCAAAGAACCGTGTGTCTAACGACACTAATAAATTGCGCTACGTTTTTCTCGGCGATCCGGCTCTGCGGATTGTTGTGCCGGCGAACCTGATGATTCTCGACGAAATCAATGGAGTTGCGGTTAATGAAGACGAGCCGTTTACGGTTATGGCCCGTCAGGACCTCACTATTTCAGGCCGGGTGGTCGACCCGACCGGCAAGTTGCTCGACGACTTTAACGGCACGGCGACCGTTACGCTCTACGATGCCGAATTCTCAACAACCTCGCATGGCTACGGCGATTCCGGCAAGGAAGTAACCTTTGAAGAAAAGGGCGACCTGCTCTTCATTGCCATGGGCGAAGTTAAGAACGGCCGCTTTGAGGCTAAGGTAAGGATGCCCCAGAATATCGCCGATAACTATCGGCCGGCAACCCTGAGCCTGTTTGCCAACTCATCCGCNGCCGGCGACATGCGCACCGCCTCGGGTGTCAGCCGCAATGTTTATGCGTTTGGCTACGACGAAACCACGCCCGCCGACCTTCAGGCTCCGGTTATACATTTCGCCACTCTCAACGANGAGAACTTTAAGCCGGGCGACGATGTGAACGCCGTGCCCCTGCTGGTTGCGCGCATGAGCGACAATACAGGGCTGAATATGTCGACNGCCGGCGTCGGTCAGAAGATGACGCTCACCGTTGACGGCGGTACCACCTATAANGANCTGGCCGGATATTTTGTCCATGATGCTACGCCTCAGACCGGGGCCATGAGCGGTGTGCTCTATTATCCGGTTCCGAAACTGACCGAGGGTCAGCACTCGATGAGGCTACGAGTTTTCGACATCGACGGCAATTTTGCCGACGCCGATCTTGAGTGCAATGTGCGCAGCGACCTTAAGCCTGAAATCTATGAGGTTTATACCTCCACTTCTCCGGCTCGCACCGAGGCCCGCTTCTATGTGCGCCATAACCGTCCGGACCAGATTGTTACCGTAACCGTAGGGGTTTATGACCTTATGGGTCGTCACGTCTGGAGCGGTCAGGTCGAAGGACGCAGCGACATGGAAACTTCCTCGCCGCTGGTTTGGGACTTGCGCAACGACGGTGGCCAGCGGGTGCCGCGCGGCATATATGTTTATCGCGTCGAGCTGGTCAACGGTGTCAGCCCCGGGGCAACAAAGTCGAAAAAGCTTGCGGTTGCCGCCGAATAATCAGAAAATTCTTTAGAAGATGAACGTTACCGTATATTGTGCATCAAGCCCCGATGCTCCCCAAGAGTTTATCAACGCGGCATATCGGCTCGGCTATGAGGCGGGCAGCCGCGGCTGGNCAACCGTTACCGGCGCCGGCACTACCGGCCTGATGGGAGCTGTTGTTGACGGCACTCTTGCCGGCGGTGGCAAAGCCATCGGGGTAATTCCTCAGTTTATGGTTGACCGCGGCTGGGCCAACCCGAAAATGACCGAGCTGGAAGTGGTCGACACCATGGCCGCACGCAAGCGGCGCCTCATTGATCTGGGCAATGCGGCTATTGCCCTTCCGGGCGGTATCGGCACTCTCGATGAGCTGATGGACCTGCTGACACAATGCCAGCTCGGGTTATATTCCAATCCTGTGGTTANTTTGAACTATAACGGATTTTACGATAACCTGCTGGCTCAGTTTCGCTATGCCGACTCCTGCTCTATGATGCGCCACCTGGGCCTGCCGGGTAATNTATGGCTTGAGGCGCGTACTCCGGCTGAGGCCATCGACCTAATTGCCGCCGCCGATGATTGAACGGATAGAGCCTGCAGTCAGAAGAATTGCGGCGGGAAGCGACTCGGCGCTANTGACCGCNTTGCTGGCGGTTTTGATAATCAGTGCGTTTTGTGCTCCGGTAGTGTCGCGCCTGGTTGCAAACTACTTCAAGCAACTGCTACGCTCAAATCGCGAGCCTCTTGCCGGCGAGCGTACGTTCAGCGAACGTCTGGCCGTTGTTATCTGTCTGATTCAGACCATCTCGTTCGAGGGCTTGCTGCTTTTTGCCGCATTAGGTGGCCGGGCAGCTTCGCCGCTGCCGGTTTTTGGCGGACTCACGGCGCTATGCGGGCTTCTGATGGTTGTTCAGCTTATCGGCTACCGTCTGGTGGGTTATGCGTTTGCCAACGCCGACGACACCCACCGCTGGCTGTCGGCCTTTTTCCTTACCCAGTCGCTGCTCGGCTATATGCTGGCGGTTCCGGCCTTCGGGGTTTTGTTTTATCCCGCGGAATTGTGGACCTTCTGGGGAATTTCATTGGGATTTTATGTGGTTTGTCGTATTCCGCTGTTTATTAGCGAGTTTAGAATTTTTAAGACCGACAAATTTTCATTATTATACTTTTTTTTGTATCTTTGCACGCTCGAAATCGTTCCCTTGCTGGCAATTTGGCAGCTTGCGGAATTCTTTTCAACCCTGTTAACATGACTAAAAAATGGCTAAACCCATAAAGAAAATTCTAATCTCCCAGCCACGTCCAACGGCTGAAAAATCGCCCTATTTCGACATTGAAAAGAACCGGGACGTGGAGATTGTTTTTCGTCCCTTTATCAAGGTCGAAGGCTTGACTTCGCGCGAATTCCGCCGCCAGAAAATATCAATCAGTGACTTCACGGCCGTTATTTTTACCGCACGCACCGCGGTTGACCATTTTTTTCGTCTTTGCGAAGAACAGCGCTACCAGGTTCCCGACACCCTGAAATATTTTTGCTCTTCCGAAAGCATTGCCCTTTATCTTCAGAAATACATTCCTTTCCGTAAGCGCAAAATCTTCAGCTCGCCCACCGGCAAGTTCGAAGATCTGATTCCGATTCTTCAGAAACATCATAAGGAAAAGTATCTGTTTGCGGTTTCGGATGTTAATAAAGACGTGCTTGCCAACCTCGAACGCTCGAAACTTCAATATACTCGCGCGGTCATGTATCGCACGGTGCCCAATAACTTCGGCCCCGACGAAGCGTTCGACTACGATATGCTCGTTTTCTTCTCGCCCGAAGGTATCAAGGCTCTGCAGACTAACTTTCCGGATTTCAACCAGGGCGATATCCGCATAGCCACTTTCGGCCTGACAACGGCCAAAGCCGTTGCTGAAAGCGGCCTTCGTCTGGACCTCGACGGCTCGATGAGCCCTACAAAGTCGATTGCCGCTACAATCGACGCATACATCGCCGAACAAAATGGAGAAGATGACGACGACGACCAAACTGAGGAACAAACTGCCGAAGGCGACTAAACTCTGCTCCGTATCGGCCATTGACGCGCTCTTTGCTTCAGGCAAGGGCGCGCTCGCATATCCNNTGCGGGCNGTGGTGATGGAATCTGCCGAGCCGGGAGTGCGNTTTNTGATTTCAGTNCCCAANCGCNGNTTGCGCCATGCNGTCGACCGGGTTGCNNTGCGCCGCCGCATCCGCGANNCNTACCGNCTATTGCGTCCGATGCTCCGGCCCGGGTTAAATCTGAACCTGGCGTTTATTTATGTTGCCAACAAGCGCGTTGACTCAGCGCGCATAAGCGAGGCCATGCGCCGACTGCTTAATGATTTCGCGGCTGATAAGTGAGCTGCTGGCGCTGCCGATAAGGTTCTATCGTCAGTTTATTTCGCCGCTCACTCCGCCGAGCTGCCGCTTCACGCCTACCTGCTCGGCCTATGCGCTCGAAGCCCTCAGGAAGCACGGGCCGCTGCGCGGCTCCTGGCTGACGCTGCGCCGCCTACTTCGCTGCCATCCCTGGGGCGGCAGCGGCTACGACCCCGTNCCCTAAAAACACTNCGGTAATGACACAACAAAATAANAATNTNNCCCNNCANCNNGNTTCGGCCGAAATCGGCANNANCGTTNNNCANAANCTTGTTCAGAAGGCATCGGACGTTATTGAAACTGCCCGCCAAACCGCCTATCGGCAAATCAACGAAGCCCTTGTGCGCCGCAACTGGCTTTTAGGCCGGCTCATTGCCGAGGAAGAGCTTAATGGTGAGAACCGCGCAAAATATGGCCATGACGTTATAAAAGGTCTTGCCAAACGCCTCACAGCCCTCTATGGCAAAGGGTTTGATGCAAGCAATCTTTATAAGTTCCGGCAGTTTTACGAAATGTATCCTCAGATTTTAGACTCAGCGTGTCTAAAATCTAATATCTCACTTTCATGGTCGCACTATCGCACGCTTATTCAAGAGCTTAACCCCGATGCACGTGCCTATTACGAGGCAGAAGGCCATTTATCAGCTTAAGGTGCAGGGCGAGAAGGAGACTTTGGATTGAGAAGATGTATTGTTCTAAAGTGTTGAATATTAGCAAATTACCCCCCCCCACAATGCGGGCGTGGCTGTAAATCGAATTTTGGCCTGCTGAAGGTCGAAAGGGCCCTGTTTGCGGCTCTGCTATGGGTTGTTTTGATGATAATGTCGGTGAGCTGCCATGCGCAGCAAGAGTCCGTCGCCACGGGGCCGACCAACACTGTTCCAACCATATATATTGCAACGTCGGGGAATGCGCCGATAGTTGACAAGGAGAATTACCTCGACGCAGAATACTATATCANCGTTCCCGCCGGAAGCGAGTTTAAGGCCATAGGGTCGGAAANCGCCCCGGAGTATCTGCAGATTCGCGGCAGAGGCAACGCCAGCTGGAAAGTGCCGAAAAAATCATATAAAATCAAACTCNNCACCAAAACGTCGCTNCTTGGGATGCCTGCCCATCGCCATTTTGCGCTATTGGCCTGCTATGGCGCGCATAGCGAAATAGGCTTGTTTTCCTATATGACCGGCCTGAAAATCGCCGAGCTGACGGGTCAGCCATGGACTCCGCGCTGCCGGCCGGTAGAACTGGTTATAAACAACGAATATCTGGGCCTGTATCTGCTAACCGAGTCGGTTAAGATTGACAAGAACAGGGTTAACATTTANAAGCANCCNGACGGCTGCGAGGACCCGGCNCTGATNCCGGGCGGGTGGCTCGTTGAGATAGACAATTACGCGGAGGANAATCAGCTTTTGATTCCGGAATATCTTGAAAACCGCACCGCAAAAATGAAGCTGACATATAAGAGCCCCGAAGCGCTTTCGCCGAGCCAGAAAGAATGGCTCACCGATGAGTTTACCAAAATAAACAATTCGCTTAGCCTGCAATCCACCTTTAACAGCAATTGGGCCAAATATATCGACGCGACTTCCATGGCGCGTTATTTCATAGTTCGCGAAATGATTCACGACACCGACGGCTATAACGGCAGCTTCTATCTCCACAAAGACAAAGGCGCTGATTCCAAGTGGGTTTGCGGCCCGATGTGGGATATTTTTCCCATTACTCAAAAAAGCGATTGGGTTATGAACGATCATCCGGTGTATTCAATGGTTCACTACATACCCTACGTTACAAAAACCGCAGCGTTCNGNNANGCNTTTGCCNAAGAATGGGATTTGTTTAAGAGCAAGTTGGATTCNCTTTATAANTATGTTGATTCGTTCAGCGCTTTCAGTCATGCCGACAAGGCAAATGGCGACAGGTGGGACCGTTCGGGAAATTGCGAATATAAAATCTCGCTTATAAAAGATTATTTGAGCTCCAACGCCGACTGGATAGATGCAAATATTTTCCCTCCGGTCCGGGAGCCAGGGCCGGAGGGAAACGGCGTGAAACTTTATGGTAGGATAGCGGTTCTTGACTTTGTTGCAGAGCGGTTCAGTGTGACAAATGTTTCGGGACTGACCGTATTCACGGGCGCAAAAGCGTGGCAATTTTCGTTGGCCGGACTCGCCCCCGGAATATATTTTTTGAAGGTCGAAAAAATCGACGGCACCAACATTACGATGAAGTGCCTAATCCGCTGACCCTCCGTTTACGAGCCCGACGCGAAATTGATTTGCGGGGATGGATTTTTTTTTGTAACTTTGCTTCGCGGAGTGGTTTCGCCGCTTCGCGGACCAATTGTTGTTAGTGGCTCAATCTTAGCACATTAGCTTGAGAAGTAGTCAAAAGTCATACCTTAGTCCGAACCTCTGTTACTGCGAAAACACGCGCCGGCAGGGGGTCGAACACTATTCTGCCGAAACTTTCGGGGGTTAAATTTGTGCTTTGAGTTAAATGGACGAGAATCAAATAGTTGATTGGACGGAGCTGTTTGCTTTTTTTGAATCGAAGATTTCGGCAATGCCTGAATCGAGCAGAAAAAGTTATAAAAAAGCTCTCGGTTCGTTGCGCTTTTTTGTTGAAAGCTTCGAGCAGCCCCCTACAATTGGTAAGATTCCGGGCGAATGGATGGTGGCAATGTTTACCGCCGGACTGTCGCCGAAAAGCCGGTTGCACTATTTTGAGTCGGTTGCAGCGCTTTTTGCCGCTGCCGCCAAAGCCGGGCTGATTTCGCCGGTTGACGGTTTCAGCAGCCTGAAGCCTGCGGTAAAGGCAATGGCTTCGCAGCCGGCCTCGGAAATATCGATTGCTGAGCTGAATAAAGTAAGGGGCCTTGCGCGGAGTTTCTTTTCTGCCCGCGAAGAGCGCGACCCGATTCTGGGGTTGATTCTGGTTTCGTTGCTCAATGGCGCTATGGCGCCGGCGAAACTGGCATTGCTCCGCACTGAAAATATTGCTGAGCTGGAGCCGGCGAGCCGCGAAATAGCAATGAGTCTGGCTTCCGCAGGGCGTAAGTTCGTGTTCCCTCTGAAGCAGTCGCAACAGACCCGGCGCCAGCTGGAGAGAAGTGTGGCGGCTGAGGTGGCTCAGACATTGGCGGCCGCTTCCGTAGGGCTGTTTTCGAGTGTTCAGGAAACACTCGCCGCCTGTTGGGCCCTGGGAGCGTTGAGCTGNGNGGCCAGCGGTGCGGAAACGGTCGGCNCCCTCGGATTCGTTCCTGTGGCGGTGCCGGTTCTGGGTCTTGTTGAGCCTGCCGCTACGGCCCGCGAGAAGAGTAACCTGATGCAAACCGTCGGCTCAATGTTTATGGCTAACCCCAGGGAGTGGTTTGCNTTGCGCNTGCGTCCGCATATCCGCTTTGAGCGGTTTGANACCCGCCTGGGGCGGCTGTCGGCCGGCTTGCGACCGGAAATTTTCTATCCGAGCCGCGAAATATCGCGTAGGGTAAATAAAAAGATTATCACAGAGAAGAAACCCGTTATTCCCGAGATAGTTTTTTTTCGCAGCCGCGTAACGGACATTGCGCCGCTGATTCGCGAGGCAGGCGACCTGGGCTGGGTTTACACCAATGNNNGAACATCANGNNCTGCATAGCGCCCCGCGCAATGGAAACCTTTCAGCGCGCAATCGGGCAGTTTGCCCCCGACTATGAAGTCGGCAGCGTTGGCTCGCTGGAGTATCATCCCGGCGACCGGGTTGAAATACTCGGCGGCCTGGGCCAGGGCCACAGCGCCGAGGTGTTGGGCCGCATAAAAGCGCGCGCCGGGGTTATTTACCGGCTGAAGATTTTCGGCGACCAGCGCGATATAGAGTTCCGTGTTGACGATACCCGGATGCTACAGCCCGAGCGTGTTAATGAAGAAATAATTAAATGACCAATATATAGATATGAAAGCATGCTTTATGGGATTAGGCTACATAGGCCTCCCTACTGCAATAATAGCCGCCAAAGAGGGTGGGGTTGATATTGTTGGTGTTGACATCAATCCGTCGGTTGTTGAAAAAACCAATGCCGGCAAACTCCACATTATCGAACCGGGCATGGAAGAGATGCTTCAGGAAGTGGTTAAATCGGGCAAACTCCATGCCTCTACAACCCCTGAGGTGTCCGACGCCTACTTCATGGTGGTTCCTACCCCGTTCAAGGGCAACCACGAACCCGACATAAGCTATGTTGAGGCTGCCACGCGGGCCGTGTTGCCTCTGCTGAAGGAGGGCGACCTGTACGTTATCGAGTCTACTTCACCGGTAGGGACTACCGAAAAGATGGCCGAGCTGATTTTCAGCGAGCGTCCCGAACTCAAGGGCAAGATTTATATAGCGTATTGTCCCGAACGCGTGTTGCCCGGCAACGTAATCTACGAACTGGTCAACAACGACCGCGTTATCGGCGGCATCGACGAAGCGTCGACCAAAAAGGCCCAGGAGTTTTACTCCCGGTTTGTTAAAGGCACCCTGCACCCCACCAACGCCCGCACCGCCGAAATGTGTAAACTCACCGAGAACTCCAGCCGCGACGTTCAGATTGCGTTTGCCAACGAGCTGTCGCTGATATGCGACAAGGCCGGCATCAACGTATGGGACCTCATCAACCTGGCCAACAAACATCCGCGCGTTAACATACTGCAGCCCGGATGCGGCGTTGGAGGTCATTGCATAGCTGTTGACCCTTATTTCATCACCGCCGAGTTTCCCGCCGAATCGAAAATCATCGCCACCGCCCGCGAAATCAACAACTACAAGGCCATGTGGTGTGCCGAAAAGGTTAAGAACGCCATGCTCGAATTTGAAATCAAACACCANCGCAANNCGATAGTGGCCATGATGGGCCTGGCTTTCAAACCNGACATTGATGATTTGCGCGAATCGCCTGCCAAGCAGNTAGTCAGCAAGGTTATGCAGGGCATCAACAATGCGGAAATGCTGGTTGTTGAGCCCAACGTTGAAAGCCACAACGTTTTTAAACTCACTGACTACCGCGAAGCCTACGACCGGGCCGACATAGTGGTTTTCCTTACTGCCCACACTCCGTTCAAGTCGCTCGATTGGCGCGACGACAAGGTGATACTCGACTTCTGCGGCATCTTCAAGAAATAAGAGATGAAAAAAGTAATGCTCGTTTTTGGAACGCGTCCGGAGGCCATAAAAATGGCCCCTCTGGTAAAGGAATTTCAAAAACACCCCCAAGAGTTTGAAACCCTGGTTTGCGTTACCGGTCAGCACCGTCAGATGCTTGACCAGGTTCTGAAGATATTCGACATTCAGCCCGANTTTGACCTNAACATCATGAAGCAGGGTCAGGACCTTTATGACGTAACCGCCAGGGTTCTCACCGGTATGCGCGATGTTCTTGACCGTGCGCAGCCCGACGTGGTGCTGGTCCACGGCGATACGACTACCTCTACCGCAGCGGCTCTTGGCGCCTTTTATCGCCAGATACCAGTCGGACACGTTGAGGCCGGACTGCGCACGCATAATATCTATTCTCCCTGGCCCGAGGAGATGAACCGCCAGATTACCGGACGAATNGCCACCTACAACTTCGCGCCGACCCCTTTAAGCCGCAGCAACCTCTTGGCCGAGGGAGTAAGCGAAGATAAGATTACTGTTACCGGCAACACTGTTATCGACGCCCTCTATTGGGTTGTTGACAAAATTAAAAGTACGCCGCGTGTCGCCTCCGACCTCANGGAGNANCTCCGCTCAGCCGGCTACGACACCGACCGCCTGGCCGACGGNCGCAAGCTNGTTTTGATAACCGGTCATCGCCGCGAAAACTTCGGCGGCGGTTTCATATCAATGTGTAAGGCCATCAAAACATTGACAGAAAAGTTCACCGATGTAGATTTCGTTTACCCCATGCACCTGAACCCCAACGTTCGCAAACCGATTCGTGAGGTTTTCGGCGAAAACCTTGAAGGGTTGGGCAATATGTTCTTCATCGAGCCGCTCGAATACCTGTCGTTCGTGTATCTGATGGAAAAGTCTGCCATAGTGCTGACCGACAGCGGCGGCATTCAGGAAGAGGCCCCGGGGCTGGGCAAGCCGGTGCTGGTTATGCGCGACACTACCGAACGCC
>WFLX010088998.1_pt1 | contig 23087 bp, 18 predicted proteins | sample 4967041 | NCBI WGS metagenome assembly WFLX01 (sample SAMN12857096, study PRJNA449069) | gut metagenome | isolation source: stool from male and female vole | host: Microtus ochrogaster | place: USA:Florida | collected 2017
ATTTGTGATACCGGACAGTGTGACAAGCATAGGCGGCTGGGCATTTAAGGGTTGCAGCAGTCTGACGGAGCTTACGATACCGGATAGTGTGACAAGCATAGGCAGAGGAGCATTTTCCGATTGCAGTGGTCTGTCGGAAATCGTGATACCGGACGGCGCTATAGCAAGCATTGGCAACGGCGCGCTTGCGGGTTGTCACTGGTTGACAGAAATCACGATACCGGACAGCATAAAAAGGATTGGCAGCGGAGCATTTGAGAATTGCAGCAGCTTGACGGAAATTACATTGCCGGATTCCATAATGGGCATTGGGGATAATGCATTTAAGGACTGCAGCAGCTTGACGGAGCTCACGATACCTGATGGTGTAACAGAGATTGGCAGCGGAGCATTTTCCGGCTGCAACAGCTTAACAAAGATTACGCTGCCGGATACCTTGTATTATCTGAAAGAGAATACATTTCTGAATTGTAAAAATTTAAGCGAGATTACACTGCCGGATTCCGTAATGACGATTGGTTCATGCGCATTTTCCGGCTGCAGCAGTCTGACAACGGTCGAGATACCTGATTCCGTAACAAAAATCGGTAATGACGCATTTTCCCGCTGTAGTGGTCTGACGGAAATCACGATATCAAACAGCGTAACAAGTATCGGCCCCCGTGTATTTTGTGGCTGCAGCAGTTTGACGGAAATCACCATACCGGACGGTGTAACGAGCATCGGTGACAGCGCATTTCAGGACTGTAGCAGTCTGAGGAGAATCATGCTGCCGGAAAGCGTAACAAGCATTGGTGGTTGGGCATTTCGCGATTGTGATGGAGGCTTAACCATCTATTATAGCGGTGATGGGTCTAATATCCGTTGCTCCGCCTATTTGTCATGGGGTCATATTACTTGGGTTAAGCAGTAAGAAAAAACCGCCGCTTTTTAATGCGGAAGGTAAAGCAGAAAGGTCAGTGAAAAAGAATAACAAGGAGGCTTTTATGGGAATAACAGCAGCGGTTATGTTTCCTCATCCGCCGTTGATCGTACCGGAGATCGGCAGGGGGGAAGAAAAGAAGATACAGAAGACGGTGGAGGCATATCATCATGCGGCAGAGAAGATTGGGGCGTATCAGCCGGATACGATCGTGCTGATTTCGCCGCATCAGGTGATGTATGCGGATTATTTTCATATTTCACCCGGAGATGGCGCTGTCGGTGATTTTTCACAGTTTCATGCATCAGAGGTCAAAATGAAGCTATCTTATGATGCGGAATTTGTACGGGAATTGTGCAGGCTGGCGGAGGCGTATCATCTTCCGGCAGGAACGATGGGAGAGCGGGATAAGCGGTTGGATCATGGGACGATGGTGCCGTTATATTTTGTCAATCAGTATTGGAGGGACTACCGGCTTGTGCGGATAGGTCTGTCCGGAGAGTCCTTATTCAAGCATTATGAGCTGGGAAAATGTATTAAAGAAGCGGCTGCAGGTCTAGGCAGAAACACTGTAGTGATCGGAAGCGGAGATCTGTCCCACCGCCTAAAGGAAGACGGACCATATGGGTATCAAAAGGAAGGACCGGAGTATGACCGCCGTATTATGGATGTGATGAGCAGGGCGGAATTCGGGGAGCTTTTCGGCTTTTCGGAGGATTTCTTAAATAGCGCGGGTGAGTGCGGACATCGCTCCTTTACGATTATGGCAGGTGCATTGGACCGGACGGCGGTTGCGTCAGAGCAGCTTTCCTATGAAGGCCCCTTTGGCGTGGGTTATGGAATCTGCACCTATGAGGTGCAGGGGCAGGATGATGGGCGGAATTTTGCAGATCGGTTTGAGTCGATACTGATGGAAAAGCTTACAGAGCAGCGTGCAAAAGAGGATGCGTATGTCAGACTGGCTCATAATACGGTAGAAACATATGTTTGTACCGGAAAAAAGCCTGTGATTCCGGAGGATCTGAGTAAGGAAATGTACGAGCAGCGCGCCGGCGTTTTTGTCTCGATCAAGAAGCAGGGGAAGCTGCGCGGGTGCATTGGGACGATCTCTCCGGTTTATGGCAGTATTGCGGAGGAGATCATCGAAAATGCGGTCAGCGCATCTGTCAGAGATCCGCGGTTTTCACCGATTGAGCCGGAAGAACTAAAATATCTGACACTCAGTGTGGATGTGCTTGGAGAGGCGGAGAGGATTACTTCTGCTGTGGAACTGGATGTAAAACGGTATGGGGTGATCGTGACCAAAGGAAGTAAGAGAGGACTGCTGCTTCCGAATCTGGAGGGCGTGGATACGGTCTCTGATCAGGTTGCCATTGCGAAACAGAAGGCGGGCATCCGGGAAGATGATGAGGATGTGGAATTGGAGAGGTTTGAGGTAGTTAGGCATTTTTAATGCCCGGCATTTTTAATGTCCGGCATTTTTAATGCAATATCAATCTTCCCATTTTGTGCGGTCAGGAGATTGTCTTTTTTTTGTCTTTTACAAGAAAAAGGAACGTTAAAGGAACGCAAAGGGAACGCGCTATGAACCTAGGCATCATAGAATGGAAAACAGGTGGCGGAGCTGATATGACTGCGCAGCAGGCATGGATCGGTGAGGCTGCCAAAAACAAATATTTGGAGGAATGTAAAAATGTATTTTGAGCAAATTGCAAAGATTGTAGCTGAAAGAACAGGATGTGATGTGGCAAGTGTAAAGCCGGAAAGCAAGTTTGTGGATCTTGGAATCGATTCACTGGATACTGTAGAGCTGCTGATGAGCTTAGAGGATGAGATCGGTATGGAGATCGAGCTGGATCAGAAGGTGGAGACAGTGGATGATCTTGATAAGTTTATTCAGAGCAAGACGTCATAAGAGTAAATAGTGTTTCGAGCCGCAGCAAAGCTGCGGCATAAAGGTTAGCGCAGGGAAAATCAGATAGGAAAGGCAAGGTTTTACCATGATCAAATCGAAAATTTGTGAAATATTAGGTATCCGCTATCCGGTCTTTCAGGGCGGAATGGCGTGGATCGCTGACGGCAGGCTTGCAGCTGCGGTATCGGAGGGCGGCGGTCTTGGAATTATAGCTGCGGGCAATGCGCCCGGAGAATATGTCAGGGAGCAGCTCCGCATAGCAAAGTCTATGACGTCAAAACCGATCGGTGTGAATATCATGTTGATGAGTCCCTTTGCAGATGAGGTTGCCGAGGTCGTGGTAGAAGAAAAAGCCGATGTTGTCACGACCGGAGCCGGCAATCCCGGCAAGTACATAGAAAGTTGGAAGGAAGCCGGGATCAAGGTGATCCCTGTTGTGGCTTCCGTAGCCATGGCAAAAAGGCTGACAAGGATGGGCGTGACGGCTCTGATTGCGGAAGGCGGAGAAAGCGGCGGACATGTTGGGGAACTGACTACGATGGNATTGGNTCCCCAGATANGCGATGCTACGGATCTGCCGGTGATTGCTGCAGGCGGTATTGCTGACGGCAGGNGCGTGGCGGCGGCGCTGATGCTTGGCGCGTGCGGAGTACAGATGGGNACANGCTTTTTAAGTGCTGAGGAGNGTACCATTCACCCGTCCTANAAGGAAAAAATAATAAAGGCCACCGACCTGTGTACAATGGTGACAGGAAAGAGGCTTGGGCATCCTGTGCGCAGTCTCCGTACCCCGTTTGCCAGGGATTATTCCAAAGCAGAATATGGCGGAATGCCGGATGAGGAGCTGGAAGCGCTGGGAACAGGAGCGCTCAGGCTGGCCGTACAGGAAGGTGATAATGAAAAGGGATGCTTCCTTGCGGGACAGATTGCGGCTATGGTGAAAAAAGAGCAGCCTGCCGCTGAGATTGTAAGAGAAGTAATGGAAGAAGCAGAACCAATCTTAAGGAGGGCAGCGTCATGGGTAGAATAGCATTTGTTTTTTCCGGTCAGGGAGATCAGTATCCGGGGATGGGAAAAGACCTCTATGAGCAATATGATGCTGCTAAAAATGTTTTTCAGACATGCGAAGAGATCCGGCCCGGGACAATGGCACAGTGCTTTCAGGGGACGGAGGAAGAACTGAAAGAGACAAAGAATACGCAGCCCTGCCTGTTTGCTATGGAACTGGCGGCGGAGGCAGTTCTTTTGGAAAAAGGGATCAGACCGGAGATGGCAGCAGGATTTTCTCTTGGAGAAGTCAGCGCGGCAACGGCAGCGGGGATATTTGACTGCCAAACCGGATTTCGTCTGGTCATCCGCCGTGGTGAGCTGATGCAGCAGGCGGCGGAGCAGCATGAAACGTTTATGGCGGCTGTTGTGAAACTGCCGACGGATACGGTAAAGGAAATATGCAGTCAGTTTGATGGGATTTATCCCGTAAACTATAATTGTCCCGGACAAGTTACGGTTTCAGGACTGAGCGAACGCCAGCAGGAGTTTTCCCAGTGTGTTAAAGATGCCGGCGGTCGTGCTATTGTGCTGAAGGTAAAGGGCGCATTTCATTCTCCTTTTATGCGGGAGGCGTCTGCAGCTTTTGCAGAAGAACTGAAAAAGGCGGAGATAAAAAAGGGAGAGATCACCCTTTATTCTAATATGACTGCAAAGCCTTATACGGAGGATGTGGTGGATTTGTTATCCAAGCAGATCTGTTCCCCGGTAGAATGGGAAATGATCATCCGCAGCATGATCGCGGAGGGAATCGATACGTTTATTGAGATCGGACCGGGCAAGACGCTTTCCAATATGATCAAAAAGATTGACGACAGCGTGAAGGTATATGCAGTCGCGGAGATGGAAACGCTGCTTGCTGAAATAAATTGAAAATGGCTGATAGAAAGGCATGGTTATGATATGAAAGGAAAAGTTGCGATTATTACAGGAGCTTCCCGAGGAATCGGTGAGGCGGTAGCATATAAATTGGCTTCGCTGGGGGTAGATATCGCGGTGATCTATGCGGGCAATACTGCTGCGGCGGAAAAGGTCTGCGAGAAATGCAAAACAGAGTACGGTGTGACAGCGAGACCTTATCAGTGTAATGTTGCTGAGTTTGAAACTGTGAAAGATACGGTAGAACAGATCAAGCAGGATTTTGGTACATTTCATATACTGGTCAATAATGCCGGGATCACAAGGGATAAACTGGTTGCCATGATGAAGGAAGAAGATTTTGATGCGGTGCTGGATACCAATTTAAAAGGCGCATTTCATATGATACGCCACTGCACCGGGACTTTCCTGCGCAACAGGGAGGGATGCATTATCAATATTTCCTCGGTATCCGGATTGATCGGTAACCCCGGGCAGAGTAATTATGCTGCTTCCAAGGCAGGACTTGTGGGACTGACGAAGTCTGTGGCAAAGGAGCTTGCACCTAAGGGAATCCGTTGCAATGCCATTGCACCGGGATTTATCAAGACAGATATGACAGATGATCTGGCGGACAATCCACTGCTTCAGATGATTCCGTTAGGAAAGATGGGAGAGCCGGAGGATGTGGCTGAGGCGGCTGCCTATCTGGCCGGAGCAAAGTATGTCACCGGAGAGGTGCTGCGGATTGACGGCGGTATTGCAATGTAGCATATTGGATCGATGATTGCGAAAGAGTTAAGTCCGGCTTACATAACTCTTTGCTTGAAAATATATGTTCTGGACATCTTTGTTTTAACAGAGATGTTATAACATCTATATAATGAAATCATTTATGGAACATATAATTTCAAACTTCGAGTTATGTAAACCTCAAGTGGTTGTTTTACAAAATAATGGCAATTATGACGGAAAATATTGTTCGTAAATAAATCTGTCTATAAGATTTACATAACCTGCAATTTGCGCCTTCATGTGCCAAAAATGATTTCATTTATGATGTTTTGGCACATGAAGGTGCAAATAAAGAGTTATGTAAATCGGATCAACAAATATGTAAATTGCTTTAACAAATATGTAAATCGGACAAACAAAATAAAAGAAGGCGAGGAATATAATATGAGCGAACTTAGGAGAGCAGTGATCACGGGAATGGGAGCCATCACTCCCATCGGAAACAGTGTCAGCGAAACATGGGAGAGCATGAAAGCGGGAAAGAACGGTATTGCACCCATTACGCAATTTGATACAACGGATTATAAGGCAAAGCTGGCGGCAGAAGTAAAGGATTTTGATCCGCTGCTTTATCTTGAAAAAAATGAAGTTCTCCGTACAGACCGTTATGCGCAGCTGGCAGTCGGCGCAGCGCAGCAGGCTGTGGAGGAAAGTGGGATCATGGGGAAGGTAGAGCCGGAAAAATTTGCCGTATATTTTGGAAGCGGCATCGGCGGGATCAATACCTTTGAAGTGGAACATAAAAAATTGATGGAAAAAGGTCCCAGAAGGGTTTCGCCACTGTTTATTCCGATGCTGATTACGAATATGGCTTCCGGTATGATCGCAATCCGTCACGACTGCCGCGGTGAGGCCATGCCTGCCGTGACAGCATGCGCTTCCGGTTCCAATGCCATCGGCGAGGCGCTGCGTCTGATCCGTCACGGATATGCTGATGCAGTCATTACCGGAGGATCGGAATCCACGATCTGTGCAACGGCGGTTGCAGGATTTGTCAATATGCAGGCATTGTCGGTATCGGAGGATGCTAATGCGGCATCGCTTCCATTTGACAAGAGAAGAGGCGGTTTTGTCATGGGAGAAGGCGCAGTTGCCTTTGTTATGGAAGAATATGAGCATGCAAAACAGCGGGGGGCGAAGATCTATGGCGAGGTCTGCGGCTATGGCGCGACTTGTGATGCACATCATATTACTGCACCTCATCCTGATGCAAGAGGCGGCGCGCAGGCAATGAAGGACGCCATGAAGGAGGCAGGATACCATGATGGGGAGACTGTTTATGTCAATGCTCACGGAACAGGCACCCATATGAATGACGTATGCGAGACGATAGCCATCAAAAAGGCGTTGGGCGAGGAGGCTGCACGTAAGGCATATATCAGCTCGACAAAGTCAATGACAGGACATATGCTTGGGGCGGCTGGTGCAGTAGAAGCTTTGGCATGTATTCTTGCTCTGCAGGAGGGGATCGTTCCGCCGACAATCAATCTGAATGAACCGGATGAAGAATGTGATTTGAATTATGTGCCTAATACTGCAGTAAAAGCAGATATTGATATTGCATTATCCAACTCGCTGGGATTTGGCGGACATAATGCATGTCTTGCATTCCGTAAAGTATAAATATTCTGGGGAAACGCTTTTATCAGCGTTTCCCTTTATATTAAATTGTCAGAAAGGAACATGTTATGAATAGAGAGCAGATCATGGAAATTATTCCGCATCGCGATCATATGCTGCTTTTGGATGATGTGGAGGAACTGGATGGCACAGCAGTAGGTCATTATAAAGTAAGAGGCGATGAGTTCTTTTTGCAGGGACATTTTCCGGAAAATCCCATTGTGCCGGGTGTAATCTTGTGTGAGATCTTGGCACAGTCCGCCTGTGTATTGATGAAGGATGCTATGGAGGAGGGAAAGCTTCCGGTATATACCGGACTGAATAATGTTAAGTTCCGTTCACCGGTAAAACCCGGTGATACGATAGAAACAAGGTGTGTCATCAAAAGGGTAAAGCATCCTTTTTACTTTGCAGAAGGAAAGGTTATGGTGGGCGACAGGATGTGCGTGTCGGCTGAATTTTCTTTTGCTATCACAGAAGCTTAACGGTAAAACGAGAGAGGGGTAAGGTTTGCTATGAGTATATATCGTCAATTTTGCCGGGAAATTTTGGATGAGAACGGAAGGTTGGAAAATATAGAGCTGCAGTATTCTGATAGCTTTAATTTTGGATATGACGTTGTGGATGCTATTGCAGAGGAGTCTCCGGACAAACGCGCGCTTGTCTGGTGCAATACGGAGGGCGCGGAAGACGTATTTACTTTTTCCGATGTCAGAAAATACAGCAATCAAATTGCAAATGTTCTTGAACAGTCAGGTTTAAAACGCGGTGACAGAGTCATCGTTGTACTGAAGCGCCATTATGAATATTGGTTTACAGCCATAGCATTACATAAATTAGGGATCGTGCTGGTGCCGGTAACGCATATGCTGACGGTGCATGATTTTGTTTATCGAATCCGTTCATCAAACGCAGATGCCATTATCTGCACACCCCAGGATGAGGTCCCGGAAAAGATCAAAGAGGCGTTAAAAGAGACGGAGACAGACTGTCTTCTATGGACTGTCCAGTCGGAGGTTGAGGGATTCCGTAACCTGACTGTGGAGATGAAAAATGCGGATACGGATCTCGCCCGTCATGATACAAAGGTGACGGATCCTATGCTGATGTATTTTACTTCCGGAACAACGGGATATCCAAAAGGTGTGATCCATGATTTTTCTTATCCGCTGGCGCATATTGTAACAGCAAAATATTGGCAGCAAGCAGAGGATAACGGACTGCATTTTACGGTGGCGGAGACCGGCTGGGCAAAAGCATCATGGGGAAAGATATACGGTCAGTGGCTTGTGGGCAGCGCAGTCATGGTATTTGACTTTGACAATTTTGATCCCAAACAGATCGTTGCCATTATCAATCAGTATGGTGTCACATCTTTTTGCGCGCCGCCTACGATCTACCGTTATCTGGTAAGGAAAGGTATTGCTGATATGCCAAAGTTAAAGCATGCGTCCACAGCTGGAGAGGTGCTCGCGCCTGAGATCATCCGGCGGTTTGCAGAGCGTACCGGCATTCCGCTATGTGAAGGATATGGACAGACGGAAACCACTTTGCTGATAGGCAATTTTTATGGGTCAAATCCTGTGGAAGGTTCTATGGGTACGCCGTCTCCTTTGTATCATATTGAACTTAGGAGCAGGGACAATGAACCTGTTCCCGTTGGGGAGATCGGCGAAGTGGTTATCATTCCTCCGGAAAACGGAAAGCAGCCAGGGGTATTTTACGCTTATCTTGACAATGAAGAGCAGTATCAGCATGTGTGGAGAGACGGCGTATATCATACGGGAGACGCCGCATATCAAGATGAAAACGGAAATTACTGGTTCCATGGAAGATTTGACGATATCATTAAGACAGGCGGTTATCGGGTTGGACCCTATGAGATTGAAAACGTTCTGATGGAGCATCCGGCAGTCGTGGAGTGCAGCGTGATCGGTATCCCTGATCCATTCCGTGGTCAGGCGATCAAGGCCATCATTGTACTGTCGGGTGGTTATACGCCTTCTAAAGAACTGGAACTGGAAATCAGGGATTTTACGAATAAAAGGCTTGCGGAATATAAGTGGATCCGTGTGATCGAGTTTGTTACGGAACTTCCGAAGACCATTAGCGGCAAAGTCCAAAAAACAGAATTGAGAAACAGAACCTGATATAATAATTGCAAAGAAAAGAGTGGGGAAGCAAAAAACTTAATAATGATTTAATCTAAAAAAATAATACTTTAAACAGAAAAGGATGGAGGTATGATATGGAGACAAGAGAGATTATTTTGGATGGAAAGACATCCTTGGGCGTGGAATTTGGTTCTACCAGAATCAAGGCAGTTTTGATCGATGAGAATGGGACGCCTCTTGCTTCAGGCAGCTATCAATGGGAGAATCAGTATGTGGATGGTGTTTGGACATATGATCTAGAATTGGTCTGGAAGGGGCTTCAGGCATGTTATCAGGATCTTCTTTCGGATGTAAAAAAGCAGTATGATGTGGAAATCACAAAGCTTGGTTCGATTGGATTTTCTGCCATGATGCATGGTTATATTGCATTGGATAAGGACGATAAACTTCTTGTGCCGTTCAGAACATGGAGAAATACNATGACGGAAGAAGCTTCGNCCAAATTAACCGAGGAGTTTCACTATAATATACCCCAGAGATGGAGCATTGCTCATCTTTATCAGGCAATTTTAAACAGGGAAGAGCATGTAAAGGATATTGCATATCTTACTACCCTCGCAGGTTATGTACATTATAAACTGACCGGTAAAAAAGTTCTTGGAGTTGNNGATGCGTCAGGAATGTTCNCGANTNATATTCAGACAGGGAATTATGACAAAAAGATGATGGATCGTTTTCATCAGTTGATCAGCGGTGAAAACCTGAGCTGGAAATTAGAGGATATCTTGCCGGAGGTTATGACGGCCGGGGAAGAAGCCGGCATTTTGACGCAGGAGGGCGCCGCATTATTGGATGTCAGTGGGAAACTGGGTGCGGGAATCCCCATGTGTCCGCCGGAAGGCGATGCGGGTACGGGGATGACAGCGACCAACAGTGTTGGTATGAGAACCGGTAACTTGTCTGCCGGCACAAGCGTATTTGCCATGATTGTTCTGGAAAAAGAGCTTGCCGGTGTTTATCCGGAGATCGATCTTGTTACGACCCCGGATGGCGCGCTGGTAGGTATGGTTCATTGTAATAACTGTACTTCTGACCTCAATGCATGGGTTGGTCTGTTTGCAGAATTTGCAGAGAGTATGGGCATTGAGGTTGATCAAAATAAACTTTTTACAACTCTTTTCAATAAAGCGCTGGAGGGTGATGCCGATTGTGGCGGCATGATTTCCTACAATTATTTTTCGGGAGAGCCTGTGACGGGGTTTGATAAGGGAGCGCCATTGTTTGTCAGAAAGGCGGGATCTGAATTGCATCTTTCCGACTTTATGCGCACGCATCTTTATTCTTCCCTTGCCACGTTAAAGATCGGGCTTGACCTTATGTTTAGGAAAGAGGACGTAAAAGTGGATCGTATGTATGGACACGGAGGCTTCTTTAAAACGAAAGGGGTAGGACAGCGGATTGCGGCGGCAGCCATGAATACTCCCGTATCAGTCATGGAGACAGCTGGGGAAGGCGGCGCATGGGGAATAGCCCTTCTTGCCGATTATATGTATGATAAGACAAGAAAAGGGAATAAGGAAAGCCTGCAGGACTTTTTGGATCACAGGATCTTTGCCGGTCAGATGGGAAGCAGTGTGGAGCCGGATCCCAAGGACGTGGAAGGATTTAATAAATTTATGACATTGTATACAGCAGGTCTTTCTATGGAGCGTGCTGCTGTAGAGACAATGGAGTCTGAATAGGGAAACATCAGGTGATTGCGAAACATGATAAAACAGGAGGAAGTCATATGTTAGAGGAATTGAAAAAGCAGGTATGTGACGCCAATAAGATGCTGCCTAAGTATGGACTTGTTACGTTTACATGGGGCAATGTAAGCGGTATTGATGCAGAAAAAGGTCTTTTTGTTATCAAACCAAGCGGTGTGGAATATGATAAGCTTACGCCGGAGAATATGGTGGTAATGGATCTGGAGGGCAATCAGGTCGAGGGAAGCTATAAACCTTCTTCTGATACACCGACCCATTTGGAACTTTACAAAGCGTTTCCGAAAATAGGAGGCATTGTACATACACATTCTTCCTATGCTACCAGCTGGGCACAGGCAGGAAGAAATATTCCGTGTTATGGAACTACCCATGCAGATTATATATATGGTGATGTGCNCTGTCTCCGNTGCCTGACGNAAGAAGAGANCGAAGANGNTTATGAGACCAATACAGGCCTGCTGATCGTTAAGGAGTTTTGCCGCATGAAAAAAGACCCTATGGAAGTTCCGGCTGTTCTTTGTGAGAAGCATGGACCTTTTGCCTGGGGAAAAGATGCCTTTGATGCGGTTCATAATGCGGTTGTTTTGGAAGAAGTTGCCAAAATGGCATATCGGACGGAGACAATCAACCCCGATGCCGCACCGGCGCCGAGTGAGCTTCAGGATAAGCACTATTTCAGAAAGCATGGTGCAAACGCTTATTATGGGCAGTAAAAGTATCAAATGCAGTAAATTAATTGTGTATATGGCGTTCTAGGACAGAGCGCCATTCTTGTATATTTGGAAAAGCGCCAGAAGATCAGAAATCGTTCTGGATCAGGAAGCACAGTGTATATCAAGAGGGTATAAAATGAGAATGTACAAGCATATCATTAATCTGGATAAGAAAATGGGACATATTAATCCGGAAACACAGGGACATTTTTCCGAACATCTTGGAAGATGCATTTACGAAGGGATATATGTTGGCGAAAATTCGGATATTCCTAATAAGAATGGTATGAGAACAGATGTTGTGGAGGCATTAAGGGAAATGAAAATTCCCGTACTCAGATGGCCCGGCGGATGTTTTGCGGATGAATATCATTGGATGGATGGTGTTGGCGACAAGGCTTCGAGAAAAAAGATGATCAATACAAACTGGGGCGGTGTCGNTGAGGATAACAGCTTTGGTACGCATGAATTTATGGAACTTTGCGAACAGCTGGGCTGCAAAACATATATTAATGGGAATGTGGGAAGCGGAACCGTTCGGGAGATGAGCGAGTGGATAGAATACATGACCTTTTCCGGCGTATCTCCCATGGCAGACCTTAGGAAGAAAAACGGGCGTGAAAAGCCATGGACGGTAGATTATTTTGGTATTGGAAATGAAAGCTGGGGCTGCGGCGGTAATATGTTGCCTGAATATTACGCAGATATATTCAGACACTACCAGACTTTTGTAAAAAATTATATCCCGGAAAAAAAGATTAAGAAGATTGCAGTTGGTCCGTCTGATAAGGATTATAACTGGACGGAGGTCCTTTTGGATAAATGCTTTAAAGAACAGGGGCAATTACCACATAATCATGGATATATGAACGGACTTTCACTCCATTATTATACGCTTCCCTATGATTGGGACAGAAAAGGCGCTGCTACGGGTTTTAATGAAAAAGAGTGGTATATGACGCTTAGTAAGACTCTTTTTATGGAGGAATTACTTACCAAACATTCCGCGATCATGGATCGTTACGATCCGGAGGAAAAGATAGGGCTTATTGTAGATGAATGGGGAACATGGTATGATGTGGAAGAGGGTACTAATCCCGGTTTCCTGTATCAGCAGAATACAATGCGGGACGCGCTTGTTGCAGGCATTAACCTGAATCTCTTTAATAAACACTGCAAAAGAGTTCATATGGCCAATATTGCGCAGGTTGTAAATGTCCTTCAGTCTGTCATCCTTACAGAAGGTGATCAAATGCTGAAAACGCCGACTTACCATGTATTTAAGATGTATAGCGCGCACCAGGATAACGAGCTGCTTGAGAGCAGCATAGATACTAAGCAGATTGGCATTGAGGAACAGTATATGGTGCCTAATCTTTCAGAGTCGGTATCGGCTGCTGAGGATGGCAGGATACATATTACGATTACCAATTTGTCCGTATCTGAGGATTACGAGATAGAAAGCAATCTTCTTGGCAGGGAAGTCAAGGGAGTTAACGCTGAAATCGTAACAGGTAAAATGGATGCTCATAATACCTTTGAGAGCAAAGACAGTGTTAAGGCAGTTCCCTTTGACGCAGTCAGGGCAGATCAGGATAAATTGACCTATGTGCTTCCTGCCTGCAGCGTACTGCATATAGAAGTTGAAGTTTGATTTTATGGAACAGAAAATATGTAAAAGGTGTCTGATCCGGGAATTGGATGAAGAAAATTATCATAAAATGATAGGACAATATATCGAGATATTTGATAAATCGGAACGTGCATCCGACGAATTGATGGAAAATAGGCTTTCATTTTGCAGAGAATGTGATAAACTAAATGCAGGGACCTGTTTATCCTGCGGGTGTTATGTCGAGATACGGGTGGCGATCAGAAAAATGCAATGTCCAAATAAAAAATGGTAGTAAAACGGACATATAAATTTTGGGAGTATAGCAATATGTACTACATAGGTGTAGATTTGGGAACGTCTGCGGTGAAATTGCTGCTCATGGCTCATGACGGAAAGATTGAGAATATCGTATCAAAAGAGTATCCGATTTACTTTCCGCAGCCGGGCTGGTCGGAACAAAAACCTGAGGATTGGATTTGTCAGGTCATGGCAGGCATCAAAGAACTGATCAAGGATGTTGACAAGAGTCAGATCGCAGGGATCAGTTTTGGTGGTCAGATGCATGGACTTGTGATCCTTGATGAAAATGATAATGTAATCCGTCCTGCGATTCTTTGGAACGATGGCCGCACAACAAAGGAATGTGATTATTTAAATAATGAGATCGGAAAAGAAAAGCTTTCCGTATATACAGCTAATATTTCCTTTACCGGATTTACGGCGCCAAAGATTCTCTGGGTAAAGAATAATGAGCCGGAAAATTTTGCGAGGATCCGCAGGATAATGCTTCCTAAAGATTATATTGCGTATAAGCTTTCCGGCGTTCACTGCACTGACGTATCGGATGCGTCAGGTATGCTTTTATTTGATGTAAAGAACAGATGCTGGTCAAAGGAAATGTGTGAGATCTGCCACATCAGGGAGAATCAGTTGGCAAAGATCTTTGAAAGCTATGAAACTGTCGGAACAGTGCTTCCGGAGATTGCAAAGGAGCTTGGGATTCCGGAAAACTGCAAGGTAGTAGCCGGCGCCGGCGATAATGCGGCTGCGGCGGTTGGAACCGGTACGGTAGGAGATGGCAACTGTAATATTTCTCTGGGAACAAGCGGAACGATCTTTATTTCTTCTAAGAATTTTAGTGTTGATAAATATAATGCTTTGCACGCTTTTGCACATGCGGACGGACATTATCACCTTATGGGCTGCATGCTTTCCGCAGCAAGCTGCAATAAGTGGTGGATGGATGAAATTATCGGAACAAAGGATTATGCGGATGAGCAGAATAAGATAGAAAATCTTGGCGAAAACCATGTTTATTTTCTGCCCTACCTTATGGGTGAGCGTTCGCCCATCAATGATCCGCTGGCCAGAGGAACATTTATCGGTCTTACCATGGATTCCACAAGAGCGGATATGACGCAGGCGGTTTTGGAGGGAGTTGCTTTTGCGCTTCGCGATTCTTTTGAAGTTGCGAGGGCGCTTGGAATTGAAATAAAGCGAACAAAGATCTGTGGCGGCGGAGCTAAGAGTCCCTTGTGGAAAAAGATGATCGCCAATATCTTAAATGTTAAGGTGGATGTGATCGAATCAGAGGAAGGACCGGCGCTGGGAGGCGCAATGCTGGCGGCTGTGGCCAATGGGGAGTTTGAGAGTGTGGAAGCAGCAGCGAAAAAAATTGTAAAAATTGTGGATACGATAGAGCCGGATCCGGAACTTGTAAAGAAGTATGAGGAAAGATATGAGCAATACAGGGCAATCTATCCTGCATGTAAAGAGCTGTTCCAGAAAATTCAATAAAAATAAAATAAAGATGCGGTAGGTCCGCAAGAAGGAGGAAGTAAAAATGAGTAACGCACCAAAAGTAAAGATTGGTATTGTAGCGGTATCCCGCGACTGTTTCCCGGAGAGTCTTTCCGTGAACAGAAGAAAAGCATTGGTGGATGCTTACAAAGCGAAGTATGATGCTGACGACATCTATGAGTGTCCTGTTTGTATCGTGGAAAGTGAAATCCATATGGTTCAGGCCCTTGAGGATGTTAAGAAGGCAGGATGCAACGCGCTGTGTATTTATCTTGGGAATTTCGGCCCGGAGATTTCCGAAACATTACTGGCAAAGCATTTTGAAGGTCCGAAGATGTTTGTGGCAGCTGCAGAAGAATCTCAGGTAGATCTTTTGGATGGACGGGGTGATGCGTACTGTGGTATGTTAAATGCGAGCTACAATTTAAAGCTTCGTAATATAAAGGCGTATATCCCGGAATATCCGGTAGGCACTGCTGCTGAATGTGCAGATATGATACATGAATTTGTTCCGATCGCCCGTGCTGTGGACGCTCTTGCAAACCTTAAGATCATCAGCTTTGGACCAAGACCCCTCAACTTTCTTGCGTGCAACGCTCCTATTAAGCAGCTTTATAATCTGGGCATTGAAATTGAGGAAAATTCAGAGCTTGATCTTTTCGAGGCATTTAATAAACATGAGAATGATCCCCGTATCCCGGAAAAGGTTAAAGAAATGGAAGAAGAGCTTGGCTCAGGCAATTGCAAACCAACCATTCTCCCGAAGCTTGCACAGTATGAGTTAACGCTTCTTGACTGGATTGATGCCCATAAGGGTTACAGAAAGTACGTTGCAATTGCCGGTAAGTGCTGGCCTGCTTTCCAGACGCAGTTTGGCTTTGTTCCATGCTATGTTAACAGCCGGCTGGCAGGTATGGGTATTCCGGTATCCTGTGAGGTGGATATCTACGGATGTCTTTCAGAGTATATAGGATACTGTGTTTCCGAGGATGTTGTTACGCTTCTTGATATCAACAACTCTGTTCCGGAAGATATGTATAAGGAATCAATTGAAAATAAGTTCCCTTATACGCACAAAGACACCTTTATGGGATTCCATTGCGGCAATACAAATACTAAGAAGCTTTCCTCCTGCGAGATGAAATATCAAAAGATCATGGCAAGAAACCTTCCGGTGGAAGTAACGCAGGGAACATTGGAGGGAGATATCGCGCCCGGAAAGATTACATTCTTCAGGCTTCAGTCAACTGCTGACAATATTCTTCGCGCATATATTGCTAATGGCGAGGTATTGCCGGTTGCAACGAAATCCTTTGGCTCTATCGGTGTATTTGCCATTCCTGAAATGGGACGTTTTTACAGGCATGTCTTAATTGAGAAGAATTTTCCGCACCATGGCGCGGTGGCTTTTGGACATTACGCAAAGGCGCTTTACGAAGTGTTTAAGTATATCGGAGTAGATGTTAACGAGATCGGTTACAACCAGCCGTCAGGCGTTCGTTATCCGACAGAGAATCCTTTCGTATAATGCAAACGCCTACAAGAAAAATAAACTAAAATTAGGAGAAAGAAATGACAAATACAGAACTCCAAAAAACCGCAAATGAAATTCGTAAGGGTATTGTCACTGCGGTGCATAGCGCAAAATCCGGTCATCCGGGCGGATCACTTTCCGCTGCAGATATTTTTACATATCTTTATTTTGAAGAGATGAATATTGATCCTGCCAATCCGAAGATGGAGAACAGAGATCGTTTTGTCCTGTCCAAGGGACACGTTGCGCCGGGCTTATATGCAACGCTGGCTAATAGAGGGTTTTTCCCCACAGAAGAACTTACGACTCTTCGTAAACTTGGTTCCAGACTTCAAGGGCACCCCTGTATGCAGGAGACGCCGGGGGTTGATATGTCCTCCGGTTCTTTAGGGCAGGGATTTTCTGCAGCGGTGGGCATGGCTCTCAGCGCCAAACTTACTAAAAAAGATTACAGAGTATATGCCGTATGCGGAGATGGAGAGCTTCAGGAAGGCCAGATCTGGGAGGCTGCTATGTTTGCCGGTTTTAGAAAACTAGATAATCTGGTTGTGATCGTTGATAATAACGGTCTGCAGATCGACGGAAAAATTGAGGAAGTATGTTCGCCATATCCTATTGCTGATAAATTTAAAGCATTTAACTTTCATACTGTAGAGATTGACGGACATAACTTTGACGAAATCAGGGCTGCATTTGATGATGCGAGAAATACGAAGGGTATGCCTACTGCTATTATTGCAAAGACGGTAAAGGGCAAGGGTGTTTCCTTTATGGAAAATCAGGCTTCATGGCATGGAACAGCGCCTAATGATGAGCAGTATGCGCAAGCCATGGAAGATTTGAAGAAGGTAGGTGAACAGTATGTCTGATACAGTAAAGATAGCTACCAGAGAAAGCTACGGAAATGCGCTTGTAGAAGTGGGAGAGTCCAACGATAAGGTTTATGTTCTTGATGCGGACCTTGCCGGTGCGACTAAAACAGGAATATTCAAGAAAAGATTTCCGGAAAGGCATATTGACTGCGGTATTGCGGAAGCGAATATGACAAGTATCGCTGCCGGAATGGCGACAACCGGACTGATTCCGTTTTGCAGTTCTTTCGCGATGTTTGCAGCCGGACGTTCTTATGAACAGGTAAGAAATTCCATAGGATATCCCCACCTTAATGTAAAGATTGGTGCGACTCATGCGGGCATTACGGTAGGGGAGGACGGCGCGACTCATCAATGTAATGAAGATATTGCCCTTATGAGAATGATTCCGGGTATGGTCGTTATTGTTCCTTCTGATGATATTGAAGCAAAAGCTGCGGTCAAGGCGGCTGTCGAGTATGTCGGACCCGTATATTTGAGGTTTGGCAGAAGCGCAGTGCCTGTTATCAACGATAATTCGGATTATAAGTTTGAAATCGGTAAAGGCATATATTTAAGAAAAGGAGAGGATGTTACCATTGTGGCAACCGGCGTATGCGTTGCAGAAGCAATCGCTGCAGCTGATATGCTTAAAGAAGAGGGAATAGCTGCTGAGGTAATCAACATTCATACGATTAAGCCGTTAGACCGGGATATTATTATTGAGTCTGCAAAGAAAACAGGCAAAGTAGTTACTGTAGAAGAACATTCCACGATTGGCGGACTGGGCAGTGCGGTAGCGGATGTGCTTGCTGAAACCGGCGTTGCAGTATTAAAGAAAATCGGTATTCAGGATGTCTTTGGAGAGTCAGGTACTGCTTCCCAGCTTTTACACCATTTTGGACTGGATGCGGAAGGGATTGCAAAGTGTGTACGGGAATTGTAAAATAGTTTTATGTGAAAGAGTAAATGTTACGGGACCTCTGTGCTTGCACGGAGGTCTTGTACAATCAGCGGCAAAGTCCAAAAAACAGAATTGCGAACCAGAAAATGATATGATATGATAATTGCAAAGAAAAGAGTAAACCTCTGCAAAGTATATGCATAGTGTCAGGTTTGCGGAAAACAGATAGAAAAGGCTTGGTTTCCNGATGAAGAATAAGATCGAAGCCATGGAAAGAGTTCTGAAGCATCATATCAGAGGGTTTCATCAATATGTCCTTGACGCACCCGCTCATTTAAGCTTTGTCAGCCAAAGCTTTTGTGATCTGTTGGGTCTTACGGAAGATGAGCTTTTAAGCGATGAGCAAGATTGCTATTTTTCAAGAGTAGTTGCTGACGACCGGAGTTCATATGCTGATTTTCTGCATAAGCTGTCCGAAAAAGAGCAGACGCTTACTCTGCAATACCGGATTCTTGGCGGAGACGGCGGGATCTATGCTGTAAGTGATACGATGGTATCGGAACGGACGGAGCAGGGGATATTGGTGGGAAGTTCTATCCTGACTGATATTACAGCCTTGAAAACAGAAGATTCTTCTTTCGTGCATATGGCTTCTTTAGATCATATGAATGACGCATCATATGGGATTCTCAGATTCACATGTGAAAAACATCCCAAAGTCACCTTTATAAATGATTATATGCTGGATATCCTGCGCTTCCCAAAGGTTGAAGATGGGGAAGTGGAGGATCTGGAATTGTATAAAAAAAATATTTATCTGATGATTCCCATGGAAGAAAGAAGGCGGTTTTCCCGTTTTTTAGACCGCGTTTATCATAGTAATAAACCTATGGTTGGTGGTATGACAGTGCTGCGTTACGACGGCGCTAAAACAAGGTTGTTTGGTTGGATATCGCGATGCGTTGACAGTCAGGGGGCAGAAGAATTTCAATGTATCTGCATTGAATCCTCCGAGAGATATTATGAAAAGCGCAGCAAAGAGATTAACAGGTATCTCACGGTACTGTCCGGTGTTTGCCATATGGTGTCCGTTTATGACTTTTCCAATGAAACGGTGCAATATTTTTATGGGGAAACCTCCGGTGTCTTGGGGCAGCCGGAAAGTATCCCTATGCAGATGGAGACAGCCACGGAAAAGTGGATTCGTGATAGTGTGGCAGAAGAAGACGGGGAAAGGGTAAAGGATTATTTTCAACATTATTTTCAGGAGAGACGTGCCAGTGAAGAAAGCGAACCGCTGCCGATCAAATATAGCGCATTTGACTCGGACGGGGCGATGAAAATTTATACGGGCATCTTTTTAAAAATTGATACGTTTGTGGATCTGTTCTGCAGCAGGTGTATGCCGGATGAGTCAGAGGTGAGCATGCTGCGCAATGAAAATGATTCCCTGAAAAATCTGGTTATGAATTTCTCGGACGGCATGGCTGCAAAGATACAGGAACAGCCGCGGACCCGGTCCGGCAAAAAGGTTTATATCAGAACTTTCGGGTATTTTGACGTATTTGTGGACGGTGCGCCCATCGCGTTCCGCAGTCAGAAAGCGAAAGAACTGTTTGCCCTGCTGGTGGACAGAAAGGGCGGATTTGTTTCATCGGAGGAAGCAATCGGATTTTTATGGGAAGATGAACCGCTGAGCAGCGTTGTCTTTGCAAGATACCGTAAGATTGCGCTTCGTCTGAAAAATATATTGGAAGAATATGATATTCTGGATATTATAGAAGTGTCTGACGGAAAACGCAGGCTGATCGTTGAAAAAACCGGCTGTGATTATTATGATTATCTTTCCGGAAAGGAAGAATATGCCACGCTGTTTAAGGGAAGTTATCTGATGAATTACAGCTGGTGTGAAAGGACGCTTGGGGAACTGATGTCGGAATGAGGAGAAATCGTTGAAAGGTGTTGTTAAGGGTAAAGGGAAGCATTTCTGACAAAAATAGAGATGAGTCCCTTTTTATATTGGGAAAAAGAGTTTTAAACCAAACAAGAACAAATGTTTGCTTTTTGCATGGACATTTAATTTATAATGTGCTATACTAAAATCCGCTCTTGCCATACTTTGTTTAACTATTAAGGATGGCAGATGACTTTTGGAGGTGATTCCGTTTCTATGGAATTTAAGATTCACAGTGATTATGAACCTACCGGCGACCAGCCTCAGGCGATCCGGGCATTGGTGGATGGCTTTCAAAAGGGCAATCAATTTCAGACCCTGCTTGGCGTGACGGGTTCCGGTAAAACTTTTACGATGGCCAATGTCATTGCGGCACTGAATAAGCCGACGCTGGTGCTTGCCCACAATAAAACGCTGGCTGCCCAGCTCTACAGTGAATTTAAAGAGTTTTTTCCGGAAAATGCGGTGGAGTATTTTGTGTCCTACTATGATTATTACCAGCCGGAGGCTTATGTGCCGTCCTCGGATACTTATATTGAAAAGGATTCTTCGGTAAATGACGAGATCGACAAGCTGCGCCTTTCCGCCACGGCGGCGCTGACGGAGCGTAATGATGTCATTGTCATTGCCAGTGTTTCCTGTATCTATGGTCTGGGAAGCCCGGAGGACTATATGGAAATGATCGTTTCCCTGCGTCCCGGTATGCAGAAGGATCGGGATGATGTGATCCGTGAATTGATTTCCATTCAGTATGATAGAAACGATTTGGACTTAAACAGAGGATGTTTCAGAGTCCGGGGAGATGTACTGGAGATCAATCCTGCCGAGATCGGCGATGTAATCCTTCGTGTGGAGTTTTTTGGGGATGAGATCGACCGGATCGTGCAGGTCGATCCGATCACCGGCAAGTTGTTGTGCACTTTAGAGCATATCAGTATCTTTCCCGCATCCCATTATGTTGTGGGAAAAGAAAAGATGGAGGCGGCATGCAAAGCGATCGAAGCGGAGGCCAAGGAGCGGGTTGCGTTCTTTAAACAGGAGGACAAGCTGATTGAGGCGCAGAGGATCTACGAGCGGACAAATTTTGATGTGGAGATGCTTCGGGAGACGGGCATCTGTTCCGGTATCGAGAATTACTCCAGACATTTGACCGGTATGCCTGCGGGCGCACCGCCGCACTGCCTTCTGGATTTCTTTAAGGGTGATTTTCTGATGATTGTAGATGAGTCCCATATGACGATCCCGCAGGTCAGGGGTATGTATGCTGGGGACCGTTCCAGAAAGACGACTTTGGTAGAGTATGGCTTTCGTCTGCCTTCGGCTTTGGATAACCGGCCTCTTAATTTTGAGGAATTTGAAGGGCATATTGATCAGATGCTTTTCGTATCGGCGACGCCTTCTGACTATGAGGCGGAACATGAGCTTTTGCGCGCGGAGCAGATCATCCGACCCACCGGTCTGCTGGATCCGGAGATCTCGGTACATCCCATCGAAGGGCAGATCGATGACCTGATCGGCGAGATCAGAAAGGAAACAGAGAAAAAGAATAAGGTTATGATTACGACGCTGACCAAGCGCATGGCGGAAGACCTGACGGATTATCTGGAAAATGTGGGCATCCGGGTCAGGTATCTGCACTCCGATGTTGATACGCTGGAACGTGCAGAGATCATACGTGATCTGCGGCTGGATGCATTTGATGTTCTGGTGGGCATCAATCTGTTGAGAGAGGGACTGGATATTCCGGAAGTAACGCTGGTAGCCATCATGGATGCGGATAAGGAAGGTTTTCTGCGTTCTGCCACATCCCTGATCCAGACCGTGGGACGTGCTGCGCGTAATGCGGATGGTCATGTCATCATGTATGCCGACAATATGACGGATTCCATGCGGCAGGCGATAGAGGAGACGAACCGCCGCCGTAAGATCCAGCAGCGTTACAATGAGGAACACGGCATTACGCCGACGACGATCCGTAAGGCAGTCCGCGATGTGATCAGCATCAGCAAGTCAATTGCAAAACAGGAGGATCAGTTGGCGAAGGATCCGGAATCCATGAATGAAAAAGAACTGGAAAAGCTGCTGAAGACCATGGAGAAGCAGATGCGTAAGGCTGCTGCGGAACTGGATTTCGAGTCGGCGGCGGAACTGCGGGACAAGATGATAGAGTTGAAGAAGTATATGAAATAATCATATCAAGTAATTGTATGTCTTATAAAAGGACAATATAATTCTTAGGAAGCACTGATTAAATCAGCGCTTCCCAAGAATTATTCTAATGAAATTTACATAACTCGAAGTTTGAGAATCTGTGTTCCAAAAATGATTTTATTTATGATGTTCTAACATAGATTCTCAAACAAAGAGTTATGTAAATTGGGCAAAATCAAGAAAGGAGTACCTATTATGGCACCGAAGAAAATGCTTCCTCCCGGCGAAGTGATCCGCATCGAGGGGGCGCGAGAACATAATCTGAAAAATGTTGATCTGGAGATTCCAAGAAATCAGTTTGTGGTATTTACCGGGCTTTCCGGTTCCGGTAAATCGTCGCTTGCTTTTGATACGATTTATGCAGAAGGGCAGCGCAGATATATGGAATCGCTGTCATCTTATGCAAGACAGTTTTTGGGACAGATGGAGAAGCCGAGCGTAGATAAGATTTCCGGTCTCAGCCCT
>WFLX010196673.1_pt1 | contig 23086 bp, 23 predicted proteins | sample 4967041 | NCBI WGS metagenome assembly WFLX01 (sample SAMN12857096, study PRJNA449069) | gut metagenome | isolation source: stool from male and female vole | host: Microtus ochrogaster | place: USA:Florida | collected 2017
ATCATACTGCCCTCATAGTCCAATTTGTCCAATATTTCAGCCAGCTTACGCTGATATTTCTGTACCTGTGAGGGATAGGTCTGCTGTAAATACTCCAAATCCCGCAAATTTTCCTGCTCCTGATTGGTTCCCAGACAGCCGGGATATGCCATAAAATAGGGTACGGGAACGTTACTGGGAAAAGTGTGAAGCATTTTGGGGTTAAAATCCATACGCAGTGCCTCATAGTTATTTTTTAATAACATATGCGCACTGCGTACAATTTGTTACAGTTCCGCCAACTAATAACATGTTTGAACTGTAATATGTCACTAAATGAATTTTACTTTAATACCTGAATTCTGGCAATAGCTCTTTGTAAAGCCGTCTCAGCCCGCGCCAAATCAGTCTCCTTGTGCCTGTTGCGCAAACGTTCTTGCGCACGTTGGAACGCTTCCTCCGCTCTCTGTTTATCAATTTCATGGGGCCATTCGATAATCTCTGCCAAAATAGTTACCCTATCCGGCAAAATTTCCCCAAAACCGGAGTGAAGAGCAGCCTCCTTATCCCCGTCAAGCTCACTGATATGCAAAATTCCCGGCTTCACTATCACAGTCAGGGGAATATGACCGGGCAGTATACCTACTTGCCCTTCCATGGTGTTAAATTCCACCATATCCACTTCACCCTCGTAAAACACCCTGTCAGGTGTAATAATACGCAACTGAAAGCTTTTGTTATCCGCCATAGCTTTCCTCATTTCTGCGCTGCTTTTTGCGCATTTCAAGTTTGTGGAGGCAGCGCAGACACAAACTTGGCAGTAAAAATTTAAATATCATACTTGATTTTATTTCACTTTCGCCAGAACATCATCAATACCTCCGGCATTCAGGAAATAACTCTCGGGAATATCGTCATGCTTACCTTCCAAAATCTCCTTAAATCCGCGAATCGTCTCATTAATGGGCACATACTTACCCTCGAGACCTGTAAACTGACCTGCCACAAAGAAAGGCTGGGAAAGGAATCTCTGCACCTTACGTGCGCGGGATACCACCAATCTGTCTTCCTCTGAAAGCTCATCCATACCAAGAATCGCAATAATATCCTGCAGCTCCTTGTAACGCTGCAAAATCTCCTGAACACCGCGTGCCGTCCGATAATGCTCCTCACCCAAAATTCTGGGATCCAGAATACGAGATGTGGACTCCAAAGGATCAACCGCCGGATAAATGCCAAGCTCCACAATGGAACGCGACAATACCGTAGTCGCATCCAAATGTGCAAAAGTGGTTGCCGGCGCCGGATCCGTCAAGTCATCCGCAGGCACATATACTGCCTGAACGGAAGTAATGGAACCATTCTTGGTAGAAGTGATACGCTCCTGCAAAGCCCCCATCTCCGTCTGCAGGGTGGGCTGATAACCTACCGCGGAAGGCATACGCCCCAAAAGTGCAGACACCTCACTACCTGCCTGAGTAAATCGGAAAATGTTGTCGATAAACAACAGTACATCTTTTCCGCCCTTGTCACGGAAATATTCCGCCATGGTAAGACCTGTCAAGCCGACACGCATTCTTGCTCCGGGTGGCTCATTCATCTGACCGAATACCATGGTTGTTTTATCGATAACTCCGGATTCTGCCATTTCATGATAAAGGTCATTACCCTCTCTGGTACGCTCGCCTACGCCGGTAAATACAGAATAACCGCCGTGCTCCGTAGCAATATTACGAATCAGCTCCTGAATCAAAACTGTTTTTCCTACTCCCGCGCCGCCAAACAGACCGATTTTACCACCCTTTTGGTAAGGGCAGAGAAGGTCAACGACTTTGATACCCGTTTCCAGAAGCTCCGTCTCCGTAGACTGCTCCTCAAAAGCAGGCGCCGACCTGTGAATCGGTTCATAGCTTACTCCTTCGGGAGTCGGCTTGTTATCGATAGGCTGACCTAATACATTGAAAATCCTTCCCAAAGTATTCTCACCTACCGGAACCGAAATTGGCGCTCCTGTTGCAATCGCCTCCATACCTCTCATGAGTCCGTCGGTAGTACCCATGGCGATACATCTGACCGTATCGTCTCCCAAATGCTGGGAAACCTCTACCGTCAGCTCTCCCCCCTCTCTGGTAGGGATGCGGATTGCCTCGTTAATCTCAGGAAGCTTACCCTCATCAAAGCGCACATCCAAAACCGCCCCAATGACCTGAGTAACCTTTCCTCTATTTTCTCCTGCCATTTCTACCTCTTTCCTGCCCGCAACCGCAGGCATATTGTTCTATCCCAGTGCCTCCGCACCTGCGATAATTTCTGTCAATTCCTGTGTAATAGAGCCCTGTCTTGCTCTGTTATACTTCAGAGCCAAATCGCTGATCATATCCTCCGCATTGCTGGTAGCATTGTCCATTGCCTGCATACGAGCACCGTTTTCACTTGCCACAGCCTCCACCATAGCGCCGTAAATCAAGCTTGCAACGTACTTTGGCACAATCAAATCAAGCGCCTCAACATCCTCCGGCTCGAAATTCATAATCGCATCCTGCTCAGAGGAATCAGAGGCTTGCTCTTCATCAAATTCCACCGGCAACAGCTTAAGCAGCGTGGGCACATGACTTACCGTATTCTTAAAGGAGGTATATGCCAGATAAATCTCACCTATTTCATCCTCCTCAAACGCCTTTAACAGCCTGCCCGCCAAAAGCATTGCATCAACGTAAGCCGGCTCTTCAATAATCTCGGGAAGCACCTCTCTTATTTCATAGCCGCCCCTATGCAAAAGCTCCCTGCCCTTATTTCCTACTGCNNAAATCAGCAAATCCTCNTTATTCCAATTTTCATTTCTGGTGACAAGCTTCACCACATTGGAGTTATAGCCTCCGGCAAGACCTCGGTTAGAAGTAATCACAATCACTGCCTTCTTAGAAGATTTGCCTGACATCAGGTATCTATGCTCCACATGCCCCACACGGGATAAAATATTATTCACCGTATGATACATACAGTTAAAATAAGTCTGAGAGCGCTCGGCATTGGCTCTGGCACGCTGCAGCTTTACGGTAGAAACCAGCTTCATCGCCTTGGTAATCTGCTGCGTGCTTTGAATACTGCTCTTACGGCGTTTTATATCACGCATTGATGCCATAATTTACCCTCACTTTTAATTATTAAACTGCTGTTTAAATTCTTCCAGCGCCTTTTGCAACAGTCCTTCCGTCTCCTCGGAAATCGCCTTCTCGGCAGCANTATTTGTGGGAACCTCATGATACTTGGTATCTAAAAACTCAAAAANNTCCTTTTCAAACCGGGTGATATCCTCAACGGCAATATCTAACAGATACTTATGGGTTACAGCATAGATAATAATAACCTGATACTGAACCGGCATGGGCTGATACTGAGGCTGCTTCAATACTTCCTTGATACGCTCGCCCTGCGCAAGCTTCTCCTTAGTGTCTGCATCCAGCTCAGATCCAAACTGCGCGAAGGCTGCAAGCTCTCTATATTGCGCAAGCTCCACACGGATAGGCGCTGCAATCTTTTTCATTGCCTTAATCTGTGCGGCGCCGCCTACTCGTGACACGGAAAGCCCTGCGTTGACAGCGGGGCGGAAACCTGCATTAAACATTTCCGTCTCAAGGTAAATCTGTCCGTCAGTGATAGAAATAACATTGGTGGGAATATAAGCCGACACGTCTCCCGCCTGAGTTTCGATAATAGGAAGCGCCGTCAAGGAGCCTCCGCCGTATTCCTCACTCATTCTCGCCGCACGCTCTAAAAGTCTGGAATGCAGATAAAATACATCACCGGGGTATGCTTCACGTCCGGGCGGACGACGAAGCAGCAGGGAAAGTGTTCTGTATGCGGTAGCATGTTTGCTCAAGTCGTCATATACCACCAATACATCCTCTCCGTTCTCCATCCATTCCTCGCCGATTGCACAGCCGGAATAAGGAGCAATATACTGCAACGGAGCCAAATCGCTTGCCGTGGAAACCACTACCGTGGTGTAGGCAAGAGCGCCGAACTCCTCCAAGGTTTTCACAATATTCGCAACGGTAGAAGCCTTCTGACCGATTGCCACATAAATACATTTTACATTCTGACCCTTCTGATTGATAATCGTATCGATTGCAATCGCGGTCTTACCGGTCTGACGGTCTCCGATAATAAGCTCACGCTGACCTCTGCCGATAGGCACCATGGAATCAATCGCCTTAATACCGGTCTGCAAGGGGGTATCCACGCTCTTTCTGGTAATAACACCGCTTGCCACACGCTCAATCTTACGGAATTTGTCGGTCTGTACAGGACCTTTACCGTCAATGGGCTGTCCCAGTGCATTTACAACACGCCCTAAAAGAGCATCTCCTACCGGAACCTCTACTACACGCCCCGTTGTCTTAACGGTATCGCCTTCATTAATATTTTTAGCACTGCCTAACAGTACAACACCGACATTGTCTTCCTCCAGATTCAGCACCATGCCATATACATCGCCCGGGAACTGCAGCAGCTCTCCCTGCATGGCATTTTCCAGTCCATGTACACGAGCGATACCATCTGCCACCTGAATAACCGTACCAACATCAGACACGTCAAGCTGCGATGCATATCTCTTGATTTGTTCCTTGATTACGGAACTTATTTCTTCTGGTCTTAAATTCATGGATCTGTCGCACCTTTCTTCCGTTGGTCTAACCCAACTGGATTTGTAATAATTGTTTTGTCAAATCACTGATTTTTGTCCGGATACTGCTGTCTACAACTCTGTCATTAATGCGGATAACCATACCGCCAATCAAAGCTGCATCTACGCTAAAATGCGTCTCTATCTTCATATATGAGGTAGTCTGTAAAAGCCTTACAAGCACCTGCTCTTTCTGTGCAGCTGTCAGCTCCACCGCTGTGGTTATATATGCCACTCCTATTTTCTGCTCCACCTTCACCTTGTCGATAAAGTACTCGAAAATAGCAGGCAGCTCCCCATACCTTTCCTTGTTGATCACTACTTCCAAAAAGCCAAGAAGCTCCTCACTGATACGCCCCTTAAAGGTCTGCTCCAACACCTGAAGCTTCTCCTGCTTGGGAATGCCGGGATGCTTCATCAGCTTATCAAAATCCGGATTCTGCTTAAGGATTTCATTTATTTGATATATTTCATCCATAAGCTCCTGTGCCTTGGAGACATCCTGAACAGGCTTTGCCTCCATTGCTATCTCAAACAATGCTTCGCCATAAGTCTTTGAAACTAACTTAGCCATGTATCATCACCCATTTCCTTCAGTGTCTCATCTATCAGCTGATTTTGCACTGCCTCGTCAATGGAAGCAGATACTACCTTGCCCGCCATTGCTGATGCAACGGAAATAATCTCCTTTTTCACATCATCGGACATCTTCTGTTTCTCAAGCTGTGCCTCAACGCGCGCTCTCTCAAGAATACGTGCCGCTTCCTCTTTCGCTTGGGCAATAATCTGATTCTCGTTGGCAAGACCCTTTTTGCGGGCTTCGCTTAAGATACTCTCCGCTTCTTTGTCAATAGCCTTTAATTTGCTCTCATATTCACTCCGCAAGCTATGTGCCTCCTCCATATTGGACTTGGCATCCTCAAGCTCACCCTTGATTTTTTCCTTACGATCATTGAGCATCTTTCTGGCCGGATTGAACAGGAAGTAACTCATTATGGCAAACAGGGCAAAGACCGCAATAATCGTCAGCGTGGAATCCGAAAGCAGCTGCCAGTCTATACCGAACATTCTGTCATAGGTCTCTCCTGCAGTTAATAGTATCATTTTTGCCTCCTTTCCGGTATGTTACGGTTTCTTACCATAACAGAGGCTTTACAAATAATAACAAAATCGCAACCAACAAGCCGTACAGACCGGTAGTCTCCGCAACAGCCTGACCAAGCAACATGGTAGAAGTAACTGCTGACTTTGCACCGGGGTTACGTCCTACTGCCGCAGCAGCGTGTCCTGCCGCAATACCCTGTCCGACACCGGGTCCGATACCGGCAATAACTGCCAAACCTGCACCGATTGCAGAGCATCCTAAGATAAAACTTTCATTAAAATCCATTTTGTTTTCCTCCTGATTCTATTAAATATATTATTTGGCGAAAAGCGAAGGGCTTTTCGTAATCCGCATCCTGTGCTCTATGCCTCCGCACTATCTCCAATGGCATTGGAAATATAAGTCATGGTCAGCATACAGAATACATAGGTCTGAATTGCACCTGAGAATAAATCAAAATACACATGCAGCGCTGCCGGCCAAATCGTCGCAACCCAGCCGAGCAGTCCGTAAATCAATGCCATCATAATCGTTCCCGACAAGATATTGGCAAACAGACGAAGAGACAGCGAAACCGGTACTGCAATCTCGCTGATAATGTTAATCGGAAGCCAGATAGGCAGCCACGGCGGCAGCGGTGAACACATGTCTGTCCAGATATCCTTGGGCTTTTGATATTTAAACTGATTGAAATGAATCAGAATAAAGGTCACCACGCCCAGCGGAAATGTTACGCCATAATCTGCGGTGGGAGGTCTCAATCCCAAAAGTCCGGATATGTTGCTAAACAGGATAAAGATAAATATCGTACCTACATAATTATAAAATTTGGCGCCGCTCTTTCCCATTGTTCCGTCCACCATGCCGTCCAGCTTTTCCACAATAAGCTCCACCGCATTCTGAAAACCGCCCGGAACCTCAGCGCCCTTTTTAATCGCCTGACCGGCGGCAATAGAAAAACCAATTAGGACTAACATTACAAGAAGCAGGCAAACATGTGTAGTCGTTATCCACACCTCATGACCAAAAAAGCTGTACTTCATCAGTCCGTGCACCATAACGTCAATGCTGTCGGATGAGGATAACAAAATCCCATGCATCATACTTTCACCTCCTTTTTCTAATTTTCAGCGGAAGGTTCTTCCCCCTCCTCATTAGAGACTTCCTCCGAAAAAGACTCGNGTNTCNGGTCCGTCNCGTNAAAAANCCTATTACATANTTTATNAGTAATCGGCNAANTCAANNCCGNTACTTTCAGGCTCATNTACGCCATANACACAATTANGGGATTCATANCNNTTGTGTAAATAATGATAAACAAAAAGACAACAAGCAATACATAACGTATCAAATAACCCCTAAAAATCATTTTGGTTGCCGTCTTCTCATCAAAATCCAGCGCCCGGTCTAACGTCCGGTACATATGGGTCGCGCTTACCATGGAAAGCAATATGCCAAACCAAAGGCTTTTGGCATAATAAAACTGATTATTCACCAAAAAAGCGCCTATTACCTGACAGACAATCCCAAGGAATAGAATGCCCAAATGCATCTCAAGAAGCGTTCTATTCTTCTTTTTTAATGCTTCCACTATCTTCATTCGCGCCGCTTTTCTCCTTTTTATGAATATCCTCAGGCGGAGTATCGTAAATCCTTTTTGCCATGCGGTATATATTTTGTGCGCCTGCTACGGCTCCCACAAAAAACAGGAGAATTGTCCAAAAGGAGGCGCCAAACCGCCTGTCCAAAAAAATACCCAATGCAGTCATCATGCCGATAGGCACCAGCATATTAATTCCAAATTGTAAAATCAAGGTCAGGGAACGATATACACTTTTATCAAAGGGCTTGTCCTTGCGCATATACACACTCCTAAATTTCAATATTTCCCGTACTTTTTAAAACCGTGCCACTGCCGAGGGCGCACAAATACTGCTATGGAAAATTATACCCAAAATTCCGCAAAATGTCTAGGGAAACACTTCTATGAAATTAAAAAATATGTAAATAAAATATNANNTTTNATTGANTTGCTTTTNCTATTGCCGTAGTANTTGTACAAACCCTTGTTTTCACCAAGAAAGGAGCGTCTATGAAACCCCTACAGATTTACCGCAGACGAATCATCCCTCCCGAATGTATTTTACTCAAAGGAGACGAAATTATCAAGGCTAACGATGAAGTCGTCATCACCAAATGGAATACCCTACGGCCCAAGAATGATTTTTCGCATGGCTGCTCCTGTTATTTTTTGAAGCAGGGCATCAAAGTCAGTAAATTCTATTGCCATGATAATTCGCTTTTGTATTGGTATTGCGATATTGTTGACTATGCCTTTGATTCTAGCGAAAACACTTTAATTGTCACAGATTTGCTTGCGGATGTAATCGTTTACCCGAACGGTACTATAAAGGTAGTGGATTTAGACGAGCTCGCCGACGCTCTTGACAAGGGGCTGATATCCGCCTCCTTGATGAGTCTGTGCCTAAAGCGCCTGAACAACCTGCTCACTCTGATTTACCGGGATAAGTTTGACAGGCTGCAAAGCTATCTGGACAGTCTGGATTNATAAAAGCAAGTGGCTGTACCCTGAAACATACAGGATTCAGCCACCACCCTAATAAAATACATGTCCACCGATATTAATTCCGGTAAGNCCNNCTATCGGNGNCCTAAAATACACACAGNAACCCACATTGGTAACACCCGACATCGCTTCGTCCGCCGCCTGATAACAGCTTTGAGTAGCTTTATTATTGGCAAGGGCAAGCTCCAGCNTGCCGCTTCCCACTGGTGAAAACTGAGATTTCTGATATACAACGCCCACCACCGAGTCGGGATATACGGAGCTCAATACCCTGTTGATAACTACCGCGCCCACTGCAAGCTTGCCTTCATATGGCTCACCGCCTGCTTCGCAGTAAATCAGATTCGCCAGAAGGTACCTGTCTCCCTCTGCAAAGCTCACCTCCGAAATATCTCTCCATGTGGCATTTGCCGCCGCCTGAGACATTCTAATCTCCTCGGCAAGTTTCTTTTTCAGGTATTCCAAGTCCTCTTCTTTTTTCTTAATCTCCGCCTCATACTCCATCGCCTTCCGTTCTGCATCCGATATCTGATCCGCATATTGCGCCATAGTGTTAGAAGTCTGGCTGATAAGACCCGAAACCTTATTTTTCTCAGCCTCCGCAGCAACCTTAAGGTTGTCCAGCTCCACTTTTTCCGTCTGAAGCCTTTTCTCTGTCTCTTCTATAAAAATGCGGTTCTCTTTAAATTCTCTAAGCTTTTCCTGATCGTAGCTCGCTATTTTCTCAAAGCGGTCTGCAGCATTGAGCATATCCGAAAAGCTGCCTACGTTAAGCAGCGCATTGATATAGCTGGAATCATTGCGCTCATACATATCCCGAATACGGATCAACATACATTCATACTGCCAGCTCTCCGTAGCCCTTGCCTCCTCCAAGGCTGCCTGAGTGGCTGCAATCTCCTGCTCCTTATTCCGAATCTGCCCTTCCAGCTCCTCCAGATGGCCGCTGACAGCCGTCAGCTGCTCGTTTAACTTCTTCAGCTCTCCCTGAAGAGATTTTTGCTCCCCTTTCAAATCTTCCAGATTTTCCTGAGTCTGATTAAGCTGATTCTCCAGCTCGTTCTTCTCAGTCTGGGTCTGGGTAATCTGCTGTTGAGTGGTAGTGGCATTTGCCACAAGGGCATCCGAGGAAGAGGGCAGCTCTCCCACCAGAACCACGATTGACATTAAAACCGCTATCCTTTTCCAACGCTTCAACTCTCACCAACCCACCTTTCCATGTATTGGCTTTATACGCAACATCCGCTTTAGCAGACTCTAAATCAATAGTTTAAAGTGCCTTTTCCTAAACTGAAATCTCAATCTGTCTGCCCGTCTTTCCATAGGGCATATATTTTACTCCCGCCGCATCAAACATACGCTTTGCCGCCAGATTTGCGGGCGTTCCCTTATATTTGTCGCTGTCATAAACGACGCAGGCAATCCCCGCCTGAATAATGGCTTTTGCACATTCGTTACAGGGAAACAGTGAAACATACAGCTTAGTTCCTTCCAAGGAACCNCCCCTGTAATTCAAAATTNCGTTCAGTTCGCTGTGGGTTACAAANGGATACTNGGTATCAAGCTCTTCTCNCTCCCGCTCCCAAGGAAATATATCATCCGAGCATCCGCTTGGAAAGCCATTGTAGCCCATGGACAATATCTTATTGTCATTGCTGACAATGCAGGCGCCCACCTGAGTGTTAGGGTCCTTGGAGCGCATACCGGACAGGTGAGCCACACCCATAAAATACTCATCCCAGCTGATATAATCTTTTCTCTTTGCTCCCATAAGTCTCCCCATCTTATTTGGTACCGAAAATACGGTCCCCTGCATCTCCAAGACCCGGTACGATATATCCATGGTCATTTAACTTCTCATCCAGAGCGCCAATATACATATCCACATCAGGATGTGCCTGCTTCATAGCTTCCACACCCTCGGGCGCCGCAATGATACACATAAAATGAATATTCCTGCATCCTTTATCCTTCAGCATTTGAATTGCCGCAATGGATGAACCTCCCGTGGCAAGCATAGGATCCACCACAAACACCTCACGCTCTGCGCAGTCCGCGGGAAGCTTACAATAGTACTCTACAGGCTTCAAGGTCTCAGGATCTCTATAAAGACCGATATGACCGATTTTTGCCGCCGGTATCAGAGTGAGCATTCCGTCAACCATTCCCAAGCCCGCACGGAGGATTGGTACAATCGCCATCTTTTTTCCCTTTAATTCCTTTACGTGCGTGGCACAGATAGGCGTTTCAATCTCCACCTCGTCCAATCTTAAATCTCTGGTTGCCTCATAGCAGATTAGCATTGCAATTTCACTGATTGCCTGTCTGAAATCCTTGGTGCCGGTTTCCTTCCTACGGATAAATCCAATCTTATGCTGAATCAGGGGATGATTCATTACAATTACCTTAGCCATTGCTTTTCCTCCTACTGTTCTATTAAATTGACTCTTCTCTGATGTCTCTCTTCACCTGAAAATTCCGTATTCAAAAAGGTGTCAACAATTTCAATCGCCAGATTCTCCCCCACAAATCCTGCCCCCAGAGCTAATACATTGGCGTCATTATGCAGTCTTGTCATCCTTGCGGAAAGGCTGTNCGAACACAATGNACAACGGATTNCNTTTGTCTTGTTTGCNGTANTGCTGATACCGNTACNGNTAGTACAAATCACAATACCCTTTTCACAGCTGCCCTCCGCAACGGCATTTGCAACTGCATGTCCGAACACAGGATAATCACAGCTTTCCTTATTGTTACAGCCCATATCCCGATAAGGAATGTCCTTCTCCTCCAAATACTTTATTACCCTCTGCTTTAATTCGTAACCACCATGGTCGCTTCCTATTGCTATCATATGAGCCTCCTTATGTTGTTATATATTCGCGGGCTGCCGCCCAAGTGCAATGCCTTGCAGGCTGACATTCAAAGCTGCCCTGCAAAGCGTCACACTAATTTTACAATCTTATGCCCTGCTGCCTTTAGAAGCCTGTTCATAATTGCCTGTCCGAAATCCTCCGTATCAAAGCTCTCCGAATAGATTATCGTGACCTGCTCTTCGTCAAACTCCCGCAGAATGGTATATAAATGCCGGGCTATCATTTCTTCGTCATTCCTGCTGCCCACACTCTTTACCACATCGGCACAGTATTCCCCTACAAGCTCTTCGGTGGCTATTACCCCCACCTTCCCGCCTGATGCCATTGCCTCTTTTGCCTGAGTGTTTATATATGCAGTCACCGTGCCCGCTTCTCCCTGAACGATGGTCAGCTCACCCTTAGGTGCATAATGACGATATTTCATGCCGGGCGCCTTGGGCGCCTGTCCGCTGTCCGCCCGAAGAATCGTAATATCCTCGTCCACCCGCCCAATCACCTGCGAAAGCATCTTTCGGGTGATATAGCCCGGACGCAGTATCTGAGGCGGCGACACCGTCAGGTCAATAATGGTGGATTCCAAGCCGATTCCAACCTCGCCGCCGTCCACAATCATATCGATTTTACCCTGCATATCCTCAATAACATATTTCGCCACAGTGGGGCTGGGACGCCCTGAGGCGTTGGCGCTGGGCGCCGCCACATAGCCCCCGCCGTACTCTATCAGCTTCTGCGCCACCGGGTGAGCCGGCATACGAACCGCCACGGNATCAAGCCCGNCTGTAGTCTCGTAANGTACTTTCTCCGATTTGGGCAATATCATGGTGAGAGGACCCGGCCAAAAAGCATTGGCGATTTTCACCGCCTCCACAGACACATTAGATGCAATAGTATAGATATCCTCAAACCTACTGATATGCACAATCAAAGGATTGTCGGAGGGTCTTCCCTTCGCCTCATATATTTTCCGGGAAGAATCCTTATTCAGCGCATCCCCCCCCAGACCGTATACCGTCTCTGTGGGGAATGCCACCAGTCCGCCAAAGCGCAGCACACCGCCCGCCTCCCGCAACAAATCCTCATCCGGGTCTTCCTGTTGTATTGTAATTATTCTCGTTTCCATAAGCTGACACTTTCCGTGTACTCCACTATGGCGCATACACTTCTAATAGTATAACATAACTTATAAAAAAGTTCTATCATTTTGTGATAATTCAGCCATGTGGAAATGATTTTCAGTTTGACCGTGGGAGCTTGCTCACTAAGGGCAAATTGTACAATCATTTCTTATTAAGATACTGTACAATCCCCGTATGTATTGCCCAAGCAACTCTCTCCTGATATTCCTGCGTACATAGCTTTTCCGCCTCCGCATAATTAGAAAGGAAACCGCATTCGGATTCGGTTTCTGATAGACAGACTTTTATATACAGCAGGAAAAATCTGTCAGTCAAAGCCCCGCCGCAATCATCGGGGCATCAAACTTGTAACGTTCCAAGGAGCAGGGTATTTGACCCTTGCGGCAATGGTACTTCAAATTTTACTCGTTTTATGGTACAATGTTGACACAAAAGAATATTGTGTCAACTTCTGATTCCATGTGCGCTGAAGCGCACAAAATTATGGTAAATCTACCATGAAACAATCCTTTTGATACAGTGTCAGCAATCTCTGTCAAGCAATTCCATGATTTATAAACGAGGAGGTTATTATGCAACAGGTTACGGAACAACAGATTCAGGCCATGGCTCCAAACGCAGCCGCCGCAGGAAACGGCAGGAAAATATCCCAGAAGGGCGGATTTGTGCGGTTGGAACGCTCTGCGGACGACACCTTTTATCTGGGAGAATGTACGGGCAGCGGGAAAAACAACTACATTACCACCGTGGATTTTATAGAGCCCGATAACCCGGTGTGCCGATGCTCCTGCCCCAGCCGCCAGTTCCCCTGCAAGCACGGTCTTGCGCTTCTCTATGAGATACTTGCGAAGAAAAGCTTCGGCGTATGCGAAATCCCGGAGGATATCTTGAAAAAGAGGGAAAAGAAGCAGGCGAGAGAGGCAAAAAACGCTGCAGCTCAGACTGCGGACGGGTTGCCGGACGAAGATCCGGAAGCTGCTGTCAGGAAGAAGGAGTCCGCCGCCAAGAGCGCAAAAGCCGCCAAAACCAAGAAGCTGAAAAAGCAGTTGGAGGGCCTTGAGCTGGCGGCCAAACTGATACGGGATCTGACTCGGGCCGGCCTCGGCACTATGGGGGGTACGGCGCTGAAAAACTATGAGCAACTGGCAAAACAGCTGGGAGACTATTATCTTCCCGGNCCCCAGCGNCTGCTGAACGGNCTGATTNTGGAAATTNCCGCTTTCCANAANGACNNCAGNGAAGNACATTATGAGNCGGCTATNGCNNTTTTGGAGAAATTCCGGACATTNGTCAANAAATCNCAGCAATACCTGTCGGATAAACTGGATCAGGGGGATGTGGAACAGGACNATTNTGNGCTCTATGAAGAACTGGGCGGCATCNGGAAGCNTTCCGAGCTGGAAGCCCTGAGAAGGGGAAAGGCGGATGTGGATCTGATNCAATTATCTTTCTGGGTAAATTATGACGCCGCCAGNAAGGAGTACATAGATNCCGGGTGCTGGGCGGATCTTAAGTCCGGGGAGGTATTCGTCACACGCAACTATCGCCCAATCAAGGCGTTGAAATATGTAAAGCAGGAAGACACCGTTTTTGGCGTGGCGCATGTTCCCATGGCGGTATGTTATCCGGGGGAAGGGAATCTGCGTGTCCGCTGGGACAGCGCAAGACTTCGTCCTGTGGAGAGGGAGGATTTACAGAAGCTCCATGCTCTGTCAGGAACTTCCCTCGCAGCGGAGGCAAAGGCGGCCAAGAATTTGCTGAAAAATGCTCTTGCCGACCCCATGTATATGCGTCTGATTTCTTTTGCGCTGCTGGGAAAGACCCGAGACGGGTTTGCACTGGAGACCGAAGGAGGGGAGACCATTGCTCTGGGGGATGCGCCGGGGATGGAGCCCTCCACAGACAGACTGGCGCTGTTACCGGAGGAAGGTTTATTGCGGCATCAGGTGTTGTTGGGAGCCTTTTATTATGACAGCGCATCTGGACGCCTGAAAATACAGCCTCTCAGCATCATAACGGGAGAGGCTGTGGTGCGCCTGCTGTACTGAGCATCCGTATTATCAGACAAGGAGGAAAACATAAATGGATATTTCACCGTTATATGAATTGCGTGCAAGGCTCCGCGCCGCCATGATTGCAGGCACTGGTCTGCTCTCGGAGGATTTCCGTTTAAGGCGGGCGGTGGAGGCTTTTGCGCCTTTAGAACAGGCATCACCGATCTTTGCAAAAATAGGGCAGTTGGTCGGAACGCTATTATCGCCGGATTCGGAGGACAGAGAGGACGTTCTACTGGATGCAATCACTCTGGCGGATGCCGTGCTGTGCACTCAGGGAGCGGTGACCGTGGAAGGGAAAGTGGAGTCCGTTGCGGGCAGCGGGTGGGGCAGCGCCGTCACCAACGCGCCCTATTCCGTTGTCAAGACGTTGACGGAGTCCCTGTTAACTTCCGGCAGCGGACATTACAGTTATGTGGTGGAAACTTACAGAGANCGTCCTGAGCTTTTTAAGGATTNTCGGGTCAAGGCGGCCATGATTCAGGCTCTTGGGGCNTCCTATGCGGAGCTTGCGGACACGGTGACCGAGTGGCTGAAAGNGGAGGAGGNGTCCANTCTGCCCNTGTTACAGAAAGATTTTGACCCCAGAGGGAAAAAGGAAATGGTGCGCCGCATCCATGTGATGTCGGCGATAGACGGGGAAGCGTCCAATGAATTTTTTGTAAAAATGCTACCGGAGGCGGAGAAAGAGGTGCGTCAGGCTCTTATATTCGCGCTGCGCTGCCGACCCGAAAATGTGGATTTGCTTCTGGAGCTGACAAAGACGGAAAAGGGAAACGCCAAAAAGACGGCCTACTATGCTCTGGCATATATGGAGGATGAGAAGGCGGAGGCTGTCTTCACGGAGCTCTATAAAAAGAAGCCCGAGGAGGCCATTCATTATCTGGTTTATACGGAGACAAAATGGGCTTCCCGGTTTGTGGCCGGGAAACTGAAGGAACAGTTATCACCTTGGGCGGAAGAGCGCCCCGAGCCTGTGATGTCNCAGGAACAGGGNANCCTGCTGGGGGAGACANTGGCNGCCCTGCCCGGNAAAAGCNGCGGAGAAATCTGCGAANTATTCCGTNTGGCGGCGAATCTGGAAGACCGCCTGAAGTATCCCTACGAGGACAAAAAGACAGTGTTCGTCGCCAAAGGCGTCAGAGACACTGTCATAGCGGGCTTGAACCTGAGAAACAGAGAAAGCACTTTTACGTTTCAAACCTCGATTCCCTACCTGCTGCATCAGGCATTGTACTGTCATCCGGACGAGGAGCTCTGTGCCCTTGCCGTGGAGCTGTACGAGGCAAAAGGCAGACGTGAGGGCAAGCGCAAGGCATATTTTCCCGCAGCGGTGACGGCGCGACTACTTGCTGAGGAGGACTGCTGCGGCTGGTTGGAGGAGCAGCTTAAAGGGAAGTTGTTCAAACCCAATAAGGAGTTCTACCCTCTTCTGGCAAGAGGAATGGACGGACTCGGGTTCAGTGAGAGGGACAACGCCTATATGCTGTGCATAGAGCGCCGCCGTACCCATCCATCGGGGGAGCCGATGCCGGAATACCGCCGACCGATAAAGCAGGATATCACCGGACGTTTTACGGACATTCTCATGCGCTGTCAGGACAGAGATATCGACCGGGTGTTGATGGACTGCGTCGATGGCAGGGATGAAGCCTACTGCCAAAAGCTGGGGGATTATTTTTACGACCGTGCATTGAAGATAACGGCTGCCAGAGATTACCTGCTGACTCTGAAACGCTGCAGGTATCCCAAATGTGAGGGGCTTGCGGTCAGTTATTTTTCCGGACTGGGCCGTCCGTTCTATTTATCGGAGATTTCCGGCTATGCGGCGATATTGCCGGGGGATAGAACCGCCAAATATGAGGAGATNCGGNGGGTATATGATCTATATAAACAGGGACGGATTCAAATGCGGGACTCCCGTCAGGGCGAAGAGCAGTTTTTGGATTATCTGGAAGAATTGAAGAACAGTTAATAGATAATTGCGAATCGTTCTCTGCAAGTAACGGAATTGGTCAAGAAAGGAAGTTTTGAAATTACCTGAAACAGTCAAAAAGAAAGGAACCGTACAAAGNTATGGAAGAACAATTACAAAGACTGCCGGCAGANCAGCTTTNCCAAAAAGAACTTGACGCGCTGGCTGCGGNCGAGAGGGAGCCCGTTCCTGCGGGCNGGAGAATGTCTCCCCGCNCCGTNCGCACATACATCTGCGGAGGCAGGGTGGGGGATATAGAGATCACCCCAAAATATATCGGGCATGAGCGGCTGGTGGAGATAGCCATAGCCACTTTGGTCACAGACAGAGCTCTTTTGTTGATTGGGGAGCCGGGTACTGCCAAGAGCTGGCTGTCAGAGCATCTGACCGCCGCCATCAACGGAGATTCCACCAAAGTGATTCAGGGTACGGCAGGAACAACGGAGGAGCAGATTCGCTATTCCTGGAATTACGCCATGCTGATAGCCAACGGTCCTTCCAGAGAGGCAATGTTGAAAAGCCCTGTCTTTCACGCCATGGAGACGGGAACCATTGCCAGACTGGAGGAGATATCCCGATGTGCTTCCGAGGTGCAGGATGCGTTGATCTCCATCCTGTCGGAAAAGAGAATATCCGTGCCGGAGCTTAGTATGGAGGTTCCTGCCAAAAAAGGCTTTTCCGTGATCGCCACGGCCAACACCAGAGATAAGGGCGTCAATGAAATGTCTGCGGCGTTGAAGCGCCGTTTTAATATTGTGGTGCTCCCGGCTCCCGCCGATTTGGAGTCCGAAATGGAAATCGTCCGCACCAGAGTGGCACAGCTTTCCGCCGGGCTGGATTTGAATGCCTCTCTGCCGGAGTCCGAGGTAGTGGAGAAGGTTTGCACCATTTTCAGGGAGCTTCGCAGCGGGGAGACCTGTGACCGCAGCCAAAAGGTGAAGCCCACCTCGGGCGTGCTCTCCACGGCGGAGGCGATCTCCCTGCTCTGCAACAGTATGGCCTTGGCAGGGAGCTTCGGCAGCGGCAGCATCAGCGATGAGGATCTGGCCGCGGGACTGCAGGGAGCCGTTATCAAGGATGAGGAAAAAGATAATGTAGCCTGGAAGGAATACCTGGAAAACGTGATGAAGAAGCGGGGTTCCCACTGGAGCGGATTGTATAAAGCATGTAGAGGATTATTATGACACACCCTTATGTATTTGGTATTCGCCATCTGTCGCCTGCGGGCGCGTGGCATTTGCGGCAATTTTTGACAGAGAAAAAACCCCGTCTGGTTCTGGTGGAGGGCCCCAGTGATTTAAATGAGCAGATGGCAGATATCACCCGACCGGAGACAAAGCCCCCCATCGCAATTCTCGCCTACACAAAGGAAGCTCCCGTTCGGACGATTCTGTATCCTTTTGCAGAATATTCCCCGGAATACCAGGCAATTTCCTGGTGTAAGGAGCATGGGATCCAGTGTCGTTTTATTGATCTGCCCTCCGATGTCTTCCTTGCCATGCCATCCGGCAGACAGGACAGAACAGAGGGGGAAGAAAGACGCATGAGCGCCTATGAACTTCTGGATCGTCAGACAGGGGAGGATGGGCACGAGAGCTTCTGGGAACGGACCATGGAACATGCCCAGGATGCGGACGGATACTACAAAGGGGCCGCCCTGTTTGGTTCCAGTCTGCGGGAAGTCAGCCAGGAATTGGAACAGGAGGCTGACTGGCCGGAGACTTTAGTACGGGAGGCTTATATGCGGCTTCAGATACAGGAAGCGCTGGAGGAAGGTTTTGCACCGGCAGAGATTGTGATAGTCACGGGCGCTTACCATGTGCCGGGACTTTTGTCAGAAGACGCTCTGCCCATGACGGCTGAAGAATTATCTTCCCTGCCTCGGGTGGAAGCCAGCCATACTCTTATGCCCTATTCCTACTACCGGCTGTCTGCCAGATCCGGCTATGGTGCCGGCAATAAGGCTCCGGCATACTATTCCCTGCTGTGGGAAGCCCTGCAAAGAGGGAATCTGCATTATGCGTCACACGCCTATCTCTCGCGAATTGCGGGGTATCAGAGGAAGCACGGAACCCCCGTCTCCTCTGCGGAGGTGATAGAGGCGGTTCGTTTGGCAAACTCTCTGGCAGGACTCAGGGGCGGCAAGGCTCCCGTTTTGCGCGATCTGCGGGATGCGGCAGTGACCTGTCTGGGCGGAGGCAGCTTTCCCGCCGTCAGTCTGGCCATAGCGGACACAGAGATTGGAACCGCCATCGGCTCCCTGCCGGAGGGAGTCAGCCGCACCAGCATTCAGGAGGATTTTTACAGGCAGCTAAAAGAATGGAAACTGGAAAAGTATCGAGATATCACCGCCCAGGATNTGCCCCTTGANCTGCGTGAGAACCGTAAGGTCTCNTCGCAGAAGGCGGCTTTCCTAGATCTGCACCGCTCCTTCTTTCTTCACAGACTTCGGGTTCTGGGAATCCACTTTGCCGGTCAGCAGAGGGTAAATCAGGACAATGCCACCTGGGCGGAGCATTGGGTGATACGCTGGACACCGGAGGCGGAGATTGAACTGGTGGAAGCGGCGTTAAAGGGGGATACGGTGGACCAGGCGGCGTCCTTTGCCATGAAAGAAAGAGTGGAGACAGCTCCCAATATGAGCGAAATTGCTCTGGTCATTGAAGATGCTTTCACCTGCGGCATGGCTTCTGCGGTTGTCTACGCCACCGCCGCGCTGCAGGCCATGGCTGTGGATGCGGCTTCTCTGGAGGAGCTGGCAGCCACCGCCGACAGACTCTCCGTTGTGGTACAGTATGGCGATATCAGACAACTGAATGCCACTCCCTTAGAGCCCATTCTGTGCCAGATATTTTATCGCGCCTGTCTGATTCTATCAGGAGCCTGTGTCTGTGACGATGCTGCCAGCAAGGGAATGGTCACGGCCATAGAGCAATTGAACAACGCTGCCCTTGCCCATGATTTTCTGGACAGCCGGGCATGGATGGACGCTCTGGAGGAAATTGCCAGACGGGATGATCTGAACACGAAGCTCTCCGGGTTTGCCGCCGCCATTCTGCTGGAAAGGGGCTGCATGGACGGCGGACAGCTCAATCTGGAAGTGCGGCGCAGACTCTCCAAAGGAGTACCCGCGGAACTGGGGGCCGGATGGTTTGAAGGTCTTGCCATGAAGAACAGGTATGCTCTGATCGCAAGGCTGTCCCTATGGGAGAGTCTTGATGCTTATCTGGACACTCTGGAGGAGGAAGATTTCAAGCGGGCGCTGGTGTTCCTGCGGCGGGTCTTTGCGGATTTCACCGCCACGGAGCGGGATGAAATTGCGGAAAATCTCGGTGAAATCTGGGGGCTGAACGGACAGCAGGTCAGCGAATCCGTGAACCAAACCCTGCATGAGACAGAGCAAAAGATGGTGGAGAGTCTGGAGGAGTTCGATTTTGATTTTTAAGACAGCGGCGGCAGGCATTTTCTCATGCGAATGAGAGATTGCCACGGTATCATAACAGAAAGGTGTGTATGAAATGAATCAGGAGGAGCATATACAGAGATGGCGGTTGATTCTGGGTCAGGAAAGCCGGGAACGGTTTGAGAAAATGGGGAATGCAGCGCTTTCGCCCCAGCAGGATTTAATGGATCAGGCTCTTGCCGCCATCTATAACAATACGGAGTCAGGGGGCTTTGGCAGCGGCGGAGCCGGAGCCGGAAACGGTCCTTCCAATCCCAGGCTCAGCAAGTGGCTGGGAGATGTGCGAAGCCTGTTTGACAAAGAGCTGGTGACAGTCATTCAGGGGGACGCCATGACCCGATGCGGCTTAAAGCAGCTTATCTTTGAGCCGGAGCTTTTAGAGCATTTGGAGCCTGATGTAAATCTGGCATCCACCATATTGCTGTTGAAGGATCAGATTCCGAAGCGCTCAAAGGAGAGNGTGCGNNTCTTTATCCGGAANATNGTNGAGGAAATCAACAANCTNTTGGAGCAGGATATCCGCAGGGCNGTGACGGCGGCNATCAACCGCAGGANNCANTCTCCCNTTCCTTCTGNNGCNGCNNTGGACTATAAGACTACNATCTCCCGGAANNTGANGCACTACNNNCNGGANCTTCACACCATCGTGCCGGAGCATTTCTATTTTTTTGACAGGACCAGCACCACTGCGGCCAACAAATGGACGGTGATTCTGGATATTGACCAGAGCGGTTCCATGGGGGAATCGGTTATCTATTCCTCCATCATCAGTTGCATCCTAGCCAGCATGTCAAGCCTGTCCACCCGGATTGTCGCTTTTGACACAAACATTGTGGATCTGACGGAGAAAAGCGATGACCCCGTGGACCTGCTCTTTGGTTTCCAGCTTGGGGGAGGCACAGACATAGATAAATCGGTAGCCTACTGTCAGCAGTATATTGAGAATCCTTCCAAAACCCTGTTTTTCCTGATTTCGGATCTGGAGGAGGGCGGCAACCGGGCGGCGCTGCTGCGCAGGCTGGAAGAAATGAAGGAATCCGGCGTGACGGTGGTGTGCCTGCTTGCACTGACGGAGAGCGGCAAGCCTTACTACGATGCAGGTATGGCACAAAGGATAGCCGGGCTGGATATTCCCTGCTTTTCCTGCAATCCGCAGATGCTTCCGAATCTTTTGGAGCGTGCTCTCCGCGGACAGGACTTGCAGGAATTTCGGAAGGAGTTTGAAAAAAGAAAAAAGTAAAAAAGTAACACAGGCACCAAAAAGCAGGATGTGTAATGTGCAGCGCCCAAATTTTAAAAAGTCTCACAAGCCAGAAAAATCAAGACTTGCGAGACTTTTTCTCTTTATTAGCGTAAAACTCATGGTCATAGCATACTCTCGGGTAAAGGGAAAGCATTCATTCCTCCAGACTGTTCAAATATTGAAGAATCCCCATATGTATCGCCCATGCCACCCTTTTCTGGTACGCTTCCGTACAGAGCTTCTCTGCCTCGGCGCTGTTGGACAGGAAGCCGCACTCGGATTCGGTTTCTAATAGGCAGACTTACATTTACAATGGGAAAAATCTATCAATAAAAATGCACTTGCTTCATGTAATGATACCATAATTCTATGCGTTGTCAGTACACATGAGATCAGAAACCGAATCAATGTTCTCCTGCTTCAACATTATACAACAGTTATTTATTCCTAATGCCCCGTGATTATCTTCGGGGCATTTTGTAATTCGGGAGATACTTATGGATTATCAATTAGAACTAAAACAAATTGTGGACTACCCACGGTGCCGCATTTACCGTGAATTCATCCGTAGCCTTATGGAAGATAGAAACATCCGTACAAACGGAAGCTCCTATCTTTTTTATTACATGACACTATGCTCCTATGCCAACTTCCGCTCCTCCTGCCGCCGGATAGAGGGCATCTCTTACCTGAACGGTTCAGGCGAATGGATCTGTAAGACCTCGTAGCTGGCGGAATAGTTCCGCACACACTTCCAGCATCAGGCACTATCCATTCTGGACTTCCTGCAAAAGCAGAACCACATCACCTATATCCAGCTGGGCAGGAACAACCTAATCAAATTGTCTGGAAACAACACTATTGCTAGCACTGTGCAAGCCCATAGTGTAAAACCTTAAGATTATTTTGAATATCTTCTTTCCGCAATTTTTCAACATATGACTGAGAATGATCAAAGTTTCTATAAAAATATTACTATGGTGCATTACTCCATTAACATCTATACAAAAGAGAAACTCCTTTTATTATGTAGTACTATCACTGTTCACCTTCTACAGTTAAATTATTTTTCTCATCACAATATAGATTTAGCTGTATGCGTAACTTTATACATTTTCTAGTTGCCCATGCTTCTCATAATTAGTAACTCGTGCTATTTTATTGCTCTCATCCACAAACACAACCTTTGGATTGCTTTCCATTGCTTCCTTACTGTCATACATTGCATAAACCATAATTATCGCTTTATCTCCAATAGCTGCGCATCGTGCCGCTGCACCATTTAAACAAATAATCCCTGAATTGCGCTCTCCTGCAATCACATAAGTTTCAAAACGCTGCCCGTTATTGATATTAACAATCTGTACTTTTTCATACTCTACAATATTTGCTGCTTCCATTAATGCTTCATCAATGGTTACGCTTCCTACATAATCAATTTCAGCCTGTGTAATGACCACTCTGTGTATTTTCCCTTTTAATTTCGTNATNTACATATNTCTTTCCTCTNTGTCTGCAACTAATTTTATATACNTGAAATCCACGAATCTTTCTCCAGTTTGATATTGTAAGATTCAAAACATAAATTGGTACATGGTTTTCTTCTTAAATTTTAACTCATCATACCTTACGATTTTCAATCAAATGAATTATATTACGGTATAAAACTAATTCCTTGTTTAAAACAAGATCCAATTGCTGCGAAATACTTTGAAGTAACTTCTTCTTGTTGGTTATTGTATATTTAATTGATTTCATAAATATTATATTGGCTAAATTTTCAATTTCCATACATAAAGGTATTTGATTATCGATATCATCAATCATTTCCTTTAACTTTTCCAATCGCCTACACATAATCTTTTTATGCTCATGAAATTCTCGAAAAATTCTTAAATCAAATTCGATCGTATTTTTTTCATTCAAATTAATAAAAAATGTTATATACTCTTGTATACCTGCCCAGAATCAGTTCCAGGGG
>WFLX010109673.1_pt1 | contig 23080 bp, 20 predicted proteins | sample 4967041 | NCBI WGS metagenome assembly WFLX01 (sample SAMN12857096, study PRJNA449069) | gut metagenome | isolation source: stool from male and female vole | host: Microtus ochrogaster | place: USA:Florida | collected 2017
CCACTCTCAAATACAACCGGATAGCGGTTATATGTATGAAGCAGGACGCTTTCCGCCTCATCAATATATTGCTGCATACTCATGTTTATCATCCTTTCCTTCCTTCGGCGCCGCTCATCCCGCATGTTCGTCCTTATATTCCTCCGGAGCCGCTCCATCCATCATATTGTCCTTATGTTAATCCAGACTCTCTCCGTCCTGTATAATCGCCGTTCCGATACCCTGATTGGTAAAGATCTCCAGCAGCAGGCAGTGCGCGATCCGTCCGTCTAAGATATGCACCCTGTTAACGCCGTTTTCGATCGCATCAATGCAGTTATTCAGCTTCGGAAGCATGCCGCCGCCGATCCATCCGCCGTCAACCAGCTCACGCGCCTGACTGGAATTTAATCTTGAGATAAAAGAAGATTTATCATTGATATCCCGATACAGTCCTTCGATATCCGTCAAAAANGCNAGCTTCTCCGCNCCNACCGCCTGNGCAATNGCNCATGCCGCNTCATCCGCATTGATGTTATANCTTTCAAACTGNTCNTCCATNCCNATCGGNGCAACNACCGGNAGNAAATCCNTNTCNAANAGATCTTGTAATATCTTGACATCCACATGGGTNATCTGTCCCACATAACCGATATCNTTACCNTCAGACAGCTTCTTTTCCACNTTTAANAGNTCNCCGTCNTTGCCGCTGATGCCCGCNGCATANACGCCAAGGGACTGGATCATGGATACCAGACGCTTATTNACCTTNCTGAGNACCATTTCNGCAATTTCCATCGTCTCNGCATCCGTCACGCGNAGTCCGTTGACAAANTCNGATTCCTTGCCNACCTTCTTCACCCAGCTGCTGATCTCCTTGCCGCCGCCATGTACNATNATTGGCTTAAATCCTACCAGNTTCAGCANNACNACATCNTTAATGACATTTTTCTGCAGCTCCGGATCCGTCATGGCGCTTCCGCCATATTTCACGACGATGATCCTTCTGTTAAATTTTTGTATATAAGGCAGCGCCTCGATCAAAACCTCCGCCTTGCTTAAGATCTTGTCCATTTCCTTATCGTTCAATTTTCAGTTCTCCCCTCGATGGTATATTTTCATAGGTAATTGCGAAACTCTGCTTATGTTCTTTCCTAATTGTGCACCATTGACAATTCTATGCAGCCCCGTCAGGAGCGGTAATCCGCATTGATCTTCACATAATCATAAGTAAGATCACATCCCCATGCCGTTGCGGACGCGTCCCCCGCATGCATATCAACGATCACGGACACCTCCGGTTCCGACAGGATCTTAGTCGCTTCTTCCTCGCTGTAATCCGCCGCAATGCCGCCCTGAAAGACCTGTATCCTTCCCGCTCTGCTGTTAAAATACAGATCCACCTTTTCCGGCTGAAAATCTATGCCGGAATATCCCAGCGCGCACATGATCCTTCCCGCATTGGCATCATGTCCATAGATCATCGCTTTTACCAGACTGGAACAGACAACGGATTTCGCAAGTATCTTTGCGTCTTCCTTTGTCCCTGCTCCCTGAACCGTAACCTCCAATAACGCGGTGGCTCCTTCGCCATCCCCCGCCATCTGCTTTGCCAGATATTCACAGATCTGATACAGCGCAGCTTTAAACGTCTGATAATCTTCATCCTCCGCCGCGATCTCCTGATTGCCCGCCATCCCATTGGCAAGGATAACAAGCGTATCATTGGTGGACGTATCGCCGTCCACCGAGATCATATTAAAAGTATCCTGCACAACCTCCGAAAGCGCCCTCTGCAGCAATGTCTTAGAGATAGCAGCATCCGTTGTGATAAATCCAAGCATGGTACACATATCGGGATGTATCATGCCGGAGCCCTTGCACATCCCCCCTATGGTGATCGTGCCGCTGCCAAGTGTTACGGTCATGGCAGTTTCTTTCTTATGGGTATCCGTTGTCATGATCGCCTGCGCTGCCTTTGTTCCGGCTTCTTTCGTTGTCTGCTTTATCTTCAGCAGCTCCTTTGTCCCATGGACGATCCTGTCAATCGGGATCTGCATGCCGATGACGCCTGTGGATGCGACCAGTATATTCTCCGGGCTGACATTCATTACCTCCGCCGCTGCTTCCGCGGTCGCCTTACAGATCTTCATGCCCTCCTGTCCGGTACACGCATTGGCAATTCCGGAATTAATGATTACGGCTCTCACATGATCCGCCTTTTCCACAACCTGTCTGTCCCATATGACAGGCGCAGCCTTTACCACATTTGACGTAAATACGCCGGCTGCATTACATGGCTGCTCACTATAAATAAGCGCCATGTCCTCTCTGTCCTGATATTTGATTCCGGCAGCATAAGATGACGCGGCAAATCCTTTCGGGCTTGTCACGCCTCCGGCAATTGTAACGATCCTGTCCATCATTTTTAATTATGCCTTTCCTGAGATATATTGTTATTAGGCGGCTTTTATTGATTAAAAGCCGTTATATTCGCTTCATTTAAAGTAAAATCATAGTAATTAAGATCTTCTCTTTTTGTCCATCCGATACTGTTCCAGAAAGCATTGCCGATATCATTTTTCGTAAATGCGATCAATGACACCTTATTGATGTGTTCCTCCTTCAGCGCATTCATGGCATGAACAGCCATTGCTTTACCTATCCCGCGCCGCCTGTATCCGTCTGCGACGCAGACATGGTAAAAACAGCCGCGTCTTCCGTCATGTCCGCACAGAATACTGCCAACGATCTTTCCGTCCTCTATCGCAACCACGCTTGTAGTAGGATTTCTTTTTAAAAATATCTCAACGCCCTCTCTGGAATCATCCACGCTGCGGATTCCGAACCCTTTAATACCCATCCACAGATCATGAACCTCCTGATAGTCGTCTATCGTCATTGTCCTTATCATTGCCTGTACTCTCTATTCTTTTGATCCCATTATATTATTTTTTTGCGGAAGAGCCCACTTTTGTCTCCGTTTCCAGCAGGAATGCCGCCATCATTTCCTCCATGACATTACAGATCTTGCGTCTGTTNTTNACNCACACACNGCAAAAATCATCATAAAGGACATTNGANACNCTGAAAACACAGATNATCCTTTCAATATGNATNGGCTTAGTCANATCAACATGNTAAAGCTCCTGAATNTTATCATAATCCNCNTTTAGCAGCGGATTAAAANATTTGTCATGACGGGCATACTCAATATATGCAGAAAATAAGTATTCCATCATTTCGCTTTTATTGACCTTCAAATCCCTGCAGCGCTGCGCAAACCTTGTATGGATCTCTGTAGCCAGCCGGTTATACTTTGAGATCCGTAATAATCCAAGATTATTGTTGCTGATCAGATAAGCCGCGATCATTTCCTCCAATACATCACAGATCCTCTGATTATTTTTTTTGCACTGCTCATTAAATTCCTCATACAAATGCTCATAGATACGAAAAGCAAACACCTGACGCTCTATATGTTTGGAATCCGTAATATCCACACCATAATTAGACCGGATAACAATATGATCCCTTCTGGTCAGGAAATGGACAGCTCCGGGAGTTTTATCACTACACTTAAGATAATCTTTCACAAAATGCTCCAAAAGATCGCTTTTATTGATTTTTTCCCGTTGGCAATAATCTATCAGCTGCTTATGCAGCTCCGTTGACAATCTGATATTTTTTGACACACGGGATAAAATATGTCCGCTCTTTTTATAATTTTCTTCATAAAACTTTTGATACTCTTCATAAAAAAATATTTTTGGCATATGCACCTCCACTTATTTTGCTACAAATAATCATATATTCAATCCTATATAAATGTCAATAACAACTTGCAAATCTTAAAAAATCGCCGAAAAAGCAGAAGGGCGCTTTTCATTCGCTAATTTCCAAGATACCGCTCGAGCAGCTCCTCCGAAAAGTAGTGATAACGTATCCTGTCAGCATTGATCCTGTCGTACCAGTCTCCCCGCCATTCATCGCTTTGTCCCACTTCCCGGATATCGCATCCGTCCTCAGTAAAGGAAACGATTTTTCCATAATGATAAGTAGTCTTCCGATCTTCATAGATACTTCCCATTTCGAAGATACCCTGATTTGACATGATACCTATTTCATCATCGCCATATCCGCCATAATGATATTGATAACTATATACATCGCCATCTGCATAATGCAGGATCTGCGTTGTTTCATGCGAACCGCTTAATACTACTTCGTATATTCCATCCTGATCCATATCCACGATGCTGAAATACAAGATCCCCTTACCGTTCTGCTGCTGATAATCGTCCAGATAAAACCTCTGCTGAGCATCCGTTACGCTGATCAATTCCTGTCTGCCTGTTAATACGTCATAATACGCCTGCCTTATCTCCGGCTCCATCGGATATGACACCGTATCGGTCATCGGCACTGCTTCTGCATGCTTTAGCATATACAATTCCTCTTCCGGCAGACCTCCCAAAAGGCAGGCATCCAGTCCCACACAAGGAATATCTTCTGCCCGTCCGGTTTCTTCTAGGTTCTGCTGAAATTCTTCATATTCTTCCTGTGATACACTGATGCCTCCTATTTCATAATCACTATCACCAACATAACTGTACCGGGCTTCTGCAGCCGTTTCTTCTGCATAGCCGTCTTTGTCTAATTCCGTAAGCCGACTGTAATAACCATGAGCTGCGCTGTCACTGCCACCATAGACCCCATTCATATAAACAGGATTCATATGTCTAAATACGGACTGGAAACCATATACTGAATTATCTTCATAGTGAAATACTGCTGCGTACCCCACTCCGCCATAGTATAGGATAAGCTCATTTCCACNATCATTGTNCAGGTCAGNCAGCACAAATTCATCATAATCCGCCCATTTTTCCCGNGGATNCCCGCACGGANTNCCGTAGNGCCATGAATATTCATCCCAGTANAACTCCTGATTACCTTCATCATAGCTGATANACGGCATTTTACTATTCAGCACCATCCAATATNCCAGCATATCCTCAGGTACATNCAACNCCTTGATCTCTTCCCNTTCCNCGCTAAACAGCTCGTCATCCGGCATTTCTTNNTTTTCGCTGTTGGTATAAAATTCCTTTTCTGCGTCCGAATCAAAATGACGTTCAATATATTCAATAGAAATCCGTCCGTCTTCATAAATCGTAATATAACACCGTTCAGAATAATTAGGACTGTATGCCATCCACATACATACCTTGTCAAATGGATATTCCTTTATTTCGCCAAATTCTATCAGATTTTTAAATAACGGATCATATTTTTCGCCTAAAAGCTCCTGTATCTGCTCCAACTCATTTTCCGTAAATATCTCACTTACATCAGTACAGTTCGTATATTCCACTTCCCCTTGAATATAGGTTCCCGCTGCGGTGGACATCCCTCCGCCGCCAAACCACGCCCGTACATGTGCGTCGTGCGTAACCTCAATAGAATCTTCAAGAAAATGAAAATAAATGCCATGGTCACCATCCTTATTTCGCAAAGAGGCTTCCAGATCCTCATCATACAACACAGCCGTATCTTCCTCTATAAATGTTGCTGTCCCTTCTGCTGTTCCACTATATGATGAATACGTTACATCAAGCGTAACCTCAAACGACTCCCCCTCTTTCCAATCGCTGATAACAATTCTTGCCCACTGGTAAGATGCTACGTCTGTTCGATACCACTCGCCCTCATATCCCGTTGCCGCATCATCTGAAGCATTCGTTTCCATATTCCCGTCCGATATATATTCGTCTGGCATATTTTTGTCCGACATGATTTCACTGACAGCATTGACGCTTACTTCCTCCTTACCATCCTGACCCGAACAGGCGGTAAACAGAAGCGCCAGGCTGATACCTAAAATAAATACTGTATTTTTCATATATTTTATTTAGCCTCTCTCGTATTTTCGCCCTTGTACATCCCATCTTAAAACTCCGCAAACTCCGGCATCCATGTTCCCAGATTACAATCCAGATAAAGGCTGTACGCCGGTTCGTCGCTTTCGTCCATATAAATGTAATAATATTCCACCGAACCATGGGTAATATACGCTCTTTCGTACTCCACTCTTCCGAGTTCGTCAAAATAGCTGTACCAATATTGGAACGTGGATCCAAAACAAAGATGATAGTGGTGATACTCTCTCTGTCTCAATGTCCCGTTATCGTCATACTCATAGTACATATTTAGTATACGAACCACTTCTCCATCTATAGTCGCATATGCTTCATAGTGCGCCACTCTCCCGGCATCATCATATTCTATATTTTCTTCTTCAATGTCAGAAACTGTCGTTCCCTTGTAGGATTCATATTTCGTATAATCCACATTTAATCTATCCTCCCATGGATCCCATGGCTCCGGTATATAGGTGCCCAAAAAGGAAAATCCATATACCCCGGAAGTTATCCATTCATCGGGATCCCTTTGATAATAACGAAGTCCGCAGCCAAGGCCGGTGGCTTCATCATAATATAAAACCAGCCGCATACTGCCATCCGGCAAAGCATACTCATAAAACGGGTCGCTTTCCCCAAAACCATATTGATCCAAAAAATCCTGCTCTTCCACATACCATGCGGTTTGCTCTTTAAATGGATTCTGCTCAACATAAACATAAACTCCTTCATGAACCATTTCCTCTGAATTGGCAGTATCAGCGGAATCGTCCTCCTCTATTTCATTCCACTCAAGATCCAATATATTTTCCCCAGATATGGTCCAGCCGTCTATCTTCTTCAATCCACCGTCAGCATACTTCCAAACCTGATTGTAAGTATTGCTACGAAGATAAAGCTCCTGCTTACCATCATAATCATAATCAAAATATGCATACAAATATCCATGACCCGCGTTTGCTGCCAAATATGCTTCATATACGGTCTTCTCCTCCTCCGGCAGAATAGCTGTTTCAACTTCTACAGGAGTGTTCATCTCTGTTTCATCTTCTACGGGAGCATTTATCTCTGTTTCATCTTCTACAGGGACGTCCGTCTCCGCTTCCTGTATGATGTCTGATCCTTCCATCGGATCTGCAATATCCGTGCTTCCGGTCTGAATATTATCCGCTTCCTCCCGTCCGCAGGCGCAAAACATTGACAATACCATTACGGTAAAAAATAATTCCAGATATTTTTTCATAATGCTCCTTCCTGTCAGAGCAGTTTCACTGCGATGACATACTCCTTGTCCTTTGCTTTTTCATTTGATAGTATATACTATCCCGACGTTTGTTGTCCACACTTATATGCTGCTAAAATTACATTCAATGGCACGAATTAGAAACATTATGTGGCGATAACATTTTCTACCTCAAAAATATATTCGCCGCATCCACCGCTACCGCTGCCACAATAATCATATCCAGCAGGACTGCTGCCACAGCGGGCATCTCCTCTACCCATTTTTCGATCCGTGGGTACACGATCCCGATCACAAGCATACTGAAAATCCCAAAAAATATGCTGCTGGGCAAAGAGATCCTTCCCTGAAAGAAATGCAGCGGCCAATGGGAATAATCCCAAAGCTGCTGCCCCGTAATCCATTCGATCACATAAGAAGCGCCCAGTTCCACTGCCGTTGATATAACGACACCGTACAAGAATATCACAGGCAGACTCCGCCGTTTTCCAAGAAACGCCATGATAACAAACGCGCCGAATCCATAGATCGGGCAGAGCGGCAGATGCAGTACGCCGCGATCCATATAATGCTTCCAGACGATAAAACCCATAGCAATCTCATACAGCCAGCCGACAAAACTGCCTATAGTAAAGCAGACTATGTATTGTGTTATTTTGACATACCCCTTATGCTGTTCCGCTTCCATATCCATCATCCGTTTTATCAAAGTTATAGTCAATCCTGTTCTTCTGTTATTTAAGTTTTACTCCTCATTCCTTACATATTTCCAGTAGGAAAATTGCTCATTCACTACGATCTTCTCCTCTGTGTAATCAAACAACATAAACTCGTATAAAACAAGTTCACGTTCCTCCTCATAAAGCTTATTTACCAGATCATAATGTTCTTCTTCAGTGTATATAGTTTCAGAAATCACATTTCCTTCCTCATCATATTTTGTTTCTCTGGCATAATCCTCTCCTTCCTTTCCAAGGTACAGTTCATAAACAGTCTTCCATAGTAATATCTTTCTTTGTATGATGGTTCATTATATCATTAAATTATATTATTTTCATCCATATATCCTATTAAAAACATTAATCAGATCCTTTATGTTGTAATCCTAAAACTTTATTTGACATCTTTTGTACAAAGGGTTGACTTTTTATCCACAATAATATATTATCATATCAATTTCATATCTTTCTAATTTCAGGTATCTGATTGGCAGTTCACCATATATACCTTGTTATTACTAATAAAGCTATGAACCTTGCAGATTTTCTTATTGCCTATTTTTGTTATTGCGTACCTTAAAACACGTTTTTCTTCAAATATATTATCTATTTGTTCTATCGTTATACAACACAGTATCAGGATTACAGATTTTCAACCTGTATCATCAATTCATAACTTATGCCACCAATGAAAGCGAGGAATTTACTATGGCAAACGACACCACAACGAAAAACACTATTACAATGAAAAACACCGCAAATATTAGCCTGGATGACGCCCACGGCGCTATCCCAGTCCGTATGACCAATGATTACCTTTTCCGGGCACTGATGCAGCGCAACTCTAAGGTTTTAAAATCCCTGATCTGCTCCCTGCTCCATCTGGATCCTGATGACGTTATCTCCGTCACGATTCTTAATCCAATCGAATTGGGAGAAACCATTGATGAAAAGAATTATATCCTTGACATCAAAGTGGATCTAAACGGACATACTACCATCAATCTGGAAATGCAGGTAGTCAATGAAGGAAATTGGCCGGAACGCTCTCTCTGCTATCTGTGCCGCGTCTTTGATAACTTAAACCGCGGGGAAGATTACCAAGACGTACATTCCGCTATTCAGATCGGTATTCTGGATTTCACCCTCTTTGAGGACAGCCCGGAATTTTTTTCCAATTACTATCTTATGAATTCAAAAAATCATCGGATCTATAGTGACAAATTTCGTCTGTCTGTGTTAGACTTAACTCAGATAGACCTTGCAACTGAAGAAGACCGCGCCTATCGAATCGATCGCTGGGCCGCTCTTTTCAAAGCCACCACATGGGAGGAATTAAAAATGCTTGCAAAGAACAATCAGTACATCGAGGATGCCGTTACGACCGTCCGCCAGCTAACGCAGGAAGAAAAGATCCGTCAGCAGTGTGAAGCGCGTGAGGATTATTACCGCCGCACGGCGGGTCGGGAGAAACTTCTCAAAAAGACCGCTTCGGAGCGTGATGAACTGAAAGAGCAGATCTCTCAAAAAGATGCGGAAATTGCTAAGAAAGATGCCGATATTGCTAAGAAGGACGCCGAAATCGAGCGTCTCCGCAGTCTTCTCGCCAATCGTGACAGTTCTGGCGAGAATATAAACTAGAACCACAAACCTTTTTCCTACCCTACTTACACTCCGGCAGCCTCAGCGCAGCGTACTCTCCGTTATGGAATAGCAGTCCATATCCCATCTGCGGATATTCACGCTGGGAGCGGACCGGGAAGATATTCAGGGTTCCCTGGGGACTAAGCACCAGTCCGTGGGATGCTGTTTTAACCCACTTTGACAGGGAATCATAGCTCTTTAGTTTTGCAGAGTGTACGGTAATGATGATACCGATTCCACATTCGGCAGCATCTGTTATGACGTTATAAAGCCTGTCCTCAAACGCACTGCCGTCTGTAAGGAATTTATCGATATCGTCAATGATGATATAGACAGGATCCTCCGTCTGATAATATTGCTGTGAACTTATCGTATTACCGTTGTCCAGCTCCTGCCTGTATCTTTGCTTTCTTTCATTACATAGCTGTTCTGTGTGGTCAATAAAATCCTCCCACTCATCTTCATCCTGAATATAGCTTATTCCTTCCTTATCCTGATAAGGATACAGGCTCATGGCGGAAGAATCAAACAGATACGCCGTTCCATTTCCAACGATCTGGTTTAACAGAATCTTCAGCGTATTGGTCTTACCTTTTCCGGTCTCACCGATGATTACAAACGGTGACTGCTGACGGGTAAATCCTGCCTTGGTAACGGATTCGATCTCAAGACCCAGCGCCAGATCAAACAGTTCCCTTCCGTCCTCAAAATCTGAGAGCATATGGAAGGCGAACTGTTCCGGAAGCACCGGTATTCTGGGGGCGCGCCTGTCAGGGTATTTCGCTGCTATCCTTTGTATCAACTCTTTAAGTCTGCTGTTATACTCTACATCGCTTGAAAACTTCACCATGGTATAGATCTGCATAATATTTACATTGACCGTCTTGATCAGCGCCCTTCCCCTGATCTCAGGAAGATCATAATCACTCTTTCCTACCAATGTATGGGCTTCCGAACGGTCAAAAAGATATCCGGCGATCTTGATCTTAAAATTATTCAGGATGGAATACTTAACGCCATTTACTCTCGTAGCGGTTATGAGCATAAAGATTCCCAATCCTGCGCCGTCTCTTGACAGCTTGGTAAAGAAATCCTCCGCATCTGTTCCCAACTCGCGCACCACGTCAAAATTATCAACGACGATCACAATGGCTTTCAAATGATCTTCGCTGGTCTGATTATATACGGTAAAATTCTGCACCATTTTTTCTGCAAAAAGTTTCTTTCTGCGGGATACCTCATCCTGTATGATATTGATAAATTTCCCAAGTTTTTCCGTATCGTCATACAGAATATAATCCGCCGTGTGGGGCAGGGCGTTTAAAGGAATCAACGCGCTGTTGCCAAGATCAAGAATATAAAAATTCAGATCCTCCACCTGATTCTGCAGTGCAAGGCTGATGACAGCCGTCATTAAGAAGATGGTCTTTCCGTATCCTGAAGACGACATAAATACAATATTACCCTCTTTTGCCAAGTCAGCACAGTACTCCCTCTGCTGCTGTTCTTCGGGAATGTCAATAACGCCAAGGGGAATATTCAGATTAACAAAGGCTGTTCTGTCATATGCAGCTGTCTGCTTCCATGNTTCATCCTCCGTAACTGCGCTTAGAGGACTTTCCAGNATATACGGAAGGGAAGGAAGCCAAGGTTTTCTCACNCCTTCCACGCCCTCCTTNTCAAAGAGTTCCTTAAGATAATCAATCGTGACGTCAAGCTGTGTGGCTTTCATGCTGCCTTCCTCTTCACCGCCGCTTAGATCCTCGTTAAGAAGCATCCCCTGTCCCAGATCATTGACCAGATATACCCTGTTATCCTTCGCCTTCTTTGTGCCGCCTTCTTCATATTCCGCACCGCTCCACGCCGACTGGAACAATTCATATATCTCGTTATTGCCCACCTGAAGGTAGGCACGCCCCGCCTGTGTGATAAATGCAGCATCCGGCGTCTTGATGATTTCCCGGCTGTCGCCCTCATTCTGCACCTTTAGCGCCAATTTAAATTTGGAGTTGGTCCAGATCTGGTCATTTACTACGCCTGTCGGCTTCTGTGTAGCGAGGATCAAATGAATACCCAGGCTTCGGCCGATTCTCGCCGTGGAAACAAGCTCGTCCATAAAATCAGGCTGTTCCTTTTTTAACTCCGCAAACTCGTCACTGATCAGAAAAAGATGGGGAATGGGTTCTTCCACTTCTCCATTTTTATACAGCTTATTATATGCATTGATATGGTTTACATTGTTCTGTCCAAAGATCCTCTGACGTCTTGCTAGCTCGCTCTTGATGGACGCCATCGCCCTCTGGCTTTCGCTTCCGTCAAGGTTGGTGATGGTTCCCAACAGATGGGGAAGATCCTTGAAAAGTCCTGCCATTCCGCCGCCCTTATAGTCGATCAGAAGAAATCCTACTTCATAGGGGTGGAAATTGACCGCCAGAGACAGGATATAGGACTGTACGATTTCCGATTTACCGGAACCGGTCGTTCCTGCCACAAGGCCGTGGGGTCCATGGGCTTTTTCATGNAGATTCAGATAGACGATATCATTCTCAGCCCTTACGCCTAAGGGAACCGCNAGGGACTTGTGGGACTGGTTCTGTGCCCATCTTTGCTCCGAACGCAGTTCGGAAGGTTTTTTCACCCCGTACATCTCAAAGAAAGTGATACTTTCGGGTATTTTGGAGGTAACCCCTGTCTCATGGATCAAAACGCTAAGATTCCTTGCCATCCATTCGGGATTGCAGTCACCTACATGGTTCAGCGTAAACCGCTTATTCACTACCTTGTTTTCATTCAGCAGTAAAGACGCTTCCTTGGAATCGTGTATCTCCACGATGGTTCCGATGATCTCCGGAAGATTCCCCCGCAGATAACTGGTATAGATCACAGAGAATCCAAGCTCTTTGCCTGATTTATTCAGATACTCCATGATGGAATGGTCCATAATCAGTTTCGGTTCATCAATAATGAACACAAAGTGAGGCAGAAACATGGACTGCTTATTGCTTTCCTCAATCTTCAGCTTTCTGTCCTTTAAGATCTGGAAGAGGCTTCCCAGCACCTGATCACGCATCTGCTCGGAATTGATGTCCCCGGACATGTTCAGGCTCTTAATGGTAAGATGGGGATACCACCTCATCCACCGGAATGCCTCATTATATTTTTTATTATGAATGATAACGATCTGCAGGTCATGATAACTCTGCTGAAATGTCAGCTGCGCCACAATCAGGTTTAACTGCTCCAGTATGATTGCCTTCTCCCCCACAAGGCCAAGATGCGCATTCCGCAGATTGACGGCAACCGCTTTCTCTTCGATATAGGAAAATTGCTCTCCAAGCAACTTGGCTTTTTGATCAAGCTTATCCTCTTCCATTTTCAGTTCATCATAATGATAGTTAATGGAATAGCTTGCCTTTTCCCTGCATTTACCAAGGGATATTTCAAGGAAATCGTCATCCTCCGCACTCCGCTCATAGATACGGCTGCTGTAATTGCAGATCATCTTCTCGATCTCCGCCATATCAGGATAATTATAACGGTCGGCATCAATTTCCTCCTGATGCAGCTTATGTAATTCTTTCCGCTTCCTCAACAGATAATCCCTGTATAAATCTTCTCTGGCTTCATTCTTCCGCTTACATTCCTTCTTGTTGTTAATGTAGCCCGTAATGGAAAAGATCAGCGTCATGAGCGTTGATGTAACAGACATCAGGACAAAAATACCTCTTTTCATTACTATGGCAATCGCTATGGTGATGCCAAGCATAATGACCGGAGGTACGATCGTCTGGACCAGACTTCCTTTCGGCATGGATGCCTCCGCCGGCGGGTTGGAGATCTCAACCTTATCATCCGGCGCATGCATGATCAGCCGGGGAGATCTGGTATAACTCGGAAAATCTTCAAAAGGCTTTCCGCCGGGATCACATTCCACAAGGGATACCTTTACGGCGTCCATATCCCCAAAGATTTCGATGTAATCATGATAATAAACAAGCAATGCTGTTCCGACCAGGAGCTGATCCCCTGCGGTCAGCATGATTTCCTGCCCGTCACGATCATCAGATAGTTCCTTACGGTTAAGATACAGTCTGTTATCTGAAGTGGCTCCGTATATCGTCAGTTTTCCCTGCTCTACGGATAAAGTAATTTCCAGACCCTCTATGCATATATCCGCATCTCTGTCAGAAATGGCAAATACGCCCTGATGTTCATACCGGTGGGGCGAATCCGGCATATATAATACTTTCTGACCGTCTCCTCTTTCTATCCACTGATACGCTTCCATGCCGCCAACCTGATAGTTCCATCCCTGATATGTAACGGTATCCTGAACAGGTATCTGATCATAACTGTTTTTTGCTGTTATCAAAATGTAATCCACCGCTAACCTCCATATTGCGCTTTATTCTTCTGTAAATGATGAAAATTCTTCCCTCAATGGGTCCAGTTTATTGTCGATTTCCTGTAACAGTTGGTTCTTCTCCTGCCCGGATAAAGAAGGATCGGTCTCGATCACCGCTTTTTTCTTAAGGTATGCATAGTAAAGAAGCTGATTGCTCGATTCCAGCATGGCGATATCAATGGCTTTGTCCGTATCCAGACGATTGATATAGATCCAATACTCCATGATCCTTTCATTGCCATTCAGGGTGATCGTGTTCAGGATGTTTCTCATGCTTTCTTCGCTAAAGCTTTCACATCTGACACAGGCATATGACAGAATATATTTCTGATAGGTATCCATCCTATCTACTTCCACAGGATCCATTGCCTCTACGATACTGTTGTAATCCGATTGCAGATATGCCCCGTATGCGGCCATGACGGCCTTGTCATAAGGCTGTACCCATATGAGCAGATAGGCAAGGAGCGCCGCGCCTGCCGCCAGCAGTACGCCTGTGATTCCAAGTGCCACTTTTCTTCCGCTGTTTCCTGCCTTTGATACCTCCACAAAGCGGGTCTCGCGGTCTTTTCTGTAACGGAAATATTCCTCATGAAGCCTATCTGCGATCTGCTCCACATCTTCACACTCCACAATCCTGCCTAAGAACTTATCTTCCTTAAGAAGTTCCTGACCGCCTTTGTCATAGTCCTCAAACTTATATTTCTTTACCAGAGTGCATCCGATCAGGGATTTATATTCCTTTAAAAATTCTTCCGCGGAATACTCCTTCTCCGCGCCATAAACGTCCCTTGCCTTGACAAATACCCTGCCCTGAATATCATAATACAGATTCTCAGGCGCAAGAGTAAATTGGTACAGCTTCGCCGTCTTTTGCAATCTTCCCGCATCTATCAGGGCGGAGATCATCAGTTCCTTCTTCTCCCGGCGGATCCCGGTCCATGGAAAGACGTGACTGATATCATAACTAAAGATCAGATCCTCCTGATTCTCTTCCACAGAACAATCCAAAAATCCTTCCTGTGGTCTGCTCAGCTTCTTAAGCTCAAAGTCATTGGTTACGGAAAACTGTGATCTTCTGACGGTTTCAATAATGTTTTTCTCCTCCGGGATATATCCGGATTTCTGGTGTTGTTTCTTTTTGTACATGGATGCTCCTTGTTTGCCAGCAGTTTTGATATATTTCTGGCAGTTTTTATCTAAGTTTTAGACTTGATCTTTTATTATTTTAGTTTTACTCCTCATTCCTTACATATTTCCAGTAGGAAAATTGTTCATTTACCACAATATCGTCCTTTGTATAATCATCCAATATACCATAAAATAAATTTAATTCACATATCCCATAAAACTCATTTATCAAATCATTAATTTCTACCACAGGATATGTGTTCTCCGAGATTATATTTCCTTCCTCATCATATTTTATTTCCCTGACATAATTCTCTTCTTCCGTACCAAGATACAACTCATAGACTGTTTTCCATTTTCCATCCACAAACTTTGCGCCACGCATGATGATACTGTCATATTGGATGTTTCGCTGATGAATATCGGAAATGTCATAAAAAATCCCGGTATTCTTATCATAAAGAACAGTCATGTACGTAGAGCCATCATCATATACAGCTTTCCCATCCGATACGATTGCTCCTCCGTATATACAGGTCTCCTCCTCCGGATTCCACACAAATACATAAGGATATGCATACTTCGGCTCATAAGCATCACTAGCCTCACCATCATCTATCAGTATAAAATCATCTACTCCATCACCATTAACATCCTCCATATAATGAATTTCCTCATATTCAACAATAAATTCGTATAGTTTCCTTATATAGAGAATCTCATCACCCTGCTGAATAGTAAACTGATAATCAGCCTTATGACCTAACCAGCATACTGTCTCAGCCGTTTCATATATAGGACTGATTCTGGAAAATGTAGCCGTATATTCATTTTCTCCTGAGGTAAATGTCTCACTCCACACTTCTACCGGGAAAGCTGTTTTATTAGTCAATTCCTCTCTATTAAGGCATAAAATTCTGTCCCTGATTCTTCTGAATGGTGTTGTAACAATGTCCTCCTCCGAAGCATAAAAATCCATCCGGATCACGGCATCTTTACTCTCTCCTTCATTATTCTCATAACTAATCAGTATCTCAGAATTGCTGTCCATCCGGATGTCAGTAATAGTTCCATATACATTGGGTATCAGAATCCAGTTAGCAGATATCATATGATCTTCGCCTATCGTATGGGCATCATAATAAGTACCGTCTTTCGGATTCCAGTTCTGGATCTTGATCCATTCCGGAACCCCTTCTATTGCAATATCTCTTGATACCTGTGTCGTAACATAGGCATATAGTCCGTTAGAAAGTTCAAAGACTTTCATTTCTTCCGCTATATCCTGACTGTCGTTTCCGCTGACCGTAACTCCAGTTTGATTCTCACTTACTATATCAGCAGATACATTTTCAGATGCCATGTTTTGACTTGTACCGTTATCCCGACTGATTTCAGGTTCTCTATCCAGATTCCTGCATCCTGCCATCAGCATGATTATAAATAAACAAATACCTCTCATTAAGTTTATTTTTTTTAACATTTAACATCTCTCCTCTCTGGCATCCGCCATGGTTTATGGCAACTGCGTATTCAAGTCAAAATCTATTAAGCCGGCTTTCTGCAGGGCATTATAGTATTCTTCAAAATCTCTCCAATTATTAGGGGCACTAAATTGAAGGTATACAGATGTATCCCATTCACTTGGGATATCTGAAGCAGAAATTTCATTATCTTCGTTATTTTTAAAATATTCAATCGTTTCGGCAGAAATATTCAGCCTATAATCTTCATTATTATTTTCATATTGTGCAACAAACCATCCCCCGTTGTTATCATTCAATCTAAGGGAATCATACTTTACAATCAAAGCCAACGCATCATTCATCGTGTAGCCCCCATCTTCATTATCTGTACTAACCTTTGAATTTACAAAACTCTCTGTAGTTAGGACAATCCCAAGAATTAATCTCCCTCCATTCTCACCGCAGCGCTCAACATTATAATTATTCAGACACCCATCTTTCGTCTGTGTATATTGCGTCCAGTACCATGCCGATGCTTCCCATGGATATTCTGCCACCTTATCCGAATATCCCAGCTGATTCTCATCTATCTCATCGTTAATGCCATATAGATCATAGATATATTGAAGACAATCTTGTTGTGTTTTTTTCCCTGTGACCTGAATATATCCGGCGCCTCTCGCTACCCTAGGGTATTTGCGTCCTACTTTGTATATTTCCTGAGTATATATAAATCCGCCGGACTCTCCCGCGCAACAGATCAAAAAATTGGCTATGCTGTTACGGTCTGTAATACCAAAAAGCCGAAATATTTCATTGGCTTTACAACATTCCTCCGGCGAAAATGTCCTATTAGCTAAAACCTGCAGACAATTATAGATATATACTGTCGTAACAACATGATTAAAGCATTTCCTTAATTCGTCTATAACACTATTTGGATTATCTTTTTCTTCTGCCAATTCACAAATATTTCTGTACTCCTCTTCACTGACAAACCCCAAATCATGCAATTTCTCTATGGATTTCATGCAATCTTCTAATTCACAATTTTCCCCAAAAAGCGTATTCCATATATTGTAACAATTGATATTTATCGTCTTATCCCTCATATCTTTCACTTTCGGACTGACATTATTCATACTTCCATTAGTTAACAACGCCATATTGGGTTTGCCGTCACTCATAGAATCCATGAACTCCGTCATTGTACGGACCATGGCAATCTGTTCCTTGACTTTTGCCTGACATTCCTTCATATGTCCTGCGTATCTTGTATTGATCTCCGCCACGTTTTCAAAAACAGTATTTACCCTGTTTCTTGTCATTTCATTGGTTTCCAGCACCCTTTCGTGATATTTATCCACATACTTCGTATACGCGCTTACTGCCAGCTTGTCCGGCCAGTCCCCGAACTCTTCCGCACTGCTCCCGCACCATTCCATAAAAGATTTCCATTCCCTNTTATCTATTTCATCCANCAGNCTGAAAATTTCCTGTCTTTTTTCTTCTGAAAACTCCCTTACCATTCCGTATCCACACTCCTTCCTCAAAATAGATACTATGCAGAGAATGCCTGTTTTTGGCATTCTCCCGTGTGAGAAGTACTTCTCACACGGATATCTCTATGTTCTTTTTATCCGCTTTCTTAAAATCTCTGATGACGCAGTCCAGATACTTTGACGTGCTTTCCATTAGTATCTCCGCCGCTTCATAAAAGGAATCATATAAATCCGCTGTCTGTTCCAGCTCCGTGATATTTTGTCCCTCGCCCCGCAAAGCAGCTCTTTCTGCCGCCGGATAACTGGCAGGCAGTTTTTGTATTCCATTGATACACTCCCTTATCGATCCATATTCCAGTTCCAAACCTGACATATTTTTCCGCCCCTTCCTTAATACTGATACTGATCCTGCTCGCAGATTTCTTCCAGATAGCCGCCTGTCAGGTCCCTTGCCTCTGTTGACACCTCCAGAACAACCTGCTTTAGTTTTTCCGCATACGCCAGATAGGATTTCAATCTGTCGGCAGTATCTCCCTGTACGATTCCATTTTCCGTTACCTTCCTGATGGCATCTAAATAAGAATCTATCATACCCTGCAGCTGCTTCCCCTGCCTTTCAAAATATTCCGCCATTTCATTAATATAGTTGTCATCAACAATCACCTTAAGGTATCCCATAGTTATTTTCCTCTTTTCCTGTTTCTTCAGTTTACGTTCTCCATTCACTGTCTGAGACTGTTAATACTGCTGTTAAGACGCGATATTTCACTTCTGCAGCTGCTGATTATTGCATGCTGCCGTTCTATTTCCCGTCCAACCTCTGTTTTTATCTCGTCCATATTATGAGACGCACTGTTATAGGCCTCTCCATTTAGGATATCGTCCAGCACATACCCATATGCATCCACCAGATGGGCTTGATTCAATATCCCTATAAAGTCCTCCCGTTTTGTTTTCCGTTTGCTTTTGGAATCTCCCACTTTCGTATGATAATCATTACATTTTTTCTGAAGAGCTGTCAGCTGACGGATGTTTTTTCCCGCTTCCGCAATCCGCCCCTCCGCAGCCGCAATTCTCGCTCTCAGCTGAGATTTCCTTTGATTAAATTCATTATCCGTCATTTCGTCCAATATCTCCTTTCCTCATTTGTCAGCAGAACTTTTTAATACCAGAATATCTCCGGAATAGATTTCCGCCTCGCTATATGTCAAGAGTACGTTTGTCTGATGATCTTCTCTTAATGTTTTGATATATTTAACAGTTTCTGCTGTTTTTCTTGCCAGAAGTCCCTTTTCCTCAAGGATCTGCATTGTTTCCGATATCGTCTGGTCATCTGATACCAGCAGATCCATATCAGACCGTCCTTCTACTCTCCATGTTAATTTCAGCTGCATGTGCCTCTCTCCGTTTCCTTCTGCCCGCATTTATCTTTATCAATATATAAAGAAACAGCAACACAAAAATAATCTCTGCCATGACAAAACATATGGAATAATCTTCTTCGCTTCTGCTGTAATCCCTGTTTCTTGAAAGACGGATCTCTTCTGAAAATATCATATCCGCCTCATTTTCTTCTATATTCTCCGTCTCCGTCTGTTCCGAAAAAAGATACTCCGTCAATTCCCGCTGTTCCGCACAGGATTCCTGTTTCCTGTCATTATACTGATCGGTGCTTTCCTGAGAGAACAGATCCGTTACGCCATTAATATCCAGAAGGGAGTTATATGTAGTATTATCCCGGTTCTTCCATGCTTCCCCATCCAGAGTAAGAATACCGGATGTCCCGGAATCCCCTTCTCCTTCTTCATATTCCTCTGACATTAATGTATCGTCCATTACTGTTTTCCTTTCTTACGCCAGTAATCCATCCTTGCAGCATAGGCAGGGGACAGCGGTCATACCCGCCGCCCCGCCTTCTGCCGATCAACGACTTACAGATACTTTGGATTTGGAATGAGCCTCGTCCACAGCCTTCATCTCATTGATGTAATCATTCGTCGACTGGATCAGGCTTCTGACAACTTCCTGCGTATTTGTGAAGTTATTAGCCAGTGCAGTATAATCCTCACGGTAAGCTTCTGTTGATGCAGAAACCCATCCGTCGCATAATGCGGTTACGCTGTTTGTCATAGAACGCGTCGTAGCCTCGAATTCCTCCACATACTGTGTCAGCTTTGTGATCTCAGCCTGCATGTCATCATAACTCATTTGTAAACTTGCTGATGCTCCCATTTCTTTTCTCCTTTCTGTATGTATTTAATAACCGGGCTTTTCGGTTATTTAATCGAGTTTCTGGTTATATAACCGGCTGCCCGGGTTATTACAAATATATGTTTTCCTTCTCTGCTTCCGGCTTTTTATACCTCACCCGGATAGCGAATAAGATTACGGCCAAGCATGCTGTGATTCCAATCCCAAGAAGAATGACCAGCAGCGTCTTTATGGATATTTCATTTCCGGTGTCCGCCGTATCCGTTATGGACAGAGCTTCTCCTGTAGTTCTGGATACAACCGGGTTTATGATATAGTCATACACTTCCGTATTTCCCTGACTTCCTACCCTTGTATATGCCAGCACTTCCGTAAATCTCTCCAGCATATCAACATTCTGACTGTTTATTTCCAGTCTGGAAGCTTTCAATTCATCGATACAGCCTTCTATATTTGCTGTCGTCTGTGTATTGGCTGTATTCAGGGAATCGACCAATTGCGATGTATGCTCCGATGTCGCATAGTACACATCTTCCGCATATGTACGATATTCGTAATTGTTCTGCTCTACCACATCCAGCATACCCCTGGCATTATTTTCTATATTGTCCAGATAGGTGCCAAGATCTGCATCCCTTATATATGACATGGGATCATAGTTTTCCAGTTTATTCTCATAATCATTCATATTCTGGAATAAAACATTCTGGGCATCATCAAGCCTTGCCATCTGTCCCTGATGCACGTCCTGCAGTCTGTCCACAAAGCATGTCTGTATCACATCGTTGACTTCATCCGATTCATAATTCAGCTGAAACAAATCCAGAATCCCATCTACTGTATCACTACTGTCTTTCGACAAGGATATACTATATTCCGTAATTGATCCGGAACTACTGCCGCTCTCTGTGCCTTCAGATTCTTCTGCATTACTACCGCCTGCACCTTCTGATTCTTCCGCATTACTATCGCCTGCACCTTCTGATTCTTCCGCATTACTATCGCCTGCGCCTTCTGATTCTTCCGCATTACTANCGCCTGCACCTTCTGATTCTTCCGCATTACTACTGCCTGCGCCTTCTGATTCTTCCGCATTACTACCGCCTGCATCTTCTGATTCTTCCGCATCACCACTGCCTGCACCTTCTGATTCTTCCGCATTGTTGCTGCTTTCCGGCAGTTGAATATTCTCCCAATGGATGGAGATTGCACTAATTTTTTCTTCCAATTTTCCATTTAAATTTAATTCATCGATATATTCCTTTATTTCTTCCTCAAGCTCCTCTTGATTTATTGCATTATCTGAAACCGACAAACCCTCTTGAAAGCCCCTCTCATATGAGTCCTCCACAATCCCCTCCAGCCAATTTTCCATATTTGCCTGATATTTGTTTAAGCTTTCCTCAAGTTCTTCTGCCGCCGCACCCTTTAATGCATCCAGTATTTCCCCCTTTTCCACATTGAACTCTGATATAATATTATTTAGCTGTTCGCTAGTAATTCTTTCATTCTCTGATATAATATTATTTAGCTGTTCATTAGCAATTCTTTCATTCTCTGAAATAATATTATTTAGCTGTTCATTAGCAATTCTTTCATTTTCATCAATTAAATCAGCAATGAGAGTTTCCACTTCACCCCTCTGCTCATCAACGTCCTGATTATAAATTCCCACAGCGTCTATTAGGTTTGTCTTTCCTTCTGACAGGATATCGGCCTGTTCTGCATTGGTATCATAAACTACTGAATTATATGTAGAAAAGAAATTATACGCTGCCGTATCAACTTCACTTCTTGTTTCCTGTATCGCCGCATAATCATTCTGCGCCAGCTGGACTGATTCCATATACCTCATGAGCATGGAATCCAGCAGATTGTCATTCTGCGCCGTATAAGAAGTCAGCTCTACCGACTGTATATTATTATCCACACTCGATTCTTCTACATATTCCGCAGCCTGAATTAGCAGTGCGGCATTCACACTTTCAAGCCGTTCCAGCTCTGAGTTATCATTGGCAAGAATCGTAGAAGAATCATCCTGTATGCGGTGAAATTCCGTCAATACTGCATCCACATACATATACGCAATATTAGAATTAAATGTTGCAATAAAAGTATTCACATCACTCATCGCCTGTATCTGTGCCGTCTCGGCAAGATTGGGATTGTACTGATACTCCAACACCGTTTTGCTGGGGGCGCTCTCTATGGAAGTCACCGACGCGGAAAATGTTTCCGGGATTATGATATACGCCGCATAGGTCCCGTTTTCAATTCCCATTTTTGCATCTGTTAATCCGGTCGCCGTAAAATTCTCATTCGGAAAGTTTATCAACTGGCTTGCATAATTGATCTGTTTTTCATCCACTATCACGCCATTGTCCATATTAACCACAGCAATGGCAGCAACATGCTCCCTCTGTAGTTCCAATATCTTTTGATGCTCACGCTCGACATATATTCCCGAAACGCAGCTCAATCCCAGCAAAACTGCTATCCCCACTCCATAAAATATGCCCTTGACGGTTCTGTCTGTTATTTTCTTCATGCCCTCTGCTCCCAATGCAGTAATATCATACGTTTTTATTCCGTTATATCATTTTGACAACCATATATTTTACGTTTTTCATTCTATATTATATAAAATAATTATTTTTAGAAATTGTAATTTTATTATATTTTTAATAAATTAAAAATGCAATACTTTAATTTATCTTNTTTATAAATTAATTAAAAANNTGNANNTTATTTATTTTNTTGTAGGTTAGTGTTAAATCGTTGAGATTATTGATATTTTTAATAGGCAGAGAGCGGTACTGCTCGTATTATAAAAGTTGTTGTTTGTGATTGTAATCG
>WFLX010091438.1_pt1 | contig 23061 bp, 15 predicted proteins | sample 4967041 | NCBI WGS metagenome assembly WFLX01 (sample SAMN12857096, study PRJNA449069) | gut metagenome | isolation source: stool from male and female vole | host: Microtus ochrogaster | place: USA:Florida | collected 2017
GTACCCAAGTGGTTTACCTTTATAAATTCTGGATATAAAACGGTAGATTGGGCTCTTATTAAAAGTCATAAGTATAGTCTTGGAGAGGGTGCAACCTATGATTTGTGTGGTGGCATAGACCATGCANCTCNCNGAGTAATCGCCGACTTCTGCTATACCTTAGGCNTCCTAAACAACTCTGAACCAAAGGACAAAGAAAAAAAAACCAGCACTAAGCTGGAAAATGTGCATAAAACACTGGTATCATTCAGGACTTTAGGCTTTAATCCGCGCGAGATTGTATCCGGTAAGCCAAATGCAAAGAATCATCTTGGCGATGGCATTATATATGTGGGGGCGCACTCTGGAAAGGATGGACACGCATTTATAATAGATGGTTACAAGTCAACCACCACAACTACGACAACATATAAGAGAGAGCCTGGCGCTACGAGTTGGGACGTAATCGATCGAAAAGTAGAGATTGAAACATATAACCATATTAATTGGGGATGGTGCGGCAAGGATAACGGCTATTTTGCGGTTGACGTTTTTCGTCCGGATGGAGGTAAAGAGTATGATGACGGTTTCCGGTACACTCATGACTCTGATTTTACGAAAAACTTTAAATATTTCGTGGTAACCAAGCAATAGCAAAAGATTTCCTATTTCTGCGTGGGGGAATATTACTCACGCAGAAATACAGAGATTCTGATGCTGACAATTTCATAGTCGTAAATATTGAAAATTCTATAATTCATTGTATCTTTGCAGGAAAAGCTGCGTCAAGCGGCTTTCCTGTAAAGATTTTTCCGAACTCAAAAGAAAGTCGTCGATCATGGATGTTAAAAAACGATTATCGGTTGTGCTATTTGTTATGGGCATTGCCTTGATGGGATGCTCGGACGACAGCACGCAAAAAACTGCGCCGAAACAAATTGTGCTAAATGAAGCTGAATCTGAAGTGGCCAGAAATGCAAATATATTGGCGTTCGACATGTTCTGTCAACTTTACTCTGAAAGTAGTCAATCTGTTGTTTTCTCACCATTGAGCGCTCAGCTCGGGTTGGCTATGCTGGCAAATGGAGCGTCAGGAGCTACTTTAGAAGATTTTAAAGATCTAATGTATCCGGGTTATAGCCTCAGCGACCTTAATTCCTATTATAGTAAGTTGAGTAGCACGCTCCCCATTACTGATGGAAGTAGTAAAGTAAATATCGCTAATTCTTTATGGTTTGCGGATAACATATCATTAAATAATGATTATTGCCAGCACATCGCTGATGTATTTGGCGCTTCGTCCAACACATTCCGAATGAATGATATTCAGGGGGCGTCCATGCGCATTAACGATTGGGTAAATAAAGCAACGCAGGGAGAAATAAATATGATGCTCTCCAATGACGACATTGATGCTTTCAATCTTATTAATGTATTCTATTTTAAATCGGAATGGAAAAACAAATTTGATAAGAATAAAACCAAGACAGATATATTTTATAATATTGACAACACTAAATCGGCGGTGCGCTTCATGAATGGCGAGATACCTATAAGAATCGGATATATAGAAGGCAATCCGATGAAGGGTGAGGTCGCGGAGTTGTCTTTCGGAAACGATGCATTCTGTATGACTTTCGTAAAGCCTGCCGAAGGTGCTTCGCCTTTAGAGGCGCTTGAGCAACTACGGCTCAAAGGGCCTGATTTTTTCAATTGCTTAATGGTGAATAAAGTAAATGTTCGCATCCCACGGTTTGAAGCACATACGAAAATAAAACTGAATAGTGCATTGGCTTCCGGCGGATTTGCCCATATCTTAAGCGATCAAGCAGACTATTCGAAAATCAGCGAGAATGCTGTCTTTATTAAAAACATCCTTCAAGAATGTTGCATAGACGTCGATGAAGATGGGGCCACCGCAGCAGTTTCAACTGTGGGCTCAGGCGCCCTTCTGGATCCTGGACCAAAATATTTCATTCTTGATCGGCCATTTGCATATATGATTCGAGAAACCACTTCAGGCACCATCCTGTTCATGGGCGCCGTGAACCGCCTCTGAGCTCCCGCGCCCGGCAACGATACGGCGAATTGATTGTTGAGTAGTAAACTCGCGCAAAGGCGCAGAGAAATATGGAAAGAACTATATATCCGGGCAAAAGAGCGTCGGAGACGCGACGTCCCTTAACCTCAGGTCGAGCGCAGCGAGGCCTGAGAGACCACTGCAAAAGGCCCCGGCGCTTCGGAGATGCGCTGTTTTCGCACACAGATTTTTGTAATAACATCGCGTCTCCGACGCGGCTTTCAAACTGAGTTTCAAATTAATAAATAATCGCTCTGCCTCTTTGCGCGATCTCACCTCTAACTAAATCCATAATTTATCAAGAATAGAATAGCCCGTATGAAAAAGGTATTGACTACACTCATGGCAATCGTTGCACTGCTGACCGGTTTTGGGTGCTCGAACGACGTTGATATGGATTTAGCGCCGGTAAGTATTCTTGTTGAAGTTTATAATCCAGCGGGTGTTAACTTGTTGGATGAATCTACCACGGACAACATTCTTGACCAAAAAATCTCTGTCTTGTATAACGGAAAGGAATATGAGTTGGAGGATATGGTTAATTCGCGGATTCAGGCCGGAAGTATGTTCGGCCTCATACGTAGACTTGATGGTCAGGGTAAAGCCTATCTTTCTATTGGCTCTTTTATGCCGAAATTGGAATATTCGTCCTGCACGTTGATTCTCGGAGACAAGAGTTACGAGCTTTCCTTTGAAACGAAATTGAAAAAGCATGGATGGCTGAAATGGCGTAAATTCTATATAGACGGGAAGAGAAGTAAAGGTGACGAGACTACCCATACTTATGTGATAGTTCTTTAACTGTACAGGCAACAATACTCCCNGCACNAATAATTNCGCAGGAGGCNCCACCCNGNAGGCAATNGTCATTAGCGCTGATTTTTTCCCCGGAGCGCGCCNCCCGGCGTGGCGCGCTCCGCTTTTTTGNCTGGCGAAAACGGGCAGACTTTGGCGCTGGCGCCCGGCTAAGGACGGTGNCNACGCGGCNNACGCCGCTGGCCATGCGGGGGGCGGACGCTTAAAAAGCGTCCCTCCTGCCTGTTCATCAACGCTTTAATGATTCTCTGCGGCTTTGCGCGAGCTGTCCCTGACGGGGCGGGCGTCACTACGGCGACTATGGCCGCCGTCATCCACAAAAATATTTTTTGTTTCTTTTGCGGATTTTGTCCTTTCGTATCCCTGCGGCTGTTTTGTGGCCGAAAATTTGTGTATAAGGATGGTATTTGCTACATTTGCACATATTTAGAATATCATGAAACGCAATATCATATCTTTTTTTGCCGCCGCCGCGCTTGTATCGGCCCCGGCGAGCGCCCAGCTGGTGATGAACGAACTGATGCAGTCGAACATCGACTGCATAATGGACGACCTGAATGAATTTCCCGATTCGTGGGTGGAACTGTACAATGCCGGAACGCAGGCCGTGCAGCTCTCCGACTACGCCTTGGGCGTGAAGGAAAAGCGCTCGAAGGCCTACACGCTGCCGCAGCGCACGGTGGAGCCCGGCGCCTATGTGGTGGTGTACTGCGACAAGGAAGAGCAGGGGATGCATGCGTCGTTCCGCCTGGAGTCGGGCAAAGACGGCGCNGTGTNCCTNTTCAAGGGCGACGAGGTGGTGGACCAGCTCACGGGCANGAAGAAACAGCCGGCGCCTAACATTGCCTACGGCCGCAGCCAGGACGGCGGCGGCGAGTGGGGCTATCAGGCCACGCCCACGCCCGGCGCGGCCAACTGCGGCCGGCTCGTGAAGAACGTGCTGCCCGAGCCGGTGTTCGGCACCCCCGGCCGCGTGGGCGGCGAGAGCTTCACGCTCACCATCACCGCTCCCGCCGATGCCCCCGAGGGCACCAAGGTGCGCTACACCACGGACGGCACCGAGCCCACGCCGGACAGCCGCGAGTGTGTGAACGGCTTTGTGGTGAACAAGACCACGGTGGTGCGCGCCCGCCTGTTCTGCGACGGCTATCTCTCGCCCCGCTCCACGGTGCAGAGCTACATCTTCTTCCCCCGCGAGATGACGCTGCCGGTTATCTCGATGGTGTGTCCGCGCGACTATTTCTACGACAACAAGATAGGCATCTATGTGGACGGCACCTACAACAGCGACCCGAACACCCACAACTACAACTACGACTGGCGCCGCCCCGTGAACCTCGAGCTATTCGAGGCGCCGGGCCAGGCGGCCGTGATCAACCAGCTGTGCGAGACCCGCGTGAAGGGCGGCGCATCGCGCGGCGCGGCGCTGAAATCGCTGGTGCTCTATGCCAACAAGCGCTTCGGCGTAAAGCGCTTCGAGCATGAGTTTTTCCCGGAACACGCACCGGGCCTCACCGACTGGAAGTCGGTGGAACTGCGCAACGCCGGCAATGATTTCGACTATCTCTACTTCCGCGATGCGCTGATACAGCGCATGATGGGTACGCACGCCGACCTCGACTGGCAGCCCTGGCAGCCGGCCATCTTCATGCTCAACGGCGAGTATAAGGGCATGCTCAACATACGCACCCGCAGCAACGAAGACCACATCTACACCTTCTACGACGGCGAGGAAGACCTCGACATGATAGAAAACTGGTGGGAGCTCAAGGAGGGCGACATGGACAATTTCAACGCCTTCAGGGAGTTCTACTCGGGCCACGGCCAGACCATGGAGGAATTCGAGCAGTGGATGGACACCGGCGAGTTTGCCAACCTGATGATAATGGACCTGTTCTACGACAACAAGGACTTCCCCGGCAACAACATCGTGATGTGGCGCCCGCGCGCCGAGGGTGGCCGCTGGCGCTGGGTGGCCAAGGACACCGACTTCGGCATGGGCCTGTACAACGCCCCCTACAACTACAAGACATTCAACTGGCTGTACAACCCCTCCTACGACGCCGACCACGCCTGGGCCAACGGCTACGACCACACGCGCCTGTTCCGCCGCCTGATGGACGTGGAGGAGTTCCGCACCATGTTCATCGACCGCTGCGCCGTGTATATGGGCGACTTCCTCAACGGCCCCTCCACCATCGGGCAGATGGAGCGGATGCGCGACCTCATCAGCTATGAGTATCCCCACCACCGCAAGCTCTTCAACGAGTGGTGGCCCAACTACGACACCGAGTTCAACAACGCCAAGAACTGGGTGACGAACCGCACGGCATTCTTCTACACCCATCTGGCCGACTATTTCAGCCTGGGCACGCCGCGCGCCGTGACCATCGACGCCGGCCGCACCGACGACGTGCGCCTGACGGTGAACAATGTGCCCCTGAGCGGCCGCTCCTTCGACGGCAAGTACTTCCAGGGCAAGGTGCTGCGTGTGGCCGGAGAGCACGCGGGCGGCACTCCCGTGAAGGGCTGGAAGGTGGCCGTGAAGACGGGCGGCCAGACCACCACCACCAACTACGGCGGCGGCTCGCTGGCGCTCACCGTGCCCGTGGGATGCCAGAGCGTGACCATCGAGAGCGTGCCGGACGACAGCGGCATAGCCGATGCCGTGGCCGACACCCCGCAGGATATCGACCCCACGCAACCCGTGGAAGTGATTGACATGACGGGCCGCAGCCACGGACGCTACGCCACAGCCGCAGCTGCCGAGGCCGCCGTGGCCCCGGGCCTCTACATCCTGCGACAGGGCGCCCTCGCAACCAAATATTCGCTGGGACGATGAACGGAATATCTGAAAGCGGTGCGCAGCAGCGCCGCAAGGTGTCGCTGGTGATACCGGTCTACAACGAGGGCGCCGGACTGCGAGCCCTGCGCGACGCGCTGCTGCCGCTGCTCGACAACACCATGCTCGAGCTGCCCGACGGCCGCCGCGTGCAGCCCTACGACTGGGAGGTGCTGCTGGTGAACGACGGTTCGGCCGACGATTCGCTCGACATCCTGCGCGAGCTCCACGCGGCCGACCCGCGCTTTTCCTACCTGAGCCTGAGCCGCAATTTCGGCAAGGAGGCCGCCATGCTGGCCGGACTGGACTATGCCACTGGCGATTGCGTGGTGATACTCGACGCCGACCTCCAGCACCCCATCGAGACCATCCCGCACATGATAGCCGAGTGGGAGACGGGCTACGACGACGTGTACGGCCGCCGCGCCTCGCGTGGCCGCGAGAGCTTCCTGCGCCGGTGCCTGTCGCTGGCCTACTACCGCATGCTGCAAGCCTCGTCGGATATAGACGTGATGCCCAACGTGGGCGACTTCCGCCTGCTCGACCGCCGCTGCGTCGATGCTGTGCGCTCGCTGCGCGAGACCCAGCGCTACAGCAAGGGCCTCTTCGCCTGGATAGGCTATCGCAAGAAGGATGTGGAATTCACAACGCGCGACCGCGACCGGGGCGCGTCGTCGTTCAACTACATGCGCCTGTTCAACCTGGCCGTGGAAGGTATCACCAGCCACTCCACCGCGCCGCTGCGCATAGCCTCCGTTGCCGGCTTCGCCACGGCCTTCCTGGCGTTTGTCTACCTGGTGTTCATACTGGTGCGCACCCTCCTGTACGGCGACCCCGTGGCCGGCTTCCCCACGCTCATCTGCGTGATTCTGCTGCTGGGCGGCCTCCAGCTGTGCGCCATAGGCATCGTGGGCGAATACATCGCCCGCATCTTCAAGGAGACCAAGCAACGCCCCGTCTACATCGCCGACCTCTACAACGACCGCAAGATATGAGGAAACCCGTCAGCCGCACAATCATTTCCTGGGTCATCCTCCTGGCCGGCGCCGCCATCGTCTTCGCCCTGTGCATGCGCGCCGCCTGGATAAGCGACGACATGGACTACGGCTATGTGATGACCGACGATTATATACCCATATTAGAACGTGTGACGGGCGAGGAGACTCCCCAACGCATTTCTTCGTGGGCCGATATCGTGCAGTCGCAGGTCGTGCACTACCGCGAAGTGAACGGGCGNGCTGTGGCCCACACATTAATCCAGTGGTATTGCTCGTTGGGAGGCCGCACACTGTTCTCTCTGTGCAATTCCGCAGTTTTCGTAGCCTTTATACTGCTGGTTCTTTGGCATGGAGGGGGAGGCACAAGCAATCCCAGGTCGGTGCTGACAGTGGTGTCTTTATACTTCATGTCCTTTGTGACGCACATGACGCCTGCTTTTCAGATATGCTACGTGTGGATGTTTACGCTGGCGCTTCTATGGCTGCGCTTTCTTTTTGACGACCGGCGAAGATCGGCNCTGATGTGGCCGGCTNTGTTTGTGCTGAGTNTGATTGCCGGTTGCGGCAACGAGGCATTGAATATCGGCCTTTCCGTGGCNATTTTCATCTGGTGGTTGCGCCGGGTGCGNTATATNTCTGCCCGGCAATATATGCTGATAATAGGCTTTGCGCTCGGGTGTGCTGTTCTGGTGTTCTCTCCGGGCAATTTCGGCCGCGCNTCCCGCAACTCCAGCACTTTTATCGGGTGGGCTATNATTGGTTTCGTATATTTTACAATTCCCTATGTACCTGCGATTCTCGCCATAATATTGTGGCAAAAATTCAGGCGCAAGATTCCTCTGCGAGAAATATATAAAGACAATTCTTTCTGGATAAATCTTTTTTTGCTGTGCGCGATANTGGGCATTGCNTTGGGCGGATGGGCCAATCGCCTGTTCCTTGGCTCGGCTTTGGCTGCCCTTATATTGNCGCAGCGCCTGCTNCCCGGGCGCGGATTCAATAATTTTTGGCTGTGTGTGGCNGNGGCCGGGNCAGCTTGGATTATTGCAAAAGAATACGTGTTTGTCGANAGTCAGCGTGCCGAGTATGAGCGCATAAGGGCGGAATTTATCGCCAGTGACAACGGTATAGTGCGCACCGCGAAGCCAACGCGCCGAACACTCGGCGAAGAATCGTTCAGCTACGTGATGCCGGTGGCAGAATCGCGCATGGCGCGAGCCTGGCGAGCAAGCCTGCGCTCGGAATTTCCGCANCACGCGCCTTTGACCCTTATNCCCGATGTGCTTCCTGCAGTGGGCGACAGCGTTGAGGCTCCCTTTGCAGTGCAGCTATGCGAGGATGTGTGGCTGTTCGTGCGTCCCAAGGGCAGCGATGCCCGTTTCATCAGTCATCATTCAGTGGGCCTGGGCCCGTTACGCCGTCACTATAAGTCGATTGAATCCAGGGTGGGCGAACATGTCATCGACGGTGGCACCTGGGAGGCCGTATATATTAATAGCGCCTATGTGTGGCGCACATTAGGACTTGATAGCGTGAGCTGCGCGCCTGATGCGTCTTTGCATGAATAAAACGCTAAATGTAAGAAGCTTATTGTCCCCGGCCGTGCTTTTGGCCGGCATGGCTATTGTGTTCTTTCTCAGCTATAATTCGATATGGGTGGGCGACGACGCGGATTATAGTTTTGTGTTGGCAGATGATTTTCTGCCAATGATATCGGTATATTCCGATGACGCGATGCCGCGCCTTATCGGGTCCTTCCCGGATGTGGTTGATTCGCAGCTCGTGCACTGGTGCCGNGTGAACGGCCGCTCCGTAGCACATGTGTTGGTACAGATATTTTGTGCCGGTGGCAGTCACAGCCTTTTCGCCGTGTGCAACTCACTGGTGTTTGCTGCGTTCGTGCTGCTACTGTTTAGGGTGAGCCGGATACCGGTCAGCTACCGGAGACTGCTTTTGGCTGAGGGATTATATTTTCTGTTCTTTTATTACGAGTACACCCCTTCATGTCAGATATGCTATCTGTGGATGTTCACGCTGGTGCTGGCATGGTGTGTGGCATTCCGCGCGGCGCGTGGGGCGTCTTTTCTGATGATTCTCCCTGCTTTTTTATTTGGTGTCGTTGCAGGAAATGGCAATGAAGCGCTTAATGTGGGCTTTTCCATGGCTTTGTTTCTGTGGTGGCTGCATCATCGTGGTGATATGAATGCCTGCCGGTGGAGCCAGTTGGCGGGATTTGCCACGGGATGTGCACTGCTCGTGCTATCTCCGGGCAATTTTGCCCGCATGGGCACAGCGTTTTCCGAACCGGTGAACCTTGTTGCCCGGGTGCTGTTTTGTGTGCCGCTTGCTATTCCGTTGATAATGGCGGTGCGCAGGAAGATTCGAGGTGCCGGCTTCAAATCTCTCTATGCCGGAAACGCAATATGGTGGAACACCCTTTTTTGCAGTGTCTTGTTTGTCTCGTGCGTAGGTGTGTTGTCAAATCGCGTCTTTTTTGGTGCATATTTAGCCGTGTTGATTCTCATAATGCGTATGTGGCGCGACAAGCCTGTATCCGTGTTGTGGATTTCTGCGATATGGTTGCTCAACGCTTTCTTTTATGTCGACGGGATGCATTATAGCTACCTTCAGCGCGTGCGCTACAACGAAATTCACTCGCGATATATGGATAGCGGCGACGGAATTGTGGAGGTGCCGACACCCGTAGACAAACCCGTTCGTCCCTATGGTGCTTCCTGCAGCCGCTACGTTCCGGCACTGGAATCAGATCAGTATTTCAATTCATTGAAACGTTTGTGGGCAGCCCGCAAGCCAGGCGGCCCTCTGCTCAGATTACTGCCCGAAGGATTGCCCCAACTGACCGATTCCGTCGAGGATGCCTATACTATAGGCACGGGCGATGATTATTGGTGGGCGGTGAGACCAAAGGGTTCCGACGTGCATTTCATGTGTCATTATTCAGTAGGGGTAGGGCCCTATCGGAAGCACTATGCAGATGTGCCTCTGTCGTTCAGCAACCCCGAGGTTGTTGCATCGCAATGGGAAGCAAAGTTGATGACGAGCGACAGCTATCTGGGTGTGCTGAAAACCGACAGCATCACGGTGGCTCCGGTTCAGAAGCGGTAGCGGAGGGCTACGCCAAGGCGGGGGTTGTAGACGCGCAGCTTGGCGTCGGTGTCGCCGTAGTTCTGCATGGGGCGCCATGATTTCACGGAGGAGAAGCCCACGTAGCAATGGTTGTTGAGCGAGTGCCCGATGAGTTCGCGCAACTCCGCGCCCAGGATGTTGAGCTGCTGCTCGGCCGCCGGCACTATTTTTTTCAGCGAAAGCTGCGTCTTGAACACAGGCTGGGCCGGGCGGGTGTTTTCATGCCGCGGGGCGGCCTGCATCATGCAGGGAAGCGCGAGTGCGACAAGCAGGGGGTAATGCATATATAAGCGGAGTGGCGGTTTCATGCATTCATAACACGCCCTCTCCCCGCTTGGTTCACTGTGGGCTGCCGCAAAAGAAAAAAACATCAGTTTCACGGTCGATTTTTGTTTGTAAACGATGTGGTGCTTTCGATTTATTGTTGTAAATTTGCGCAATAGAAAATAAGCGAAAATGACTGAACTGATATTGCCTCTTGCTCTGTTCGACGCCGCAGAGTTTTTCTCGTGGTTCGTGGAGAATGCCAACTACCTGCTGGTGTTCGTGTTCATGATGGTGGAAAGCTCTTTCATCCCCTTTCCGTCGGAGGTGGTGGTGCCCCCTGCAGCCTATCTCGCCGCCCAGCCCGGCCACGACATGAACGTGGTGGGTGTGGTGCTGGCGGCTACCGCCGGAGCTGTGGCCGGAGCCATGGTCAACTATCTGCTGGCCTTGTGGATAGGCCGGCCGCTGGTCTACCGCTTCGCCGATTCCCGCGTGGGTCATGCCTGCCTGCTCGACCGTGCCAAGGTGGACCGCGCCGAGAAGTACTTCGACGAGCATGGCGCAGTGTCCACCTTCCTGGGGCGCCTCATTCCTGCCGTGCGACAGCTCATCAGCATACCCGCCGGCCTGGCGCGCATGAACATCGGTTCGTTCGTGCTCTACACCGCCCTGGGCGCCGCCGTGTGGAACTCTGTGCTTGCCGCCCTGGGCTGGTGGCTGGGACGCACCGTGCCCCTGAGCTCGCTTTTCGAGCAGGTGGAGCGCTACAACAGCTACCTGTCGTGGGCCGGCGTGGTGCTTCTCGCCGGCTGCGTGGGCGTAATCCTCTACAACGCATTTAAAAAGAAAGAATCAAAATGATAGTAGCTCCTTCTCTTCTCGCTGCCGACTTTCTGAATCTGGGCCGCGAGGTCGAAATGGTCAATGCCTCCGACGCGTCGTGGATCCACCTCGATGTGATGGACGGTCGTTTCGTGCCCAATATATCCTTTGGTTTCCCGGTGATCGAGGCCGTGAGCCGCGTGGCCCGCAAACCCCTGGACGTGCACCTGATGGTGGAGCAGCCGGAGCTGTGGATCGACAAGGTGGCAGCCGTGGGCGCCGAGTACATGAACGTGCACTACGAGGCCGCGCGCCATCTCCACCGCACCATCCAGGCCATCCGCGACGCCGGAATGCGTCCGGCCGTGACGCTGTGCCCCGCCACGCCCGTGGAGGTGCTCCGCGACATCATCAACGACGTCGACATGGTGCTCCTGATGAGCGTCAACCCCGGTTTCGGCGGCCAGCGCTTCATCCCGGCCACGCTGGGCCGCATCGAGCGCCTGCGCCACCTCATTGACCATGCCAACGCTCCGGTGCTCATTGAGGTGGACGGCGGCATCAACCACGAGACGGCGTGTGCCGTGCTCGCTGCCGGCGCCGATGCCGTGGTGGCCGGTACGGGAGTGTTCCGCGCTTCCGACCCGCGCGCCGAAATTGCTTATTACAACAGCCTGTAAAACAGAGTATGGCTTCACGCAACAACGACTACGATATAGACATCAGCATGGACGGTTTTGAGCCCACGCCGCGCCCCGGCGCGCGCCGCGGCCAGGCCGCTCCCGACCGCTCGCGCCAGCCCCGCGACGGGCGCCGAGAGCCGGAACGCCAACCGGCAGCCGGAGCGCGCGACGACCGCAGCCAGCGCCCCGCCGGCGGCACCCGCCCCGGAGCGCGCCCCAAGCGCCCCGCAGCCGGCGGTCGCCCCGGGTGGCTGCGTTTTCTCACCGACAAGCGCACCCACCGCGCCCTCGGCGTGGTGCTCCTGGTGGTGGCGCTCCTTGTGCTCGCCTTCACCGTGAGCCATCTCTACGAGGGAGCTGCCGATCAGAGCGCAATCGAGGGCCACACCGTGGCCCAATTGGCTGCCGAGGGCACCCCGGTGCAGAACGTGGGAGGCCCCTTGGGCGCCAAGGTGAGCCAGTGGCTCTTCGCCGACGGCCTGGGCGCCGGCGCCTTCGTCATAGCCCTGTGGCTGGGCCTGGTGGCCGCCGGATTGCTGGGCTGGATGAAAATCAATTTCTGGTCGCTCACGGCCAAGAGCCTGTTCTCGGCCATCGCCCTGAGCATCGTGCTGGGATTGCTGTTCTACGGCTCGCACAACTATGTGCACTGGGGTGGCGCCCATGGCCGCGAGGTGAACGAGTGGCTGTTCAGCATAGGCAACGTGTTGCTGGCCGTGGGTGTGTCGGTGTGCCTGGTGGGCATCGCGGCGTGCATCTACATCAATGAGCTCACGGTGGCCTATCGCAGTGTGTCCGGAGCCGTGGCGAAGCGTCGCGACGAGTGGCGCCGCGTGCGCGCCGAGGAGCGCGANCGCCGCCACCGTCTGGCNGATGTGGANTCGCCCGACGATGAGGACGANGAANGATACGACNGCGCGGCCGACNGANCCGCCGAACGCGANCTNGACGAGCGCGAAACGCCGGNCGCTATCNACGAAACGCCCGCCCGCCCCGAGCCGGCCCGCCCCGAGGAGGCAGCACCCGCGCCCGCCGGCCATCTGGCCGACAGAGGTTTTGACATCGACGAAGATATAGACGACGATGAGGAGCCGGCCAGCTACCGCGACGACGTTGAGCAGGAGACAGAGGGTGGCCGTACCGACGCCGAACCCTCCGCGCCGGAGCTCTACGAAGAAGGCGAGGAAACGGAGAAGGCCGANGAGGCAGAGTTTGTGGNGCGNGCGGCCGCGGCCGACGACGANGAGGCCTTCGCCATCNACGANGACGAGAGCGACGGCGACNCGCAGCGCAGCGCCGCCGATGTGCTCGCGTCCGACCCTTACGACCCTCGCGCCGACCTCTCGCACTTCCGTTTTCCGGACGTAGACCTGCTCATAGCCCGCGAGAGCGCCCCCGTGGTGGACATGGAGGAGCAGAAAGCCAATAAAGAGCTCATCGAGAAGACACTTCTCGACTACAAGATACCCATCGAGCGCATCGAGGCCACCGTGGGCCCCACCGTGACGCTCTACGAGGTGAAACCCGCCGAGGGCGTGCGCATAGCCCAGATCAAGCGCCTCGAGGACGACATCGCCCTCAGTCTTTCGGCCCTGGGCATCCGCATCATCGCCCCCATTCCCGGCAAGGACGTGGTGGGCATCGAGGTGCCGAACCGCGACCCGCAGATTGTGTCGATTCGCAATGTCTTCGCCTCGCGCAAGTTCCGCGAGTGCAACATGCGCCTGCCCATGGCCATGGGCGCCACCATCAGCAACGAAATCTTCATCGCCGACCTGGCCAAGATGCCCCACCTGCTGGTGGCAGNCGCNACCGGTCAGGNTAAGNCGGTGGNCCTCAACTGCATCCTGGCGTCGCNGCTCTACAAGAAGCACCCCGCCGAACTGAAGTTTGTGCTCATCGACCCCAAGATGGTGGAATTCAGCCTCTACAGCAAGCTCGAGCGCCACTACATAGCCAAGCTGCCCGACGAGGAAGAGGCCATCGTGACCGACCCCCTGAAGGCCGCAGCCACCCTCCACTCGCTGTGCATCGAGATGGACAACCGCTATCAGCTGTTGCGCCAGGCCCAGGTGCGCAACCTCGAGGAGTACAACGACAAGTTCATGAAGCGCCGCCTCAATCCCGAGCACGGACACCGCTACATGCCCTATATCGTGATGGTGGTCGACGAGTTTGCCGACCTGATTATGCAGGCCGGCAAGGAGGTGTCGCTCAGCATCGCCCGCATCGCGCAGAAAGCCCGCGCCGTGGGCATGCACATGATCATAGCCACGCAGCGCCCCTCCACCGATGTGATCAGCGGCATGATCAAGAACAACTTCCCCGGCCGCATCGCCTTCAAGGTGTCGCAGATGGTGGACAGCCGCACGATTCTCGACAGCCCCGGCGCCAACAGGCTCATTGGCCGCGGCGACATGCTGTTCAGCCACAACAGCGTGATGACGCGCGTGCAGTGTGCCCTCATCGAAACCGAGGAGGTGGAGGCCATCGTGGAGCACATCAACGACCAGATGGGCTACAGCGAGCCCTATCTGCTGCCCGAGATTCCGCAGGAGGGCGGCGGCGCGGCCGACGCCGGCGGCATGGTGGACCTGAGCAAGCGCGATGCCATGTTCGACCAGTGCGCGCGCTTCATCGTGACGCAGACCACCGCTTCCACGTCCATGCTCCAGCGCCGTTTCGGCATAGGCTACAACAAGGCCGGCAAGATCATGGACCAGATGGAGGCGGCCGGCATCGTGGGCCCGGCATGCGGCGCCAAGCCCCGCGCCATCCTCGTGGACGGAATCACCGTGGAGGAGATTATCAACAATGCATGACGCTCGCTTGTTATAAGCTTATGAAAAGATACCTCGCCATACTGCCCCTCGTGCTGCTGTGCGCCCTGGCAGCGGCGGCCGCCGATACTGCCGCGTCGCTGCTCGAGAAGTGCGCCGGCAAGCTGTTCGGGCCTCCTGCCGTGAGCGCCCGCTTCACCCTGCGCACCGTGCAGGGCGAGGAGCTCACGGGCACGGTGGTGATGGCCCGCGAGAGTTTCCGGCTGTCGTCGCCCGAGCTGAAGATATGGTTCGACGGGCGCACGCAGTGGACGGCCATGGCCGCCCTCAAGGAGGTGAACGTGACCGAACCCACGGCCGAGGAGCTGCTGTCGAGCAACCCCTTCGCCATCATCTCCGGCTATGCCGGGCGCTACAACGCCCGCCTGCTCCCCGTGGCCAAAGGCGCCGCGGCCGGTGTGCGCGAGGTAGAGCTCACGCCGCGCAACGCCGCCACGTCCGACATCCGCCGGGCCGTCGTAGCAATCGACACCCGCACCCACTGGCCGCGGCGCATAGTGGTGACCATGGCCTCGGGCGCCACGGCCTCGGCTGCCGTGAGCGACTGCCGTACCCTCGCCCAGCAGCCCCGCTCCACATTCACCTTCAAGGCCGCCGACCTTCCCGGCTATGAGGTCGTGGACCTGCGATAGAATCATTAACCTCTCCAAGTATATATTTATGAGTACCACACACACCAAATGCCTCATCATAGGTTCCGGCCCNGCCGGCTACACCGCCGCCATCTACGCCTCGCGCGCCATGCTCAGCCCCCTCGTGGTTGAGGGCCCNCAGCCCGGCGGCCAGCTCATCACCACCACCGAGGTGGAGAACTTCCCCGGCTATATCGAGGGCGTGCAGGGACCCAAACTCATGGACGACCTGCGCGCGCAGGCCTTGCGCTACGGCGCGGAGATTCGCTCCGGCCTCGTGAGCAAGGTCGACTTCACCGCCCCCGTCAAGCGCGTGACCCTCTCCAATNGCGACGANATCACCNCCGACAGCGTGATCATCTGCACCGGCGCCGNCGCCCGCTATCTGGGTCTGCCCGACGAGCGCAAATACATGGNCCTGGGNGTNAGCGCATGCGCNACCTGCGACGGTTTCTTCTACCGCGGCCGCACCGTGGCCGTAGTGGGCGGCGGCGACACAGCCTGCGAGGAAGCCCTGTATCTGGCCAACCTGGCCGCCAAGGTGTATCTCATCGTGCGCAAGCCCTATCTGCGCGCATCCAAGGTGATGCAGCAGCGCGTGGCCGACAATCCCAAGATCGAGGTGCTCTACAACACCGTGACCATGGGCCTCTTCGGCGAGGAAGTGGTGGAGGGCGCCCATGTGGCCACCCACAGCGGCACCGAAAACGAAAACTTCTACGACATAGCTATCGACGGCTTCTTCCTGGCCATAGGCCACCAGCCCAACACCGAGGTGTTCCTGGGCGCCGTGGAGCTCGACGAAGCCGGCTACATCAAGGTGAAAGCCCCCGGCACAGCCACCAACGTGCCCGGCGTGTTTGCCGCAGGCGACGTTGCCGACCCCGTCTACCAGCAGGCCATCTCCGCCGCCGGCATGGGCTGCCGCGCCGCCCTCGACGCCGAGCGCTACCTCATGGAGCAGTAATCCCCCCGCCATCCTCTACGCGATNGTGCCTCGCGCAGTGTACCCAGAGAGGNCTTGGATGGTCCGGCAGTANACCCGAGNTCTCCGGCGGGAGCCATATTATATAATGNACNGCAAACAGGGCNGTAAAGAAGCAAAAGTATCCGCCTCTGCGTGTTCAGCGGCGTAGCCGCGTCGGCACCGCGTTNACGCGGTGCGCCGGAGTTAGCCTATGGCAAGTGCCGCGTTTAGCGGTGCGCAGCCATAGGTTTATCGTACCCCCCCCCCGCCACGAGCTCCGCGTTTAGCGGGGCGTCTAAGCGCCATATGTTGAAACCTCGATTCTAAAGACACCCCGCTACGCGGAGTTTTCGCTACGCGGGGCCATGCGAGCCTGATTCCCCCCTTTTGCGCGCGGCGACCTGCCGCGTGCAAAAGGGGGGTGGAGAGGGGCGGCTGTAACCGCGGGGTGCGCTACGCTTACCCCACGGCNATAGCNCGNAACGCGCTCTCCGGCGCGCGGACAGGCNGTCAGGAGATTTTCATGATGTCGGATTCGAAGGTGTCGCGGTTGATGGCGCGGGCCTTCATGCGGTTGCGGTAGGTGTAGATGGTGTTGAGGGAGTAGTGGAGCACCTGGGCGATGCTAGAGCTGTCTTCCACGCCCAGGCGCATGAAGGCGAGGATGCGCAGGTCGGTGTTGAGGCGGCGNGGGTCGGGCAGCTCGATGCGCTGGTCGGGCTGCAGNAGGGCGTTCACCTCGGCCACGAAGGTAGGATACATGTGCAGGAAAGCGTTGTCGAACACCTCGAAGAACTCGCGGCTCTCTTCTCCCACGAATTTGCCGTTCTTGGCCATGCGGTAGAGGTCCTCGACCTGGCCGGCGCCTATCTTGCGGGTCACGAGTTTGCTGAACTGCTTGAGCTTGTCCATGTAGACCGAGCAAAGGCTCAGAAACTGACTGATGTAGACCTCCTTGCTGTGGTTGGCCTCGCTGAGGCGCTGCTGCAGGCGGCGCAGGCGCAGCATTTCGTGGCGCAGAAACAGCAGGGTGCCGATGAGCACTATCACCAGCAGGCCCATCACGGCCACGGCCCAGAGCGCGTTGCGCCGCGAGGCTGCCGTCTGGCGCGCGTAGGCCTGCTCGATGTAGGGCAGCGAGCGTGCGCTCTCGAGCATTCGCATCTCGGCGGCGCACTCCACGGCGTTGGCCAGCGCCACGGACAGGTAGCCGTAGGCGCGGTCGATGTCGCCGGCGGTGTAGAGCTCGGCGCCCAATTCCTGGAGCGATGCCACCTCGCGGGTGGCGGCGCGGGTGTCGGCTATGGCCGATTCTGCCAGGTAGTATTGCTGCGTGAGGCTGTCGCCCTCGGCCTTGGCGATGGCCGAGAGGTGGTGTGTGGCGCGTGCGCGCGTGAGATTGTCGACGTGGGGGCGCGCCAGCAGTTCGGTGAGTATCACCCGGGCGAGGGAGAAGTTGCCGCGTAGAAATTCCAGTTCGCCCCGGTTGTAGAGATAGTCGTCGGAGCCCGGCGAGAGCTTGTCGAGCAGGCGCTGCTGCATGTCCATTGCCAGCATGGAATAGTTGGTGTGCAGGTCGGGGTAGCGCTCGTAGAAGGCTGCCAGATAGCTGTACATCTGCCTGGCGTGGTCGTAGAAAGCCTTCATCTGCTCGCGCGACAGCAGGGTGGTGTCCACCTGCTCCAGCTCGTTCTCGGCCTCCTTGAACAGGCCCGCCAGGGGCAGCAGCGAGGCTATGTGCAGACGCGCTTCCTGCAGGTCGGCGCCCCGGCTGCCGGCTTCGGCGCGGCGCAGATAGTGGAGCGCCGAGTCGTTGTTGAAACCGGCGTAGGCATGGGCCACGGCTGTGAGGGAGGAAGCGCCCCGGCCGCACTCGCGGCGCAGGCTGTCGATGTGGCGCTGGCGTTGCTCGATGTAGAAGGGGCGTAGGCGCAGCTCGCCGTCGAGACGCCGCAGGGCGTCGCGCACGTCGCCGTCGGTGGCCCCGTGGCCCGGCACCGCTGCGGCGGCCAGCCACGCAAGGGCCATCAACAGTGCTGCCAGCGTCCTACTCATTGAAACAGGCTGTCGATGGAGTTGTTGTCGATAGTGGCTATCACGCGCAGGCCATCGGGCGTGTAGGTGGGCGACGGCAGGCGCAGCAGGTCGGCCGCCAGGGCGTCCATCTCGTCGCTGCTCAGGGGGTGGCCGCCGCGCATGGCTGCCGCGCGGGCCAGCGCGAGGGCGGCGCCGGAGCGCAGGGCGGCAGGGTCGACCGAGCCCGTGGAGGCAATCTCGTCGGCCATGGTGGCCAGCGCCTCGCCCACGTTCTTGCCCGCGATCGATGCCGGCACGGCATTCACCGCCCAGGTGCCGGTGGCCATGGGCGAAAGGTCGAAGCCCATCTCGGCCAGCACGTCGGTCATGGCGGCCACCGCGGCCGACCGTGCCGGCGTGAGCTCCACCGTGTCAGGGAATATCAGGCGCTGCGAGGGTGCCTCGCCTCCGCGGGCGGCCATCAGGGCGGCGTAGAGCACGTTCACGTGGGCGCGGTGTATGTCTATGAGCATCAGGCCCGTCGACGATGTCATGGCTATGTAGCGGCCGCGCAGCTGCATGCAGTGCTGCGTGGTGGCCGCCGGCGCAGGCATCAGCGGCAGCGCGGGTGTCTCAGGCTCGCTGTCGATGCTCTCCGTCACGGCCGCGCGCACCTCGTCGAGGCCCGCTGCCCGTTCGCGCGAAAAAGATTCGTAGAGTTTCTGCCAGTCGGCCGGAGCGCTCTGGCGGCGTGGCGCCGAGGCCTGGGAGCCGCTACCTGCGCCGGCGTTGTCGCGGCGCGGCGTGGCCCCGCGCTCGGGTTCGAAGGGGTTGTAGAAATCGGCGGGGCCGTCGGCGGGCGCAACGGGCTGCACGCGGGGGTCGAAGGCCGGAATCTCCGGCGCGTCCTCCACGTCGAAGTCTATGGCGCCGCTCACATTGTAGCGCCCGAGGCTCTCCTTGATGGCGGCCACGAGCACGTCGCGGATTATCACCTCGTCCTCGAATTTTATCTCGTGTTTCTGCGGGTGCACGTTCACGTCGATATTCTCCGGCGACACCTCGAAGTTGATGAAGTAGCTGGGCTGCGCGTCGGCGGCGATGAGCGGCTGATAGCATGCCATCACGGCGCGGTGGAAGAAGGGGTGGCGCATGTTGCGGCCGTTCACGCCGAAAAACTGCTGGTAGCCGCGCTTCTTGGCGGCCGAGGGCAGGCCTATGAAGCCCGAGATGCGCACGAAGGGCGCGGCCGTGGAGATGGGCAGCAGCGTGCGGTCCAGCGACTTGCCGAACAGGTCGACGATGCGCTGCTTCTCGGTGGCGTGGTGCAGCTGGTAGAGCGTGGTGTCGTTGCTCACGAGCGTGAAGTCGATGTGGGGGTTCACCAGCGCCAGGCGTTCAAACTCGCGCAAGATATGGCCCATCTCCACGCTGTCTTTCTTCAGGAACTTGCGGCGCCCGGGCTGGTTGAACAGCAGGTTGCGCACCATGAAGTTGCTGCCGGGCGTGGCCGCCACGGGCTCCTGGCCCTCGAAGCGCGACTCGGAGATGCGCAGGCAGGTGCCTGTCTCGTCGCCGGGGCGCATGGTGCGCAGCTCCACCTGGGCCACGGAGGCTATCGATGGCAGCGCCTCGCCGCGAAAGCCCATGGTGTGCAGCGAATAGAGGTCGGCAGCGGTGGCTATCTTGCTGGTGGCGTGGCGCTCGAAAGCCATGCGGGCGTCGGCCGGCGACATGCCGGAACCGTTGTCGATCACCTGGATGAGGGTGCNACNGCCGTCCTTGNTCACTANGGTGATGCTCGTGGCGCCGGCGTCTACGNCATTTTCCACAAGCTCCTTCACCACCGNCGCGGGACGCTGAATCACCTCGCCGGCGGCTATCTGGTTGGCCACGGCATCGGGCAGCAGCCTTATTATATCGGGATTATTGCTCATACTTTTGCAGATGCAAAGATACTAATTTTCCAATAATATCCTTTCAGCCCTGTAAAACATTTAGAGCTTGTCCCATAATATATGTTAACGCTGAGGTCGCATATCTCGGAGGGATTCTGGAGCTGGCGTGAGGGAGCAATGCTGTAGCATTGTGACCGAGTGTCAGTACCAAAAGCNCCCGAGAGATGCGAAGTAAAGGNATGGTCAGAATGGNATTCTTGATGATNCTTATAAAGNACATATNAACAACACCTGACTGCTGCGTTTCAACTAAACAATCATACCTTTATACTGTCGGGCGGTGAAAGTTACCATCGCCTCAGCGTTAACATATATTATGGGGCAAGCTCTAATCTTACGCCTTGCACCTCAGCGAATTGGCCGCCATGCCGCATGCCGGAAAACCCGCGCGGAGAAATACCCCGAAATATTGACGCGCCGGCGAGCGCGTCTTTATAACACTTCAGGGGATTCAGCGGCCGACTTTACTGCTTTTTATTTTTGGGGAAAGGGGCGATATGTGGAATGGATTTCGTAAATTTGCGGGTAGCAAATAATCCTTTTTGTAAATTTCTAATCCCTGCCCGAGATGAAACAATCATTTCCATACATTCCGCCGGCAGCCGAGCAACAACTCGTCTATACCGACGGCGAGACGATGGACGAGGCCGTTGAGGCTTTTGAAAACCACGACTATCTGAAATCGTTGCAGTTGCTGGTCAATGCTCTCGACTGCGACTTTGCCGAGCGCTACGGCAGTTCCGACGGCACGTCGTTCAGCATCCCCCACGGTTCGATAGTGGTGCACATCCGCATCACGGCCGACGCGCTGCATATCACTGCCGACTTCCTCAAACTGCCCCAGAAGGGCCGTGTGGCCATGCTGCGCCGCATTGCCGAGATGAATATCAACAACCTGATGCTGGCTCGCTTTGTGAAGAATGGCGATTTCCTTCAGATGGAGTATTCATGTCCCATCGCCGACACGCATCCCCATAAGATTCATGCCGTGATTCGCAATATCTGCGCCGTGGGCGACCGATATGACGACGAGCTGTGCACGGCCTTCAAAGCCGAGCGCTGCTACACGCCGCGTGTCACGCCCTATACGGCGGCCGAGGTGGAAGCCGTCTACACGGGACTGCACACCGTGGGCGAGCAGGCGCTGAACGCTGCCGCCGACTACTGCTCGAAGCGCAACTATATCTATGCATGGACAGTTGTGGCCGGCGCCATCCAGCAGTTTGTGTTCTTCGCCAATCCGCAGGGACAGCTCGTAAACGAGATAGATAAAGCCCTGGAGGCCATGAACGACGAGCGCCCGCTCGAGGAGCTCGTGGGCCGCGGCACTGCATTCCTGCGCAAGCTCCTCGACATGCCCCGGCCCGACCTGGCCCGGGACCTCTACTCCGTGGAGATGATGGTGTCGATGAAAGCCCACGCCACCCTGCAGAGCGTGCAGGAGGATTTCGAGTCGCTCCACGAGGGCGTGACCGAGGCCATGCAGCGCAAGGACTACGACCAGGTGGTGGTGCGCATCTACCATGCCTTCTACCGCCTCATGGCAGAGAACAGCATTCCGCTGCTGCTCGAATACCTTGTGGTGACGGCTCTGCGCGGCAGTGCCTCCATGCCCCTGAAGGAGGCCGCCCCGATACTCCTCTCCGCTCTCGACAAGATTATGGACGGCGACCTCGAGATTCCCGATGACGATGAGGCGGAAGAAGAGGAAGAAGGCGGCGATGACGACCTGCAGGAAGAGGAAGAAGACGAGGAGGCTCTCGCCCGGGCCCACGACAACGTGGTGGCCGCCCACCAGAAGATGGTGGAGGCCATGAGCGGCGAGGAAATCGTGGCCATCCAGCGCCAGATGGACGAAGCCCTCAAGGCCGGCGACACNGCCACCTATATGCGCCTGGCCACCCAGCTGCAGATGATTATGATCAATGCCCTCGGGCAGTAGGCCCGCTGTAGTTCCGGCGAATTATCCAACTCTAATTTCTCCCCCTTTATGACCAACGAAATAAACAAACTCATATATAAGGTGACCCATTCCGACGGGTCAGGCAGCTGTTTCTATCTCAAGCAGCACGATATATTCGTGACAAACTACCACGTTGTGGCCGGCTATCGCACGGTAGCCATCCACGACAACGACCGCAACCCCTACGAGGCCCGCGTGGTGGCCGTCAACCCCGAGCTCGACCTGGCGCTGCTGGCTGTCGATGCCGATTTCAGCCATCTGCCCCACTTTGAGCTCGCCGCCGACGAAGACCCGGCCATAGGCTCGAAGGTGCGCGTGGCCGGCTACCCCTTCGGCATGCCGTTCACCATCACCGAGGGCTCGCTGTCGTCGCCCCGCCAGCTCATGGACGGCAAGTACTACATTCAGGTCGACGCGCCCGTGAACCCCGGCAACTCCGGCGGCCCCATCATCAACGACAAGGGCGAGGTGATAGGTGTCACCGTGAGCAAATTCGCCTCCGAGAGCGCCGACAATATGGGCTTCGGCGTGCGCATCGAGGCCCTGAGGCAGCTGCTCGGAGCTATCGGCGACCTCGACCGCAGCGAGTTTCACGTGCAGTGCGACAGCTGCGACGAACTCATCGGCGCCGACGAGGAGTACTGCCCTTCGTGCGGAGCGCAACTCGACGAGCGCGTGCTGGCCGTGCACGAGCTCTCGCCACTGGCCGATTTCTGCGAGACAGCCATTGCCCGCATGGGCATCAATCCTGTGCTCGCGCGCAACGGCTACAACTCGTGGGTGTTTCACCGCGGCAGTTCCGAAATCCGGCTCTTTGTCTACGACCGCAACTACCTCTTCGCCGTGTCGCCCATTAATCTGTTGCCCAAGAAGAACGTGGAGCCCGTGCTCGACTATATGCTCGACACCGATTTCTATCCCTACAAGATGGGTGTGGACGGCCGCCAGATATACTTGTGCTACCGCATTCACCTCGCCGACATCACGGGCGACTCGGCCGAGCGCATCCTCGACAACATCGTGGGCCTGGCCGCCAAGGCCGACGAGCTCG
>WFLX010207185.1_pt1 | contig 23057 bp, 22 predicted proteins | sample 4967041 | NCBI WGS metagenome assembly WFLX01 (sample SAMN12857096, study PRJNA449069) | gut metagenome | isolation source: stool from male and female vole | host: Microtus ochrogaster | place: USA:Florida | collected 2017
CGTATTGATAATATGCTCTATCATTTCGCTGACTACATTAATATATCTGCTGGACGCATTATATGCATTCTGGAATTTTATCATATTAGACAATTCCTCGTCGGTACACACACCCACTACCTGCTCTCTCGCACTGAAAGTGGCTTCCACCGTAGTCAGTTGATTTTCATAAATATTGCGGAACATATAACCTGAGTTTGCCACCTGCGCCACTAAATCGCCATAATAATCTACAAAAGTTGTTTTCTTCAGCACATTGGGATTCAAGGTGTATGCTTCCTCAGTAAAAGCAGCTTTCAAGGCTTCAACAGTTGCAATATCCTCTGAACCGTCCGGCAGCCTAAATCCAAGATTTGAAGGCTTCTGCATAAGTTCAGGGTCAATCTGGAGATTGCCAATGGTATAAAGACTATCGCTCTTGCTCAAATCTTCTTCGTTGTAAACCCAATATTCTGCTTTATTCCCGTCGGCATCCGTTGCCTCTACCTTGTAATAAGCATCTGTGGTAACCTTGGCAAAAATCTGAATCGGACTGCCATCTTCATTACGAAGATAACCTCCCTCGTCCACCTTGCAGTACCTTACCCCTTCAAGCTTCGTATTGTCTGCCAATGTCAAATCGCCTTTTACGACTCCTGCAGACTCTGCCAAAATACTGTTGACCTTGCTCACTACGTTGTGAATCATCTGGTCAAATTCCGCCTGTATATTCATAACAACGGACTGTGAAACAGAATCATAATCCGTAGCAATATCGGAGTAATCCGCCCTGTGGTCGCCTCTTGCCAAAAGCATTGCTTTCAGTCCGCCCACATCCGTTCCCAAATCAGAGGATATTTCTATAGATAAATCAAACACCTCCGCACCGTCAATATTATAATCCCTTGTACCGTCATCTCTGGTCACATAGGACGCATTCTGAGGCCAAAAAGGCGTATAAAAACCGTTTGTTTCATTCAGCTTCATTCCGATTTCGTAACAGACACTTCCCTTTACGAAATCCACACCCTCTATCTTTACATACACGCTGCCTGTTATGTCTTCTTCCCAACTCATATCGGTCATCTCGGCAAGCTCATCCAAAATCTGATTTCTCATATCTCTCAAGTCATTGGCATGTTCTATGCCGCCGCTTTCAATAGCTCTTATTCTATCATTCAACTCCAAAAGCTGATTCCCGTATTTATTGATTTTATTTACCTGATTTACAATCTGTAGATTGAGATTGTTTTGATAAGAGGACAGCCCTGTATACACAGCATGGGCACGCTCTACAAACTCTGAAGCCCTCTGTATCAAAAGCCCCTGTGTTACAGAGCTTGCAGGATCCTTGCTAAGCTCCTCTATCGCCGTCCAAAAATCCGTCATGGTAGTTTGGAACGCCTCGCCGTTAAGCTCACCCAGCTGACCCTCCACCTCTTCCATGACTTCTGTGGACACTTTATAAAACATACTTCTCCCGGATTCCCGGCGGTATGTTTTGTCAAGAAAAAAATCTCTCACTTGTTTTGCTCTGGAATAAACGACACCTAAGCCCGTCTGCTGATAAGAAATAGCAGAATTGGTCTTCGATAAAGTAATATAACGCCTATCCGACTGCTGTACCTGCTGTCTGGTATAGCCCTTCGTATCCACGTTAGAAAGATTATGCGCTGTGGTATTCAGCGCATTCTGACTTGTCTGTAATCCGGATGCTCCTATATATAAACTACCCATAAGTGGCATAATATTCACCTCAACATTTCACAAGAATAAAGGGAACGTCAGACTTACTGCTTTGCGTCAAAACCTCTGCTGACCACGCCCATAGTGTCACCCACATTGTAGGCGCCTCTGTTGTAATTTGCCGTCTCAGGCGCCGCCTTTGTGGCCTGAAGCATATTCATCTCAAACTCCACCATTTCAAGCGCATTGTTCAACAGTTCCCTATTTTGTTCATTAGCCCTCTTTAATCCATGCACTGCTGCCTGCAGCTTGTCATGAGCCTGTGCCAAAGCCTTCTGCTCCGCAGGTCTGCTTTCAAGCATTGCAATCAGATCCGTAAGCTTTAACGTATTAACATCCTTGTTCAACACATTGGCAATATCCGCAGTTACTTCAATCCGCTGTTTTTCCAGATGATTGATCCTGCTTACCAAGTCCTGCTCTTCATCCGTGATTTTCTGTAGATTTTCTAAACTGCCGCTTGCGATAATCGGCGTTTTTCTTTGAGATAAGCTCAGTAACACCTCATATTCACTACTTTCCTTATCCAGTATGCATATCAGGTTCTCCATTAAGCTTGCCACTTAGCTTACCTCATTTCCTCGTATTTCTTTAATAATTTGTCGGCAAAGCTGCCGTTGTCCACCCTATAAGTGCCCTCCTGAATCCTTGCCTTAATGGGAGCCGTCAGCTCTTCCCGAACATCAGGGGTTCCTGCCACAGCAGCCTTTGCTGTCTGTATATCCTTACCAAAGCTGCTGATTTGCACCTTATCTGTCTGTGTAGCGCCGCCCGCCTTCTGGCTGCGACTTACCTTCTTCGACTGGTAGAGCTGTTGTACCTGTGTATAAGCCTCTATACGCATTCAGACTCCTCCTTTCTCTTAGCTCATAGATAAATGTTTTCCATTTTCTAATATGTTTATCGGCGGCTTCGGGGAATACTTTAGTCCGAAGTCGAAAAAAGTTGCCGCTCGTGCATTCTCCGCGCCAGATAAACGGCAGGTGTGTCCAGCAGACTGGTAAAAATATAAATAACATAGCTTGACAGGAAAATAGAGCGCAGGGTCGCCGCATCATAGGTTCCCACAAACGCAAACAACGTAAATAGCAGGGTATTTAGTATCTGACTGACCAGGGTTGAACCATTGTTGCGCAGCCACAGAAACCTTCTCCTGTCACCAAAACGCTTTTCGGTGAACGCCCACCATTTATGATAAAGCCATACGTCAAATAATTGACTGACAGCATATACCAGTAATGAAGCAATAATCATCCTCGGTGTATTTGAAAATACAACAGAAACGGCTCCCATCATGGTATCGTTCTCACTGGGAACATACAATAGCCAGCTCTGAGAAAGCAGCAGGAAAAACAGGGAGGCAAATATCCCGATAAAAACGGCATTATTTGCCGCTTTTTTTCCCTCGCACTCCGACAGAATATCGGTGATCAAAAAGGTTACTGCAAACAGGACATTTCCGAGCGTCTGTTCCATACCAAAGGCATTAATCAGCAGCACCACTTCTATATTAGCCAAAACAGCAGCCACTGCCGACAGACAGTAAAGCCCCGACCTGCCAAACAGCCTGTATCCCACAACCGCCGTTCCAAAAATAAAAAATACCGAACCTAATAATAACATTTCATTTATCATGATGATACCTTTCTTAATCTCCCACTCCGAAATCCGTATTATTTATCAAAATATCAATTCGTTCATTTTCTCTGTACAGAGGATAAAGCTCATCCGTAAAACGCTTAATCACCTCTCTGTCAGGCATAATATCCGATGTGTTTCCACACATGACATTAATGCATATCCGTTCAAAATACCGAAGCCCCAGTTCAATATCCCGCCTCATGCCTTCCGTACTCTGCCCACTGACGCCAAACAGAAAATTGGCTTCGTCAAAATACCTGCTTATAATGGAAGGGTTCCTCTCCCTAATACCCTTTTTCAACACATTTTCCCTGAAATCATAATCAAAGGTCTCCAGACCCAGCTTCAGCTTTAATTTAAAATCCCTGAAGCTTTCCCGCAGCGCCGGAATTCTGTTCCGATACAGATAATGAGCCTCAAAATGGATTGTCGAAATATTTTTTTCATGGCAAACGCATTTGATTAAAGAAAGGGTTTTGTCATCCAGCTCAAACACCGAACCGGAATTAATCACCTCCAAATCGCCGTATTTGCCTGTCACAAACTGAAGCACAGCCCTGTTTAACGCAAAATTCTCCCCGGGATCCTTGCAGCTGTCGCTATAATAGTCGCAAAAGGTACACTTCTTATATACACAGCCACTGCCCCGCAGGAGAACAATTTCACGTTTATTTTTTTCTTCAATAATATTATATCTTTCCATATTGTTTTTCGGCACAAAAAAACACCCCAAGGGGTGTAATACAAGGGACATAATGCCCCTATGCCTATACTCCCTAGTTTTGATTAGGCAAAGCCTTACTGAAACATCGCCCCGGCAGGATGGTTTCGAACTGCCGTTATGCTATTGTGACTATATAAGCATATATTTATAAGCTTGTCAACACTAAATGCTTTTAGACTGTTAATTCGATTGTACTTAATAGTAGCAGTTCAGATGTCTGTCCGAACTGTTCATTTAATAATAAATCAAATTTTCAGTACAATAAGTCATTTTACTTCTAAAAGAGCAAGAGTAAAATCAGTTATGTACTGTTACACATAGATAGTTAAAAACAGAGGAGGCAACTAAAATGGCATACTTACTAAATTATACCCGACAGCCGATAGATGAGGTGATTTATGACCCCAGATTAGCCTATAGCATGCACTTGGCAATCAGCGACACACCTGACAGCTTTCAGGCATTAAATCATAATTCAGGCGTATTGTTTGCAAAGGCAACTGAAAATGAGGATGGTTCCCTGAATCCTAAAAGCATCAGGAATCCCTTTATTTTTCATCTAAAGGATGGCATCTTTTGTATTGCTGCCCTGCGTATAGGCGGGGACGGCGAGGATGACGAGGAAAGCAGGGGAAGTATTCTTCTCTTCACCACAACAGATTTTCTGGAATATCAGGAGCTTGGTCTGCTGTCACTGGACAAGGAATACATTGAATATGTTCATTGCGTTTATGCAGAGGAGACGGACACCTGCCTTATCACCTGGAAAAACCGTGCAAATCAGTGGTACAGCGTGACGGTAAATGACATTACCTGCCTAAAGCCTGCTACCCCTCCCGTGGAAGCGGCACCGGTACAAACGCCTGAAATCCAAACAAATATCGAGGGCGCTGTTCCCCATAATATCATAGAAATATCCGCTCAGACAGCCGACCGTTTAAGAAAGAAGCTGCTAACGCCCGTTAATGTAGGGGTCAGCTTTCCCTCTCAGGTAGAAGCTTCCACTCCGGAGGAGCTTAAACAATATAAGGCAACAGCATTGTACAGTGACGGCACCAGTGCGGAAAAGTCCGTTGACTGGGATTTATCTTCGGTAGATTTCACCCGGACGGGAACCTATCAGATAAAGGGAAAGGTACATCAGGAGCACTTTCCATTCCCTGTGGCATTTAACAGAGCCGACCCTTGTGTTACTATATGGAACGGCAAATACTACTTTATTGCCACTAACGACGCCGACAACAACCATACCCTTTATATAAGAGAAGCTGACACCCTTGCGCAACTGACCGATGCAGAGGAAATCCTGCTTTTGGATTCCCGGACCTACGATGGGATCGGCGGTCTGCTGTGGGCGCCTGAGTTTCATGAAATAGGCGGCAGGCTCTATATTTTCCATGCCGCGACCCCCGGAGAATTTTTCTGGGAGGAAAGCCACATTATGGAGCTTAAAGAGGGCGGAAATCCCGCTGACAGAGCAGACTGGTCTGCGCCGAAAAGAGTGGTAAGGAAGGACGGCAGCGACATCTGCGAGGCAGGAAAGGAAATCACTCTGGACATGACCTGCTTTGAATGGGAAAATAATTATTATGTAGTCTGGTCTCAAAGACAGTTTCTCCCCAAGGATTTGGGCGCATGGCTCTATATCGCCAGGCTGAATCCCGACGAACCATGGAAGCTCTTAACCGATCCCGTTATCTTATCTAAGCCGGATTACGGCTGGGCAAATAATCACACGTTTGTGGACGAAGGACCTTTTGCCTTAATGCGCGGAGACACCCTGTACCTTACCTTTTCCAGCGCAGCGGTAGACACCTCCTATGTGGTTGGGCTTCTCCGCATCGAAAAAGGCATGGACCTGTTAAAACGGGAGAACTGGACAAAAACCAATTATCCAATTTTAACTTCCAGAAGTGTGAAAGGCGAATTCGGCACCGGTCATAACGCTTATGTGATAGATGAGGAAGGTACTGTCTGGAATACTTATCATGCAAGACCCGGCGTAAAGGGTGTGAGAAGCAGCGGTATCCGCAGGGTTCATTTTGACATAGACGGCGCTCNTGTCTTGGATTTAACAGAAGAGTTGGATTTAGCGGATAACTGCAAAAATCTGGAAACTATTTTAACTGTGAAATAATTCCATATTTCGTTTTTAAACACAAAAGAGCTGTCACATATAAAAAAGCACAAAAACTGCCGGCATGTTATACCCTGCCGGCAGTAAACATAATAAAATAGTACTTTAAATCTTAAAGAACTCCATATCCCTGTTCAAGTCCTCTGACAGCTCTTTCAGGTTGCCTGCCGCCTCAGCAAGCAAGGTAATTGTGGCATTCAGTTCCTGCATGGAAGCTGTGGTCTCTTCCGNGCTTGNTGCATTTTCCTCCGATATCGCACTTAAATTTGAAATAACATCCACAACAATTGCTTTGGATTCATCGCAGCTTTTGGTATATCCTCTAATAGCTTCCGCTTCCCTATCCGCGGCGTCCACCCCATGTATCACTCTTTCAAACTTTTCCTTTGTCTCATTCAACTTAGCCTGCTGCTCCGCTATGATTAATTCAACCTCTTCCATTACCTTTACAGTTGTCTCCGACTCTGCAAGCAGCCCGTCAATAACCTTCTCGATGGTCCGTGCGGAAGCATTGGACTGCTCGGCAAGCTTCTGAATTTCGGAGGCTACCACTGCAAAGCCCCTGCCATACTCACCGGCTCTCGCCGCCTCAATAGATGCATTTAGGGANANAANATTCGTCNCGCCCGCAATGNACGTAATAANTTCGACCGCCTGACGGATCATCNGTACAGAATCATTGGTGGCNTGTACCTGCTTACCAATTTTATGTATCGCCTCTGTTGTCCTATCATTTGACACGCTTAGCTCACCAATGAGAACAGCCGACTCATCGCTGTCCTTCTTCATCTGTTCCGCCGTATTGCCCAAATGTGCAACGCTGCCTACAGTTTCTTCTATCTGATTGCCCATATTGCCAATCTGTACGGAAGCGCTCTCAATTTCCTCTGCCTGACTGACAGCACCTCTCGAAATATCCTCAATAGCCCTGCTGATCTCCCCGGTTGTCTCGTTTGTGCGTGTTGCCATCTCATCAAGGGAATTGCCGGAATCCAAAAGAATATCTGCCGAACCCTTGATGTCAGACATAATAGTTTTCATCTTGATGATGAATTTCTCCAATGTTCTGTTCATCGCTCCAATTTCATCCGTGCGTTTCTTTGCTCTGGGATGAATCGAAACATTAAGATTACCGGATGCCATCTCCTCAATCACTTTTTCCGCTATCTTAATACCGGAAGAAAGATCTCGTGCCCAAAAAACGGTGATAATCGCAGACACTATCAGAATAAAAACTGCCATGCCGCATAAGGAAATACATTTCTGCATTATGAAGGCATTCTGCTCTNCGCTTTCACAACCGGCAAAAATCATTCCTACCACATCCCCATTNCTGTTCTTCCATGGNNTATANTAGCCATAATAACCGATACCATCAATGACAATATTGGAATCCTCATAATCGCTGCCGCCCTTTAGCACCTCTGCCACTACCTTGTCTGAAGCCTGCGTATCAATCAGTCTCGCTCCGTCTTTCTCACTCATGATAGACGTTACAATACGGGTATCCTGATAAAATACGGTAACGTCTACCCCCGTCTCTTTTTTGATATTATCCACGATATCATAATTACCTGACACAGCATACATGCCCTTATAGATTTGTCCGTCCGTACCAACCGAAACATCACTGTCACTCATGACATCATAAATTTGGACAACGGCGGCACAGGTTGACTGAAGTCCGTCAAATACTTCCTTTTGCATACCGCTTGATATACTGATTGCTCCAAAAACACTACAGGCAAGCCCCATAATAACTGCAGGAATAATCGCTATCAACAAAATTCTCTTTAACATGGAAAAGGTATTCCCTTTCCGGTCATTCTCAACCGTTTCCTTAAAGTCTCTTACTTCTTCTCTTATGGCTCGCAAATCCCTCTCCAAGCTTTCCCTTTTTGAATAATTAATATGTTCCATTTATTCATCCCCTTGCCCTAGTTTATTATCGTCAATGTCTGTATTCAGTAAAATAACACGTATTTACAACATTCGATGCCGCATTTTATAATATAATATCATACTATTTAATTTTTCGCCATCTTTTTTGTATAAAATACCTCCTTTTTTTGTAACAGTTAAGCCACACTTTAAAAAACTTTTTATCTAAACCCATGCTCAAGTCAATTCTTAAAAGAGCAGTCTGCGATAGCGATTAATACATGCCATGATTTCCTGTTTTCTCGGTCTTGCCAAGGACGTCCGCACATCGCCATGCTCAAAAAGGCTCTCAAGCCCTCCTTTGTCCATCTGCTGTTCCAACAAGTCTGCAATTTGACGCATACTTCGCCGCCCGTCCATCAGCCTGCATTCCGCCTCCTTCAACAGCTGTGCCAAGGCGGCTGCCTGTTCCGAATCCTTAAGCTGCTCCAAATAACGCAGCTCTACCATATCTCTCCCCAGCAGGATTTCACTGGTTCCCATACTTTTTAACTTTAGTCGGTCATCCTTCACCAATACGGCATTTGGTTTCGGAGCCCTCTTATTATCATATGCCGGAAAATGTCTGTTTTCCCCTGTGTCTCCGGCTCCGAACTGCGCCGCGGCAGCCTTTGCCTTTTCCGTAATGTCCACGGGTACATAATCCTTCATCTGCACCACCTTATCCGCCACATAAAAGTAGGAGCCGGAACTTCCCGCCACAATAACGGAAGAGATTCCCAAATCCTCGTACAGCCCTCTGACTCTTTGAATAAAGGGAGTGATGGGTTCCTCCCCCGCTGAGATAACCCGCTGCATCAGCTCGTCCCTCACCATAAAATTAGTGGCGGAGGTATCCTCGTCAATCAAAAGCAGCCTGCTGCCGCTCTCAATACTCTCCATCAGGTTAGCTGCCTGAGAGGTGCTTCCGCTGGCGTCCTCCGTAGAAAAATGCTTTGTGTCCTTCCTATTGGGCAAGTGCCCGATAAAAGGGGAAATATCCACATTTGTTATGCTGCGCCCGTCCTCTGCTCTCAGCTTAAACGCCGTGCTGTCGGTAATTACAAGCTCTCTGCCGTCTCCTACTATATGATTGTAAACACCGTCCTGAAGCGCCTGCAGCACTGTGGATTTACCGTGATAACCGCCTCCTACAAACAGAGTAATTCCTCTGGGGATGCCCATACCCGAGACCGCTCCTCTGTGCGGCAGGTTCATAGTCACCTCCATGGAAGCAGGCGATGAAAACGCAACTGCCCCCTTCATGGGTTTTTCGGAGATACCACTCAGTCTGGGCAACACGGAGCCGTTAGCAATAAAAGCACACAGCCCCATTTTATCCAGATTATCCCTGATATACTGCTGGTCCTCACATAGCTCTATAGCCTCCTTCAGCCCACGCTTATCAATATTTTTATAAAACAGGCTCTTTTGCACACAGGCGGGAAGAATCCGAAACAGCATTTTCTCCAGCTCTCCTGCGTTAATGGTTCTGCCGTTTGCCGGGAAGCCAGCCTCANAGCGCATGGTCACAGCGCCCTNAGAAACCCTACNCGCCNNCCGCTCCAGCACCTCCTGCATNCACTCTGACACAGAGAGAAGCCCNCTTTTGCCCGAACCCTTTGCCTGAAAGGCGCCGCTCCGTATCTGCGCCTCGAAAAGCCTTGTGAGATAATCCTGTAAGGTCACTCTTTTNTAAGGAGNTTCATAGTAATCCTCCGNAATACCCGCNTGCTCCTTTCTTACTTTTACCGAAACCCTTGAAGGNGCCGCAAACGGNTCACCCTGCACATGGTCAATGGACAGAATATACTCCCTGAAATCATATTCTCCTCTCAAGTCCTTATATGCCGGATAACCTCTATGGTCTATTTCCCTAAGCTTTTGTCTCAAATCGTTAGCCGTCTTCATAATCCTTCTTACTATCCTTTCTCTTTTAACTCTTTAGCAGCAGCCACCCTATTCCCTTCGCCACCCTCTGTCCGNNATTNGCAAAATGCCCTCCCTGATTCNACTCCAGCTTATGGCGTGTGACNGCGCTGTCCTCCCGCAGATATTGCTCCTGTCTCCGCGTGACATCTCCTATAGAAGCCATAACCTCATTGCGGGTATGCTCCTCCTTGCCTCCAAGGCTTAGGTAAACCGCGCTTTGAGGGGGCGCTTGCACCTTTGGCATAAAGTCAGCCCACCCCGGATACCACAGCGAACCCGAACAGCAGGCGACGCCTCGAAAGCAGCCTGTAGTATAAAATGCCCACAATGAAAAAAGCCCTGCCAAGGAATATCCTGCCAGAAAACAATCTTTTCCCTCCGTTGATTCATAATGCTGCCTTATATAAGGAATACAGTCGTTTAACAGCCAATTTAGGGTTTCCTCCCCTCCTCCTGCAAACTCCTGCGTTCCGGAAAGTGCCGGAGCCTTCCAAGGAGAAAAATCCCGGTTCCACTCCTGCGCCTCATATGCCACCAGTGTATACTCTTTGCCTCCAGCTATGTCTTGAAGATATTTCTCCGTTTTCTCGATCTCACCGGCACCGTTTGGCTGCGCTCCCCAAAAGATAACAGGCCCGTCCGTTCCTTTCTGAAAAAGATGGCAGGTTCTCCCCAAAATGCTTACTGTCTTCATATGTGCTCCCACCCGTCCGCACTGCTTATTGTTGTGACCAAATCTGAATACATTAATTGTATAATAAAAATCCTCTGTCGTCCAGCATATCAGCTTTACAAATACATGTACAGCTTTATAAATACATGTACAGCTTTACAAATACACGTACAGCAGTATATGTCTGTTTTTAAAGTATTGAATTTTAGCTGTTTTATGTTATGATATACAAAAATGACCCGTTGAATGAAACGATTCAGTCTCACATGCTAAACAGGTCAAGAGGCTAAAGGAGCTTCCGCATGTCCTATGAATGAAAATATTTTAATTGTCGATGACGAAAAAGAAATTGCCGACCTGGTGGAGGTCTACTTGAAAAATGAAGGCTATGAGGTCTTCAAATTCTATAACGCCACGGAAGCGTTGAAATGCGTGAACAGTCAAGACTTAAAGCTTGCCATACTTGACGTTATGCTGCCGGATATGGACGGCTTTACACTCTGCCAGCGAATCCGCGAAAATCATCTATATCCCATTATCATGCTCACCGCAAGAGTGGAGGATATGGACAAGATCACGGGGCTTACGCTGGGGGCGGACGATTATATTACCAAACCCTTTAATCCCTTGGAGCTGATTGCACGAGTAAAGACACAACTTCGCCGCTATACCCGTTACAATGCCGCCGAAACCACTCCGCAAGAGACAGATTCCTACGACATCAGAGGACTGCATATATCCCGTGACAACCATAAATGTACCCTCATAGGAAAGGAACTGGACCTCACTCCCATAGAGTTTAATATCCTGTGGTATCTGTGTGAGCACAGAGGCAGGGTAGTTTCCTCGGAGGAGCTGTTTGAAGCAGTCTGGGGCGAAAAATATTTAGAAAATAACAATACCGTAATGGCTCACATCGCACGGCTTCGGAAGGAAATGAAAGAACCACCGCGTCAGCCGAAATTTATCAAGACAATATGGGGGGTAGGTTATACCATTGAATAAAAAAAAGAAGCATTATAAGAGTGAACTGACAAGACACATATTAATTCAATACATGTTATCTCTATTGGGCTTTTTTATGGTCTTTGTGCTGCTGGTGCTTTTATCCTGGCGTATCGCTACCCGATTTATCTGGCAGCCTTACGACCCTCTATATCGATTATTACGCTGGATAAAGGACTATTTACCCATTGTGGGCAGCGGCATATGCCTTGCAGGCTGGATGCTCATTACCTACTATTTTATTTCCAAGCCTTTGCGCTATCTGGATGATATTGTTGCAGCCTCCCAAAAGCTGGCAATGCCCGACTCCGAAGCTATTATCCTGCCAAACGCTATGAAAAGCGTACAGGACGAGCTGAACCTTTTCAAAGAACAGGCAATTCATAATGCACTGCTCGCCAAAGAAGCGGAGCAGCGTAAAAATGACTTAATCGTATACCTTGCCCATGACTTAAAAACTCCCTTGACCAGCGTTATCGGGTACCTGACTCTCCTTCGAGACGAACCTCAGATATCCCCCGAGCTGCGCGCCAGATATACCGGCATTGCGTTAGATAAGGCAGAGCGTCTGGAATATTTGATTAATGAATTCTTTGATATTACCCGCTTTAATCTGACCGCGCTCTCACTGGAGCCGGAGCGCACCAACCTAAGCCGGATGCTGGAGCAGATTATCAGTGAGTTTGACCCGATTTTAGACGAAAAGGAACTATACTGGCACACCGAGCTTGCCTCCAATGTAGAAATCCTCTGCGACAGAGATAAGCTGGAACGTGTTTTTGATAATCTGATTCGTAATGCCGTCAATTACAGCTATGCACATAGCCAAATATCACTGACCATGAGACCTGTCAATGACTGTGTGAAAATCTGCGTCCAAAATCACGGCAGAACCATCCCTCCCCAAAAGCTGGAGCGTATCTTTGACCAGTTTTTCCGTCTGGACTCTTCCCGTTCCTCCGCTACCGGCGGCTCCGGTCTGGGACTTGCCATTTCCAAGGAGATTGTGGAGCTGCATGGCGGCAGTATTTACGCCGAGAGTGCGGATGAAACCATTACCCTGACCGTATATCTTCCTAAGTACAAGAATGGGGCGGCAGTTCACGGCAGAATCGACTGATTCCGGTGAACTGCCGCCGTTACTTCCTCAGGTACATCCGGACGGAATCCATACTACTTTGCAACACTAATCTTTAGTCTGTTAAAACACTCCCTTGCGGACTCTTCAGATACATTATTGCCTAATAGCACTCCTGTGTCAGAATTCCCTATCAGAATAGCCGGTTCTTCTGCATCAAAGCAGACCTCTCCCACCTGCAGCTCCTTCTCGTTGCCTACGTTATCCTCTGCCCGTGCATATATTTTCTTGTCCAGATATATCTTGCGCACACTATCGGAAATATCCTGTGCGGGAATTTTAAAGACGGCTTTACCGTTTTTGTCCGCTTCCTTCGTCTCATATACGGCATCATCTAAATAAAGGGGAATGCTCTTTAAACCGGCAGATTCCCCCACATCCTCAGCAGACACAGTTACCGAAAGCATACCATTGCCAAATGTACCAAAACCCAGCTTATTCAGTACCCTCTGTGCTGCCGTCTCCGGAGCCTTCTCCACAACAAACCCTGTAATTTCGGGAGCCGTCCTGTCAATATAGAATTCCTGACTGACAAATCCCGTGTTTCCCGCCAAATCGGTAACGCTGACATATACTGTGTTTTTACCTTCGCATACCCGGTCAGCTTTTCAGCCGCAATCTCCAAACTATCCGTATAGACAGCTTCTGAAGTGTCATAGCCTCCTTGCTCCGGAAACATTGCCGATACCGTCTTCCACCGTAAGCTTTAGTCGAAATTTCTGACATTTTCAGTGATCATAGCCGCCGTAATCACCGGTTTTGCACCGTCTCTATAGATTATAACCTCTGCCCCGTCGGAGCAGTTGCCTGCCTTATCAATAGCATACAAGTAATAATGAGTTTCATCTGTATTTATAGGCTGATTTTCAACAGTAAAATCTCCCGCCGACACTTCCATTACATTGCCGGAGGAAACTGTCAAAATCTCATCCTCCGTAAGCTGCTTATCAGACCAGACAATTCTATCCACCTTATTATCATCGCTTACCGTTCCCTGAATATCTATGCCGGCACACTCTCCTGTTATCCACAGCTCCTTCTGTTCCTCAGTCAACGTGATTTCAGGATTCTCCTTGTCAATGCATATTCTGATAGGCTTAGACAACAAATCATATTTCTTCTTTGTTCCAAAACTGACAGGCGCTGCATCCATTGTATAAACGCAGGAAAATTGACCCGAAAACTCATATCGGAGATTACTTCCCCAATCCCATAGGTCCACACGCCTGTACTCTCGGCAATGCTTCCCGCTTCAAACACGGAACTATCAGCACAAGTGACATCCGACACACAATATCCCTAGTCAGGTTTTGGGGTAAGCGTCACGGAATCACCATGAGGAACCTCCGCATTTCCGCCGGATACAGTTCCTCCCTCGTTATTTCCTGATACTGTATCCCCGTTACTTCCCGATACCGTAATAATTGCACCCTGATACCCCTCTTTTTCATCAGTCTTCACACTTACAAGTATCTTATGGAAATCTGTATCTGCCGCCTGTACCGGCTCCATCTCCATATGAGGCAACGCATTAATCACTAATAATAATGCTAAAATTGCCGCCAGTTTTCTTTTTTCCCTATTCAATATTTGTTTCATATATTTAAATTCTCTCCTTGGTATGTATGATCATTACATTCAAAATCAAATTTTTATCAGACAGCAATGTGGTTTCTTCTTCCGCCGCCAAAACCGTAGTTCCCTCTGTATCCTTCAATAAGGTTGTCTCCTGTTCCGGCAGTTCAAGCATTGTGGTCTCTTCCGCCCTCATTTCATTCTTGGGAAATTTTGCCGTCACATCTGTTTTTCCCGCATAGCTCTCAAACAGCAATCTATCCTCGTTACGATCCTCTTTCTGCCTGTTCTGTTCACGCAGTTTAAGTATCTGCCGTTGTGCCGTTTTTCCACTTAAGTCATTCGTCAAACTGGGAACATCCAAAATAAAGAACAGCAGCACCGCTATTGCTAAAAGAATTCCTTCCAATATAAAAGCAGCTATTGAAATAATTTGTAAAATTTCCGCATTCATTTTTTGATTTCCCTCCTATGCATACGCATTCACAATAGCAGTCCTTGCCGCATCCAAACGGGAAATCACCATATTTTTTATTTCTTCCGTCTTATCCGTTGTTGTAACAATTTCCTCTACACCTGTTTTTACAAGTTCCCATACAGTCAACATATCTTCTTGGGTTACGCCATCCGTCTTAAATTTTCTGGCATAGGTCTCCATGGAATTAACCGCCAGCTTATAGACCTCCAGATTAACAATTTCATTTTCGTTTCTGTCAGCCGTTACAGTCTCCGCCAGAGATTTCAGGTTTTCCCAATAAGGGCTGTAAGTGCCTTTGTCGGATGACTCCTGCACATTCAAGGTTATATCTCTATTAAACTGCCCAATATTTCCATATATTTTTGCCATGTCATGATAGCTGTCCTCTTCGCTGCCATACTCGTAGGCATCATTAAACCACTTAACCGCGCTCATCATACGTGTCACTTGATTATCGGTATCCGGGCTTCTTCTTCCACCGAAAAACAGCATCATCCTTATACGCATCGATCATTCCCATATAAGCCTCTAATGCCGCAGGCTTGATATCTACTGCTGCCATATAGTAATCCTCCTTTTCCTCCGAGGTGGCGGACTTTTCTGCCTGCAGCAGAATATTCTCATAATCGCTGTTATTCACCTGTGTTTTCAATACCTGACAGGTCATTCCTACGGCAAGACACATTATGCCTGCTGCCGCCACACTGACAAAGCTTCGCATTTTTCTCTTTTGCTTATATCGATAACTTTCATCCATTTCATTGTAGTTATTCAGTGCATATAAAACTTCCGCACAAGTCTGGTATCTGTCCTCCGGATTTAACTGTGTGCATTTCTGTACCACTCTTTCCAAACCACTGGATAATTGCTGATTCCAATAGCGGATAGGATATATCTCATAAGGAGGATCACAGGTATGCAGATAATCCAGTATCCGGCATAACTGCTTTGCCCATTCGATTACTCTCTCCTGCGGCTGGGCGCCATGCTTTGCCAGTACATTGCTTAAAGGCTCACCTTCTATATAATCCATAACAACATAAATTACATCTTTCTTATCTATAATGTCCACAATGCGAGGCAGGGCGGGATGATCCAGTTTTTTAATCATATTTGTCTCTGCCAAGCGCACCGACGCATCCTTCATATCTTGTTCTTCGCTAAAGCCCGCAGGCTGTAAAGCTTCCCATAGTTCCTCTTCGGTAACCATATGCCGAAAGCCGTCCGAACACAGAAGCAAACCTTCATTTTTTGCCATACTTCCTGCCTCTATCTGTGGTTCAAAATAATTATTTACACCGATACACTGCAATAACACATTCCGTCTGGAGTCTGAGGCTGCCTGTTCTGCCGTTATATTTACCCTTTTCAGCTCTCTGGCAATATAAGTATGATCCTCCGTCAATTGCACTATTTTATTATTTAATTGATATATTCTGGTATCTCCGATATGTAAAAACAAATATTTCCCTGACGGGAATATAAGAATAGCAGTAACGGTGGTACCCAGCCCGGCTTTTGGACAGCAAAGGACTGTCTAAACCAGTCGGACATCTCTAATACAACTGTTGCACTTGCAAGCTCACCTTTTACCATGCCCCCCATTCCGTCACATACTGCCGCAAAAAGGACTTCTCCCTGCTCTGTTTTCATGCACTGGATAAGTATGCTATCCTGATTAGTCTTTTATGTGTTGCCTATATCAGTATGACATGCCGCTAAAAAGCCTCTCACCACTCTATTCCCCCAACAACCATAACTNTTCGACAAATTATATACTTTNATCAACNGTAAATTCCGCGTTTACATTNTTATTTTGGAATACNTTACTATANTTGTAAACATTAACCATAATATTGCCAATGTACATATTCTAATATTATAAATGTCAATATTTTAGTAATATTATATTACAAATAAAAAACTCTACATAACTTATACTTTTGTTCAGTAAGCAAAACCAGCAGCAGTACAGTTTCCCTCAATCTCTCAGATTACTGAAAGGTTATTGCGTATCTCCCCTTTTCCGTCAGAAAATCGTATGATTTTCANGATACAATTATTAGAATTTCTAAATGNAAACAGAAAATATCAAAANGCCCGTCCTGATACAATCATTGCATAAGGACGGGCGTTTACCGTTTAGAATTTTTTACTCAGTAAAGAAAGGACAGGTATACAAGTTGAAAATTGTTATCTTTTTCGGAGGCTGCTCCTCCGAGTACAGCGTATCTCTGGAATCTGCATACGCAGTCATACGCAATTTAAATCGAGAAAAGTATGATGCGCTTCCGGTGGGCATTTCAGATAAAGGGGAAAGTTTTTATTTTACCGGAGACATAGAAAAAATCAGACAGGACAGCTGGTTGAATGAGACAGACTGCATTCCCGCGGCGCTTTCACCAAATCGCAGGGAACACAAGCTTCTCCTTTTCAAGGAAGATAGGGTAGAATCCCTGCACATTGACGCAGCCTTTCCTGTAATGCATGGAAAATACGGTGAAGACGGTACTCTTCAAGGTATGATTGAGCTTGCAGGTATCCCTCTTGTGGGCTGCGGTGTCCTTGCCTCCGCTCTTTGTATGGACAAGGATAAAGCACACAAGCTTGCCTCTCTTTCAGGCATTTCTGTACCACAGGCACTTGTGCTGGGATCATGCCACGACAAAAAAGAAGCTTTGGAATTTGCCCGCCAAATCAGTTACCCACTGTTTGTAAAGCCGGTAAAAGCAGGCTCCTCCTACGGCGTGACAAAGGTATTGCAGGAAACACAGCTATTACCCGCCATTGACCTTGCCTTCCGATATGACAATCAAGTGATCATAGAAGAGACAATCGAGGGCTTCGAGGTGGGCTGTGCCGTTATGGGCAATGAGGAGCTTACTTTAGGCGAGGTAGACGAGATTGTTCTTTTCGGAGGTTTTTTTGACTATACGGAAAAATATACCCTGAAAACCTCCTCCATTTATGTGCCTGCCCGTATCAGCGCCGAGACCTCCCTGCGAGTCAAAGAAGCCGCCAAAACAATCTACAGGGCATTAGGCTGCCGGGGCTTTGCACGGGTGGATATGTTCCTTACTCCCGACGAAGAAATCGTCTTTAACGAGGTCAATACCATTCCCGGATTTACGGAACGCAGCCGCTATCCTGGCATGATGAAGGCAGTAGGGATTTCCTTCCCCGAAATTTTGGACAAGCTGATTGGATTGGCGATAGAAGCGGCAGAATGAGAGGAAAAATGAATATGCACTCCTTATNAAGACAAAATATTTACACNGGAACCCTTATTTTGGTAAACGCAGNACACGGCTATTGCGAAGAAGAAANCAATGATTTAATACCTGTGACGGAATTCCATGAAAACATCCACATGAACCGCCACGCCGCCGTACTTTTATGTGAACTGATGAAAAAAATAAACGGCTGGAGTAACATTGCACCGGTCAGCGGCTGGCGCTCTATGCAGGAGCAGCAGAATATATGGAATGACTCTCTGGAGGAAAACGGTCTGGAATTTACACAGAAATTTGTTGCCGTGCCGGGGCACAGCGAGCATCAGACCGGGCTTGCNATTGACTTGGGANTTAGGCAGGNTAATATCGACTTTATCTGTCCNGAATTTCNCTATGAGGGCATCTGCNAAACCTTCCGCCGNAATGCGGCAGATTACGGCNTTATNGAGAGGTACCCCGCTCACAAGGAAACCATAACGGGTATCGGACATGAGCCTTGGCATTTTCGCTATGTAGGTATCCCCCACGCCTTTATTATGAAAGAAAACAACCTGACCTTGGAGGAATACATGGAATTTATCAAGTCATATCCCTATGGTGGACGCTGCCGCCATTATCTGTGGAACAGACTTGATATCACGGTCTCCTATCTAAAGGCTGACCCGTCAGGAGATACCGCCTTTGAAATTCCTCCCCACATGCCGTATTCCATTTCCGGAAATAACACGGACGGCTTTATTATCACAGAATGGAGAGCCGCCAAATGAAAGAAAAAGCTAATTACAGTCGGTTTGGCAGATTTGGGCATCATAGCTGCTGCCGCAGTACAAAACATTTCCCTCGGGGGCGTGCCTGGATTGAGCTTGACTTTAATGCCCTGCGCCAAAACGCAGCCGCCCTGCGCGCCCTTCTGCCCAAAAGTTGTGGACTGATGCCGGCACTCAAAGCCAACGCCTACGGTCACGGAGCCGTACCCATGGCAAAAATGCTGAATTCCATAGGTGTAAACGCCTTCTGTGTGGCATGTGTTTCCGAAGGAATCCAGCTTAGAAAACACGGGATAAAAGGAGAAATCCTTATTTTGGGATATACCCACCCAGAGCAATTCCCCTTGCTTAGGCGATACCGGCTGACACAGACCGTCCTTGATTACGCCTATGCGGAACAGCTTAACCGTTATGGGAAAAAGCTGTCGGTCCATGTCGCCATTGATACGGGTATGCACAGGCTGGGTGAACGAGCGGAGCATGTAGAACTTTTCCGCAAAATTTTTGCCATGGAAAACCTGAATATCCAAGGAGCCTATACACACTTGTGTGCCGATGATACCGACGACCCGGAAGCCGTTGCCTTTACCGAAAAGCAGGCGGAAGCCTTTTATGCCGTTATAAACGACCTGAAAAAACAGGGTTATTCCGGCATCAAGGTTCATCTGTTGGCAAGCTACGGCGTACTAAATTATTCCGAGCTTGCAGGCGATTACGCCAGAGTAGGCATCGCCCTGTACGGCGTGCGCAGCAGCCTGTCGGACTTGGACAAATCCGCCCCCTGCCTGAATCCCGTTTTGTCTCTTAAGGCAAGAATCACCTCCGTCAAAATCCTTTACCCCGGTGAAAGTGCAGGCTACGGGCTAGCCTTTACGGCAGACCGGCAAATGAAAATCGCAACCCTTGCCATCGGCTATGCGGACGGACTTCCCCGCTCACTCTCCTGTAACGCAGGCTCGGTGTTGATAAGCGGTCGCAGGGCGGCTATAATCGGACGTATCTGTATGGACCAGACAACCGTGGACGTAACGGACATCCCCGATGTATATGCCGGCGATGCCGCCGTAATCATCGGACGTTCGGGCGAAGAGGAAANNACCGCTTANGAGCTTGCGNACAAAACAGCTACNATTACNAANGAAATTCTNANCNAGCTTGGNAANAGGCNGGNGNGGGNAATATTNTNGCGGANNAATCCTGTTCCGCCGGAAGGGGCAAGATGAGNNAATGCNGNCTGCANATCCACATCCGTATTCATGGCAAAGCAATACTCCCGAACAATTTATCAACCTATTCTTTTTCATTGTAAACCTCTTCTGTCTCACAGGGTAAATCAAAGCTCACTCCGGTTCCCTTAGCTTCCTCACTTTCAAACAACAGTTTGCAGTCATGAATTTGTGCAATTTTTTCTGCCAATGCAAGCCCCGGCCCCGTTCCATGCTGCTTTCTTGACCGGGACTTAATTTCCTCCAGAAAATATTATAAAGAGGAGATGTGTCCAAGTTGTGCCATAATCACATCGTCAAAGAGCAATCACTCTCTTGCGTTCTACATTAATCACAACTCCTTATAGCAATATATAATTTCGTTTTTTATTCCTTGAAATCTCATTTTTGTGCTTGTAGTCCGAATAAAAGATTCCAATAATAAACCCTATTGCTAATCCACCCATTGACATGAAATATTGTAACATTTTCTTCCTTCTTTTAGTGTTCGTTTCTAAGCTTCGCCAGCTGTATTAGTTTTATAATACAGTAATGCAATCAATTTTATAAATAGTCAATATTTTTCCGAAAAAATTTCTACAAGAATCGGACTATGCATAAAATGTTCTTCCTATTGGCACTCCTCTTTTACTCCTGCAATATCCTCAGGTAATGGTTTGCTTCCCGAAGTACATGGTCCGCCAGCAGCGGCAGAATGATGGAACGAATCCTACACTCCGTAATTCCCTCCGTACCTGCAGCCTTGAACTGTCGATACTCCCTTGTAGTCTGAATGGTTTTTCTGGTCAGCTCATCCATAGTCCGCAAATCCTGCTCCCTCGCCTTATCCAACAGACGGCAGTAATCCTCGGCAAATTCGTCCGCCGCTTTTATCAGCTCACATTCTGTAGGATCTAAAAGCCCTCTGATGAACTGGGCGTGCTCCATCATAATCTGATTCCAAAACATCTCCATTTGCCGCCTGTTCTGAGAGGGAATGCCTCCCCTTCTCTCCAGCTCCGCCACAGTCTCACGATATAGCTTCGCCTCCCGCAGAATATGCNCTATCAGCAGCGGATAGTTAGCCGTATANAGTCTGCATTCCAAAACCTCNCATAAAATCTGCTCCTTNAACTCTATAAATTCATTCAAAAGCCTCAAAATGCGGCGGTTCAGTTCCTTCACACTCCATACAAGCTCCCTGTNNNGGCGCCAGTTCCANCCGGCGCGCANNCGCTTNTCAGCCTCCNTNATCCTGCTGTCAATATCGACTCCTGCCAGCGCTCTGGTCTTATCCTCTGCCTTTAGCGTAAACTCCGTCACAATTTCTCCGCTTTCAAGCACATTCCCGTTTATTCTTCCGTTACTGAGCCGGACGGCACGTCTCAGTTCATCCTCAAATGCTTCCCTAAAGCGGTCGGCACGATTTCTAAAATCTGTTTCAAATGCCGGGAAGCCTACCAGCAGAAACAGCGCATGTTCCTTCATGATTCTTCCGAAGAAAAGATGAGTTTCCAACGATAATGATACATATTCTCTCATTATTCTGCATATCCTTATATTTTATTAATCTTTATACATTATGCAGAAAATTTGAGGAAGTTCGCCTCTTTCTCTCCAAAAATTATATGCTCATCTGTGCTTTCGAGCCAATACAATGCTGCATCGGACTGAATACTTCAAAATTTCACACATATTCGTCAACACTCAGTTCTCGTTCACTTTTTTAGCTTTTATCCCTCTCTTCATTCATTTTTATTCATCCAGAACGGCTTTTATGGAGTTGCTTGCCTGAGAAATTGCAGCGTCATTTTCGGTGACCTTAATAAATCTTCTTCCGTCAAAAGCCTTTATTACCGCATGAACAGATTTCAGTGTATCACTGGTTTGCAACAGAAGCTCATTCGGAATCAGGATATATATTATATATCCTGCAATATTGCCTTCATATTCTGCAACTAAAGATATAGATTTGCCTTCTGCCTGATGTTTAAGTCTCATTTCATATTTTTCTATATTAGCATCCCAACCTTGGGCAATTCCTTCGTCCGTAATAATCTGAGCATCACTTTGTTGTAAATTATGTATTATTATTCCATTCTCATTATAATAAACCATATTTTTACTCTTTCAAATCCCGATTTATCGCTCAGATCCACAACAAATATAACACAGTAAAGCTGCCAAATCAATCTGCTGGAGTAGAGGAAAATTTCTCTGCCTCCTTTGCGGCCAGCTGTGCCCCGCTAAACAGGAATATGCCATTCCACTTCCTGTTGAATACAAATCCTGTTACCAGATTTTTTCGCTTGGTGTTACCCTTATAAAGTGCACTTAAGGGCAATACCAAGCGAAATCGTATAAAGGAATAATGTGATCAGACTGCGATGGATAACTATATTTCTTTTGCAAAAATGTTATCAATATCTCCATCATAATTTTGAAGCTCATCAATTTTTTGGAATCCATATTTTTCATAAATTCCAATCATATCTGATGGAATATAAACTTTTAAAAAATTCTGCTCCTTTGCATACTCAATGACCTTATTAATCATTCTTTCGCTAATTCGCATTCCCCGATATTTTTCATCGACAAAAATTGTGCTAATCCAGGGTGAGTATCGGTTTTCTGGGTAATAGTCCGTTTTGAGAAACGTACAAAAGCCAATTATTTCATCCTCTATTATTGCAGCAAAAACACTTTCCCATTCTTCAAAAGTATCTTTTCTCATCATTGAAGCAAGATGCTTTCCAGCTATCCAGGAGCAGTTTTCTGCATACTAATAACTCCTCAATCCGTCGATATGCTCAATCAGGTTGTCGTTTATTTTCATTCCCATAGAATCGACAATGAAATCAATTCCCTCAACGCGAACCAGCTTTGCAGCAGGAACAAAATCGC
>WFLX010368994.1_pt1 | contig 23057 bp, 21 predicted proteins | sample 4967041 | NCBI WGS metagenome assembly WFLX01 (sample SAMN12857096, study PRJNA449069) | gut metagenome | isolation source: stool from male and female vole | host: Microtus ochrogaster | place: USA:Florida | collected 2017
CTCCTTTTTAGATATCTGATGGGAATTCCGGTGCTTGCCGTCATCATGGCATTGAGAGGTAAGTCTTTTTCACTTAAGAGAGAGGAGATATTGCCTACAGTCATACTTGGAGTTTTGATGGCATTATCGTCGCTTACACTATTTGCAAGCTATCACTATATGAACTCGGGGGTAGCGTCGACATTGCTGTTTGTCTATCCTGTCATGGTAGCAGTCATAATGATTATGTTCTTTCATGAGAAGTTCAGTATATCTACTGTAATCTGTATTGTAGTGATGGGAACCGGTCTGATGCTTCTGATGAACCCGCAGGGAGACACTACACTCAACATGATAGGAATCTTGCTTGTTATGACATCAGCTTTGACTTACGCCTTATATATAGTCATGGTAAATGTCTCGAAGTATGTAAGTCATATACCGACAACCAAACTACTCTTTTATGTGTTAGGGTGGGGCTGTCTATTATATATTGTGATGATAGCTTGCGGCAGTGAACTGACGATCCCAGATAGAAGATGGGAATGGTGGAATCTGATTGCTTTGGCAGTCATCCCGACCGTAATCTCTTTGGGATGCACCACAAGGGCAATACAGCTTATCGGATCGACACCCACTGCAATACTTGGGGCACTCGAGCCTGTTTCGGCGGTAGTGCTGAGTGTATTGGTATTAGGTCAGGCCATCACACTGCAAGACATCATAGGGGGAGCTTTGATAGTAGTTGCGACCACGATAGTGATCTGTGCCGGTCCAGTAGATAAAGCTATATTGAGGATGAGAAAGATGTTTCCGAAAGGTAAAAATCATTGAAAAAATAAAAATGTATGTAATTTTTGAAGAAAATATTTNCGNTTNCAAAAAAAATNGNTAATTTTGTGNATCTATCCACAAAGCGGCGAANNTCGCTCCTCAATCCTTAANAACNATGACAANCCCCGAGNCACTCANNANAGCCCTGAAGCTACATTTTGGATTTGACACTTTCAAGGGTCAGCAACAAGAAATCATCCAATCGCTACTTGATGGGAATGATGTCTTTGTGCTAATGCCCACTGGAGGTGGGAAATCTTTGTGCTATCAACTTCCTGCACTTATGTCGGAGGGTACAGCAATAGTCATCTCTCCTCTCATAGCACTGATGAAGAATCAAGTAGATGCTATCCGCAACTATGCAGAAAATGATGGAGTAGCCCATTTTTTGAATTCTACACTTTCACGGGCAGCGATAGAAAGTGTGAAAAAAGATGTCACAGAAGGTAGGACCAAACTCCTCTATGTGGCGCCTGAATCTCTTACGAAAGAAGAGAATGTAGATTTTTTGCGGAGTGTTAAGATATCGTTCTTTGCTGTGGNTGAAGCTCATTGCATNTCGGNGTGGGGNCATGACTTCCGCCCTGAATNTAGGAAGATNCGNCCGATNATCTCGAGAGNTGGGAATNGGCCTGTGATAGCATTGACGGCAACGGCTACNCCAAAAGTGCAANATGATATCCAGAAAAATCTCGGGATGNTTGAAGNAAAAGTATTCAAATCAAGTTTCAACAGAGAAAATCTTTATTATGAAGTAAGACCTAAGACAAAAGACATCGATGCCAACATCATCCGCTTTGTGAAACAGCAAAAAGGCAAAAGCGGCATAATATACTGCCTGAGCAGAAAGAAAGTGGAGGAGATGGCAGAACTTCTGAAGGTCAATAATATTAAGGCGCTTCCATATCATGCAGGAATGGAGGCAACGGTAAGAAGCGAAAACCAGGATGCCTTCCTTCACGAGGAAGTAGACGTCATCGTAGCTACGATAGCCTTCGGCATGGGAATAGATAAGCCGGACGTCAGATATGTGATCCACTACGATATCCCTAAGAGTCTTGAAGGCTACTATCAGGAGACGGGACGCGCTGGACGCGATGGAGGAGAAGGACTGTGCATCGCTTTTTATACAAGAAAAGACCTTCAGAAACTTGACAAACTAATGCTCTCAAAAACCCCCGCCGAGCAAGAGATAGGGAGGCAACTTCTTGCAGAAACAGCGGCTTATGCCGAGTCGTCGGTATGCCGCCGAAAAATACTCTTGCATTATTTCGGTGAGAACTATGAAAATGACAATTGTGGCAACTGCGACAATTGCAAACACCCAAAAATATTAGTGGAAGCTACAGAAGAACTTTGCGCCGTCATGGAAACGGCCCTCGCACTTAAGGAAAAATACAAGGCGGAATATATCACATGCGTCATGATAGGACGCGCAACAGATGAAATCCGTGAAAATGGTCATGATGAAATTGAGATGTTTGGGTGTATGCCCAACACTGATGAGCGAGTTTTGGCAGCAGTAATACGCCAAGCCGATATCGCCGGATATATCAAACGTGACCTGGAGAATTATGGAATATTGAAAGTCACGGCCAAGGGAAAGAAGTATCTGAAAAATCCTACACCGCACTTCAAGATTGTAGAAGATTCAGAATTTTCAGAACAAGAACCGGAGCCACAGCAACTTGCAGGATCAGGGGCAGCTGATGAAGTGCTTTATAAGATACTTATCGATCTTCGGAAAAAAATTGCGAAGAAGAACGATGTGCCTCCATACGTGGTTTTCCAAGAACCCTCACTTGAAGCGATGGCCACAACTTATCCGATCACGATGGAAGAACTTGCGTTCATTCCAGGAGTTGGAACCGGAAAGGCAAAGCGCTTTGGAGATGAGTTTATAAAGACCATCCGGGAGTATGTAGAGGAAAATGACATTGTGCGTCCAGAAGATTTCAAGGTCAGGATGATGCCCAACAAATCTAAGCTCAAGGTGTATCTGATCACGGGTATCGACCGGAAGATAGCCTTAGATGAGCTGGCAGAGAGCAAGGGGTTAGATTTTGATGAACTTCTTACAGAACTCGAAGCAATAGTAGAGGCAGGCATCAAGATAAATATCGACTATTTCCTCAAGGATGTACTTGAAGAGGGTGTGGAAGAAGACATAATCGATTATTTCCAGGAGACAGAAGAGGATAACCTTGAAGAGGCAATTCAGGATCTTGGTGAAGATTATACTGAGGAAGAGATACGACTTGTCAGGATCAAGTTTATTTCTGATATGGGAAACTGATTATTGAATAAAGAATAGTGAATAGTGGATAGTGAATAATGAATAATTAATATTGGATAAATGATTTTTTAAGAGNACAATAATAAATAAGGCGAGACATATTTAAGTCTCGCCTAATATTATTAATCGGGGATTATAATTATTTGTAGAGTCGTTCGCGGGCTGCGGCTACTTTTTCGTCGGTGATGTAGTCATCGTAGTCCATCATCTTATCTATTATTCCGTTAGGAGTTAGTTCTATTATGCGATTGCAAACGGTCTGGATGAACTCGTGGTCGTGGCTCGACATGAGGATTACTCCCTTGAAATTTTGGAGAGTATTGTTGAAAGCTTGAATAGATTCGAGGTCGAGGTGGTTGGTCGGAGAATCGAGTACAAGAGTGTTAGCGTCGGTCAGCATCATTCGTGCTATCATACAACGGATCTTCTCTCCGCCGGAGAGGACACTTGCTTTCTTTAGCACATCTTCGCCGCTGAAGAGCATCTTTCCGAGGAAGCCCTTGAGATAAATTTCAGAAGAGTCTTTTGAGTATTGACATAGCCAGTCTACGAGATTGAGGTCTGTGTCAAAGAAAGCGCTATTATCGAGAGGAAGATAGGCAGTGGTGATTGTCTGTCCCCAGTCGTAATCTCCAGCATCAGCTTTTCGGTTGCCCATGATTATTTCGAAAAGGGCAGTCATGGCACGTGGGTCACGGCTTAAAAAAGCTACCTTATCGCCCTTTTCAATTTGGAAATTGACATTATCAAAGAGGACTTCTCCATCAATGGTAGCTTTCAAACCTTTGACTTCGAGAATCTTATTTCCAACTTCTCTGTTTGGAGTGAAGATGATACCCGGATAGCGGCGAGTGGACGGTTGGATCTCCTCAATGTTCAGTTTTTCGAGCATCTTCTTTCTGGAAGTAGTCTGCTTAGATTTTGCCACATTAGCAGAGAAACGACGGATGAATTCGAGAAGTTCTTTCTTCTTCTCCTCAGCCTTCTTATTTGCCATCTGTTGCTGGCGGAGAGCAAGTTGAGAAGACTGATACCAGAAGCTATAGTTTCCAGCGAAGAGAGAAATCTTATTATAATCTATGTCGAGAGTGTGAGTGCTGACAGCATCGAGGAAGTGACGGTCGTGGCTGACGACGAGCACTGTGTTCTCGAAGTTGCAGAGATAATTCTCGAGCCAAGCAACGGTCTCGAGGTCAAGGTCGTTGGTTGGTTCGTCGAGGAGAAGATTATCGGGGTTGCCGAAAAGAGCCTTTGCCAGAAGTACACGCACTTTTTCATTGGCGCCCATATCTCTCATCAACGAATAGTGGGAATCTTCCTTGATCCCGAGTCCAGAAAGTAAAGCTGCAGCATCGCTTTCAGCATTCCATCCCTCCATTTCAGCAAACTTCTCTTCCAATTCAGCAGCCCGAATGCCATCTTCTTCAGTGAAGTCTTCCTTTGCATACAGTGCATCCTTTTCTTGCATAATATCCCAAAGTGTAGTATGGCCTCTAAGAACTGTTTCTATTACGGTGCAATCGTCATACTTGAAGTGATCTTGTTCGAGCACGGAAAGCCGTTCCCCTGGTCCCATAGTCACTGAGCCGGAAGTTGGGGATAGTTGTCCTGAAAGGATTCGCATTAAAGTGGACTTACCTGCACCATTAGCACCAATAATGCCATAGCAGTTGCCGTGAGTAAAAGTAAGGTTTACATCCGAGAAAAGTGGTTTTTTGCCAAACTGGATGCTTAAATTGTTAGTTTGTATCATGTTTTTAATCGTAAATTCTTCTACCTTTGTTGTTTTAGAGTGCAAAATTACAAAAAAATCCTTTATTAGGCAAACGTTGAATGATAGAGTTAGCTACCCTAAAGTCATTCGCTGAAAATGCTTTTCAGTTTGCCCCAGAATCCGATTTTGGCTTTCTCCTTCTCGAATTCAGCTATATTTTGGCTTATTACATTATCTGAAGAATTCCACCATCTGTCGAAAGTCTTGGGGCAAACGTTTCGTATCGATTGCTCATCGTCTTCATCCCATTCAAAATTGATGTCATTAGGGTACACAGGCATCTCATATTCATTTATATGATTGAAGTAGTAGCCTTTTTCCTTTGTTTTATTATCAAGGACTACAATAGGGATGCTGTCTGCTGTCTCATCCGTTGGCTCAAGACGTTGGCCGGAGTCTACAATTTCTTCAAAAACTTCGCATAAGGAATCCGGATTCTCAATAGCGTCATACACTATCTTCTTTCCTTGGGAAATCAGCCAAGATCTGAAATAGTCGAAGGAATCATCGCTGCAGCCTCCTCTCACAACATACGCTACTGCCCAGAGATCCTGTCGGTAGGTCTGCGCTGCGAAATATCGCCACCAATATATAAATCCATAGATTTCTTCCACAGATAGTGGTGATAGCAGTCGATCCAGATAATATCCTTGTTGTGATTGGTCGATTATATTCCAGAAGTGTTCCTCTGTCATTAAAGACGAAGCATTTTTTTTCATGATGGCTCTATTATTTAAGTAGTTTAAACAATTTCGGTTGGTAAAATTAAAATCTGACTGCAAGTTCAAGGATAAGTTTGTTGCCTTGTCCGTCAGTAGGTGTATAGCCGTGTTCGTAAAAATATTGTTCGTAGTCGAGCATAAGGTCGGCGAAAACTTTTTTGTATCGGTAAGAGAGAGTTCCTCCGACAGTTGCACGATGTCGACCTTCATTGTCGGGAGTTCCTTCAACGCCGTTCCATTGGCGGTTCATGCCGTCATAACGCGCTTGCACACTCCAGTGATTGAAGATTCCCAGCTTTGCATTTCTTCCATAGTCGCCCCAGACTACCCAAGAATGAGCATCTTTGTGGTGGGAATCGACATAATGCTCATTCATATATTCCAACCCTCCACGCCAGTCACCACGTCGCCATGTAGTACCGATATCGTATAGCATTATTCTGGTGATGTCTGGAAGAATGTCCATTACTCCTCCACAGATGTTAAAGTCTCCTGCTTGAAGAGAAACACGNCTGCANCCCATGTAANATTTNCTCCAAATATTATGATTTNANACACCTCCTGCATTTCCGACGGCTGCTTCAATAGTAAGTGGTAGTTTTGTCGGGAGGGTATATGTCAGTTTTGCTCCTACTTTGCGATAGTTGCACATTTGCTTTCCCATAAAAGAACGGTTGGCAAATACATAGTTCTGAGGAGCCATAAAAGGTTCGCGTCCGAAAGGCATACGGAACTGCCCGGCTTGGACTTCGAGCCCTTTTGCCACTTCCATCTTTACGTATGCATCATGAAACTTGAATACACCTTGGTCGCAAAGGTCGACTTGGAGGAAATATCCGATTTTTGGAGCCACTTTTCCTTCAGCAGTAAACCTTGCCCATCTCACTTCGAAACGGCTATCACCTGTCTCCGTGTCGAGTTCCCAGCGTGGACGCACAGCCCCATGGAATTCAGGGACATAACTGATTTTATCCGCTCCTGCGGCTAGTTCCGGGAGGATCTCCGCATGTGTCGGGAAGTATATAAAAATCGATTCCAACAATAAGAAAAGGTTAAAAAAGTGTCTTTTCATGATACCCAATGTCGTTTTGATTGGCAAAATTAGGAAATTTTTATTAACTTTGCAAAAAATAAACCTAAACAATGGTAAAGCATACAGTAATGTTCAAACTACACGGCAGCGAAGAGCTACGCCGTAAAATAGCTGAAGACTTCAAAGAAGCTCTTCTTGCACTACCAGAGAAGATCGAATGTCTGCAGAGTATGGAAGTAGGAATCAATAAGAATCCTGCAGAAGATTGGGATGTAGTATTGATGGCAGTTGTCCCCACTATGGCCGATGTCCATACATACGCAAAGCATCCTGCACATGTAGCTGCGGCTGCAATCCTTGGTCCATATAAAGAGGCTCGGGCTTGTGTGGACTTTGAATACTGATGTTCTGACCGGCAATGATAAAGCTTCAGATAGAAAAGCTAACAAAGTCGATAGGGGATCGTATACTCTTTTCTGATCTTTCTCTTACAGTAGAGGAAGGAGATAAAATTGGAATTGTAGCAAGAAACGGATCGGGAAAAACGACCTTTCTCAATATTATTTGTGGCATAGACGACTATGACTCTGGAAAAATCACATTTTTTGAGGGCGTGAGAGTTGGATATTTGTCACAAAGTCCGACCTACGACAAGGAGGAAACAGCACTCGACTACGCTACTCCGGCACCGCATAACAGTGAAGACTATGGAGCTCAGGACCGAGCACGGCAGATGTTGTCGCAATTTGGGATCACTGATTTCGAACAGAAGCTTGGCACAATGTCCGGCGGTCAGTTTAAGCGAGTCTCTATAGCCAAAGTTCTACTACAAGAACCGGATCTTTTGATACTTGATGAGCCTACCAACCATCTTGACATAGCAATGGTAGAATGGCTTGAGAATTATCTGTCAAGATTGAGGACTACCCTTATCATGGTGACACATGACCGATACTTCCTTGACTATGTCTGCACGCAAATTCTTGAAATAGACAGACAAGAAGCATTCCTATATGAAGGAAACTATGATTATTATTTGCGCAAGAGGACAGAGCGTCATGAAGTGCTGAGTGCAGAGCTTGCAAAAGTCAAGAATCTATTGCGTACTGAATTGGAATGGATGCGTCGGCAGCCACAGGCCCGTGGAAGTAAAGCAAAATATAGGATAGACTCTTTCCATGACCTTGAGAAGCGGAGCCACGTCAATCTGCAAGAGAAGGATGTTAGATTGGCAGTGAAAGGAAGTTATATAGGAAATAAGATTTTCGAAGCAGTGCATGTGGCTAAGAGATTTGAGAAAGAGCTTCCTGATGGATCACGCGTGGAAATTCCAATTCTGAACGACTTCAACTATAACTTTGCACGATTTGAGAAAGTTGGAATCGTCGGAGACAATGGAACAGGAAAGTCTACATTCATAAAGATGCTCCTTGGAGAAATGGCTCCGGATTCGGGACATTTTGATGTAGGGGAAACAGTGAGATGGGGATACTATTCACAGGAAGGTATGACTGATTTCGATGAGAAGAAAAAGGTCGTAGATGCAGTAAGAGAAATAGCAGAAACAGTTCGCATAGATGATAAGACTACTCTAACAGCATCTCAATTTCTGACACATTTCCTTTTTGAACCATCGACTCAACAAAAATACATATATAAGTTGAGTGGAGGAGAAAGACGTAGATTATATTTGGCGACTGTATTGATGCGGCAGCCCAATTTTCTGATTCTTGACGAGCCTACCAACGACTTGGATATTATGACTCTTGGCGTGCTTGAAGATTATTTGGCCAATTTCAAGGGTTGTGTGATAGTCGTAAGCCATGATAGATTCTTTCTTGATCGGATAGTANACNATATATTTGTNATGAAAGGGGATGGTGAAGTCAGGGNTTTTCCCGGAGATTATTCCACTTATCGTCATTGCGTNCGTCAAGAGGAGAAGGNNCTTAAAGCANCCGCTGAAGAAGCTAAGAGAATTGCTGAGGCTAAAGGAAAGACTGATAAGAGCAGCACTTCTAAGCAGAAGACTGAAAGAAAGCCTAAGCTGACTTTCAAAGAGAAAAGAGAAATGGAGGCTCTTGAGATAGAGCTCGAAAGTCTCAATAAAGAAAAGACGGAATTAGAGACTGGAATGTCGTCGGGAAAGATGACATTAGAGGAAATCACAAAAGCTGGAGCAAGGATGGAAGAGATAATAGAAAGAATAGATGAGTCTGAGATGCGGCTACTTGAATTAATGGAAATAGAGGGAGTGTTCGTTTGCATATAGTTATCATAAATCGCCTCTCCGAGGCTACTGAGTCAAGATATAAGAAACCCCAGGCTGAAGCCTGGGGTTTTGGCATAATGTCTGGTCTCCGACCTGCTTTTCGGTTAAAGCCGAAACCAGTAGAAGATAAGAATAATCCTCAATTATTCTATATGACTTAGTCTGATTCTAAATTCAAAATTCACAATTCTAAATTATACGGCCGCAATCATTTCGATTTCGACGAGGGCTTGCTTGGGGAGCTCCTTTACTGCGAAAGCGCAACGAGCCGGATAAGGAGCTGAGAAATATTCAGCGTATACCTCGTTCATTTCACCGAAAAGGCTCATGTCTGCGAGGAAGACTGTAGTCTTTACTACATCGGCGAGAGTGGCACCGGCAGCTTCAAGGATAGCCTTGGCATTTTCGAGGCTCTGACGGGTCTGGCATTTGATGCATTCGCCCATTGTGCCGTCTTCTGGATTGATGGGAAGTTGACCTGAAACGAAGATGAGGTTGTTTGCTTTTACAGCTTGGCTGTAAGGTCCGATTGCGCCGGGAGCCTTAGGAGTGTCGATTTGAGATTTCATATTGATTTTGATTTAAGTATTAAACATTAAACAATGGACATTGAGGATTTATTTTTTTCGGCGGGGGATATTTACGTTTTCGGCATCAAATACTTTGGAAGAAGAGCGATCGAAGATGCGCCAGTGTTCGCGTTGGGCTTCAGGAATGAGATCTGTACGGTCGGAAGGAATGACTGTGAAGTTCGAGCCTTTTCCTGTAGGTTTTGCGCAGAAGAAAGTGTCGTAATCAGCCCATCTTACAATAGGAGTCCCTGTTTCGTCTCGTTCTACACGTACGCGCATGTAGGCACCACCCCGAGTGTCGCCGGTCTTCATATTTGAAATGAAATTGCCAAGAGAATAGACCACCGGTACCTGTTGCTGACGCTTTTCATCGTGAATCATTTTCATAGGTTGGATTACGTGGGGATGGCTTCCTATGACCATGTCTGCACCGTTGTCGATTAGAAATTGAGTAAGGTCTCGTTGTATTGCGTTTTCTCTAAGTACATATTCTATACCCCAGTGCATAGTGACAACAAGGATTTCAGCTCCAGCATCACGAGTCTTTATCATCTCTTCTGCAATTTTCTGACGGTCGATGAGTGCAACCTCCATACCGTCGCGAGCTGGGATTCCATTTGTACCGTAAGTATAATTGAGAAAACCAAATTTAATGCCATTAATATCTTTGATGAAAGGGATTTTTGCTTCGCGGTCTTTTGCATCATGATACGTTCCGATATGATCGATACCGAGGGAATCGAGAGCGCTAATAGTGCGACGTGCAGCTTTCATACCTGAATCAAGGCAATGGTTGTTTGCAGTGAGCATCATATCAAACCCGGCATCAGCAAGAGCCTGAGCATAACTGTCGGGAGCACTGAAGCAGGGATAACCGCTATATCGAGGTCCTCCTCCGAGAGGCACTTCAAGGTTAACCACTGCATAATCAGCTTCAGTAATTGTCGGAGCTATCCACCGGAAACATTCAGAGTAGTCGTATCGTTTCCCACCACCTTCCAGGAGAGCCTGATCAAGTTGAGCCTGATGTTGCATTGCGTCTCCTGCGAAAAGGAGAGTGGCCCCGGAGGGAGACATAACGGCACTGTCGGCTGGATTAGCCGCAGTGCCAGTGANGAATTGCAACAGGNTGAATAAAANTATGAGAGCCGGAGCGTTNATTTTCATTTCATCAGNTGNAGAGAATATGTGAATNNGGTCNTTGCCTTATCNATACGNAGCTTACACATTGAAGGCTTNGTTATATNTGGAGTACATTTTGTTAGATATTTCTTGCCATTGCTTGACGAAGAGCCATATCCAAATATACTTAAGTTGTTGTTTGATTCTTCTACCTCAAATTCAAGATAGGCAGGAATAATAGTGAAATCAAGATCCTGTTCAGTTACCCCGTTTTGGATAAGATCTAATATATAATTTCTCATTGAGGAGAAGGGATACTCCTTCATGTCCGTATCATATTCAGCATAAAACGAATCCTTATTATTAGGGAGAGAATTGCTCGACAGGAATTCTTCCAGTTTTGACGATTTCACCATAATTAGATAAGGAGGAGGAGTAAGGTCGTAATCGTTATGTATCTCCTCAGCAGGGATAGTGAAATATAGGTTGCTTACAACCGCCAGATTTGACTGTGATCTATTGTAGATGTCAAGAAGTTCTTTAGCAGGAAATTTAAGTGTCACACGATAACCACCGGGAGTAGTAACGATGGCTTCATTATTAGCTGCGAGATTCTGTAAATATTCCGAAGGTTTGTAGCTTATATTGTTACTGCTCAATACGATTGGGGAAGAGGCAAAAACGCCTGTTTCACCTACTTTTGTTACCCAAGAAGTAGTTGTCGTTCCGTTGGTAGTGGTGGATTCCTGTTTCTTATAGTTATAGAAAATCTCGAAGTCAATATAAGAAATGTTTGCAATGCAACCACGACCGAATGATGGCTCGACGTAAATACCATGGAAATACTCTTCGAAAGACTTCGGCCATTCAAAAATAGACTTTGTCTGCTCATTCCTGTATGCATTGACAGTCTCCACTGCCATTTCTCTTGATAGAGGGATTGCAATATTTATTGACCTTTTGTGAATATAAAGCGAATCGCTCATGCCAAGAGCGGAGAGGGTGAAGCTTCTTGTGCCAAGTGTAGAAGCCGGATCATAATATCCTGTAGGATCAAAATGATTATTGATAACCGAAGGCAGAGACTTGGTCAGGCGGTAAGCTTTAAGTTGCTGAGGAGCGAGAGAGTCACCAGTCAGTTCACCTCTCGGGACATACAGCACGAGCTTCATAGAGTCAATCTGGGCGATTGGAATAGAATCAGGAATGTCGAGTCGGGCGCTACTCAGCAGCTGGCTGACAAATGAGCAGCTAAGGTCGCCATATTCAGGCACACTGATTCGGCCAAGGAGATTGGTGGTGCTCCTTGTGTCGACTTCATCATCAAAGATAGTAGAATAATTGATTTTGGGGCAAACAACTTGAAATTTTTGATCTCCACGGTAGACATATTGGTCAGTTCCGTTCCATATCAAAGAATCGAGAGCAATCTGAACCTCTCCTGAAGCGAGATCGCTACCGACAGTAGATACATTGTCTTCGCATGAAGCAAAAATAGCCCCGACAGCGAGTCCGATAATAGGAGCGGCAAGCGTCTTTAGTGACTTGCGTATATATGAGTAGCGCATCATTTTTCAGAAAGTTTGTCGTAAAACTCAATGTAAGCTTCAAGGTTGCCGTCAGCTTCCTCTTTTTTTAGGTATGGTNTACCTTTANCTNCAACTGCNGNCNACAAATCANNGNCAGGCTNGTNAGTNATGAAAATTACACCATCTGNATTGTNGATTGCCATTCTATGGAGAACTGAGCTGTGTTGAACTCCATACCGTCATAAGCGGCAAGATAATCAGCTTTGACGCCATCTTCAATGAGTCGGCGGAAGAAATCAGAGTCAATTGAGACCGGAATATCTTCAGGAAGGACAGTGTAGACCACCTTTGATTTTTCAAAAGGAATTGAGTCGCTAAGTTGACGAAGATAGACAGGAGTCATGGAAGCAATCCATCCCTGTGAATGGATAACAGCCGGATCCCATTGTAACTTTTTAGCAGTTTCGACGGTAGAGCGTGTAAAGAATATTATCCTTTGGTCGTTGTCAGGACGGTTGCTTCCTACATCGTCGATATCAGAGTCAAGCTTCTGGAAATAGTCGTCGTTGTCGATAAAATATACCTGGGTGCGAGTGGGGTGCAAGCTTGCTACCTTCAGCAGAAGTGGATGGTCGTTGTCGTCAATGGTGACATTAAGTCCACTAAGACGAATGACTTCATGAAGTTGGTTGCGACGTTCGTTGATCGCACCCCACTTAGGAGTGAAAGTCCTAACTTCATAACCTCTTTTATGTATGCCTGTGGCTACATCTTTGCCCAGTGAGGATATTTTTTCCGGCGGGAGATAGGGAGCCACCTCCTGCGCCACAAAAAGGAATTTTTTCTTGGCCATATNTATAATTTNTANTCTGCATATCGATCCGCTTCACGCGTCGCTACATGCCATAGTGCAAAATTACAAAAAAAATTCCATATAGACCTTATCTTTGGGATGGATTTTGACTTTTGAGGGTTTCAAGGCTTTATTTTTCTATTTTTTTAACATTGGATTGCCTTTTTTTTCTGAAATCCNTGGNGGGTTTGGGAGTATTTTATTAATTTTGCAAGTTGAAACTTTTATNAGNTAATAANNCATCCATGAGTTGGCTGTAAATTATCAAATAAAGCAATGACAATGCAGATAATTCGAAGTGTCAGTGATCTGGAAGCCTTCGTAGGCAAGACGCTTGGCAATGGAAAGACAATAGGACTCGTTCCTACAATGGGGGCTCTTCATGAGGGTCACCTTTCACTCGTCAAAAGAGCCGTGGCAGAAAATGATGTGGCTCTTGTCAGTGTTTTTGTTAATCCGACCCAGTTTAATAATCCCGTGGACCTCGCCACATATCCAAGAAACGAGGAAGAAGACTTCCGGCTGCTTGCCGGAGCAGGAGCGGCAGCTGTGTTTGCGCCGTCGGTAGAAGAAATGTATCCCTCAGGGACTGAGCGGGATCATGAGTTTGAGCTTGGCACTGCCGCTGAAGTTATGGAAGGAAAATTCCGTCCGGGTCATTTCCAGGGTGTGGCACAGGTAGTCAGCAGGCTATTCCGTCTCTGTCGCCCTACGNGAGNATATTTTGNAGAGAANGATTNCCAGNAGATAGCCGTGATACGAAATATGATAGAATCTGAGCATATTAATGTTGAGATTGTTCCAGTGCCTATCAAGCGAGCNGATGANGGTTNAGCACTTTCTTCTCGCAATGCGTTGTTGACAGAGGANCAGCGAAAAGTAGCGCCTGANATACNCGCAGCGTTGGCNTATAGCGTAGAGTATTCAAAAGACCATTCAGTTCAGGCAACTCACGACACGGTTGTAGAGCGAATAAATGCGGTTCCATACATGAATGTGGAGTATTTTGAAATAGTCGATGGTCGTACACTACTTCCAATAGATGAATGGGAAGAATCTCCCGATGTAGTTGGATGCATCACAGTCTATTGTGGTAAGGTGCGTCTTATTGATAACATTAGATATAAATAAATTCAACATTTGCAAGCAATGCTGATCGAAATGCTGGCCTCCAAAATCCATCGGGTGCACGTCACCGAGGCCAATCTCAATTATATCGGAAGCATCACTGTTGATTCTGCTCTTTTGGAAGCAGCCGGCATATTGCCAGGGCAGAAAGTGGCAGTGGTTAACAACAATAATGGAGAGCGTCTGGAAACCTATACTATTGCCGGCAAAGCCAATTCAGGTATAGTATGTCTCAATGGGGCAGCTGCCAGAAAGGCTCAGGTAGGTGATATAATAATTATCATAGCATACGCTTCGATGACTCCTGAGGAAGCTAAAACCTTCAAGCCAAAAATAATCTTTCCAGACACGGCAACAAATCTTCTAAAATAATAATTAAAATATAGTGTATAATTTCATAAATGCATTCAATAGACTATTAAGAGACAAGTAATTATGAATTATGCATTATGAATTATGCATTAATACTCAAATATTATGTTTAATAACCTATCTGAAAGACTCGAGAGATCGTTTAAGATCCTAAAAGGAGAAGGACGCATCACCGAGATCAACATAGCCGAGACGATGAAAGACGTGCGCCGGGCATTGCTCGATGCTGACGTCAATTATAAGGTGGCAAAAACTTTCACTGACACTGTAAAGCAAAAAGCTCTTGGCCAAAACGTAATCAATGCTCTGAAGCCGAAGGAGCTTATGGTTAAGATCGTCCACGACGAACTCACAGCTCTTATGGGTGGCAAGGAGGAGCCGCTTGTTCTTGAAGGGAAACCGGCGGTCATATTGATGTCGGGACTTCAAGGCTCTGGTAAGACGACTTTCTCCGGTAAACTTGCGCTTAAACTTAAGAAAAAGGGCCGCAAACCATTGTTAGTAGCAGGCGACGTTTATCGTCCNGCTGCAATCGAGCAGTTGANAGTATTGGCTCAGCAGATAGNTGTNCCTGTCTATACGGAGGANGGCAATAAGAATCCGGTTGAGATAGCTTTNAATGCCATCAAATATGCTAAGGAANATAAGCTTGACCTTGTGNTTGTNGATACAGCCGGTCGTTTGGCTGTCGATGAGGAGATGATGCGGGAGATTGCCGCAATCAAGAAAGCCGTGAATCCTGATGAGACACTCTTCGTAGTAGACTNAATGACAGGTNAGNATGCNGTAAATACNGCAAAGGAATTCAATGACCGACTTGATTTCAATGGAGNCATACNTACTAAGCTTGACGGTGATACNCGTGGTGGTGCAGCACTCTCTATCCGTTCGGTCGTAGATAAACCTATCAAATTTGTAGGTATCGGTGAGAAAATGGAGGATATTCAGGAATTCAATCCTGAAGGAATGGCAAACCGTATCCTCGGTATGGGAGATATCGTTGAGCTTGCAAAACGTGCCCAGGAGATTTATGATCAGAAAGAGGCAGAGCGACTCCAAGAGAAAATCCGAAAGAACAAGTTTGACTTTGATGANTTCTTGANGCAGATTCAGCAGATCAAGAAGATGGGTAATATCAAGGATTTGGCTGCAATGATTCCCGGTGTTAGCAAGGCTATTAAGGATATTGACATTGACAATAATGCCTTCAAAGGAATTGAGGCTATCATTTATTCAATGACTCCTTACGAGCGTCAGAACCCAGAGATCATCAATGCATCAAGACGTCAACGAATCGCTAAGGGAAGTGGAACTTCTCTTCAGGAAGTCAACCGACTGTTGAAGCAATTTGAAGAAACTCGCAAAATGATGCGCATGGCAACTGGAGGAATAAAGAATCCGATGGCAATGATGAAACAGATGCGACAGAAGGGCATGGGACGAAGATAAAAAAATAAAGCTCCAAATTTGGAGCTTTATTTTTTATCAATTCATAATTAGCTACGCTCAAGCTAAAGCAAGTCATAATGCACAATGCATAATCATTCTACTGACGCGTACTCAATTATGCATTATGAATTACGCATTATGCATTCNTNNAAGNGAATTNTTTTTTGATATAGTATCCTTGGTCTTTGAGGTATTGGAGGANGTTGTAGTTCANCGNANGGTCGTNGTAGTTGNTGNTGTGGGNANACCAGTCGTTGTCGGANGTTCCTCCTGCGCGATGTTGGTTGTAGTCTGTGACCACCTTATCGTATTCTACGAGTTCTTCAGTCAGTTTTTCGGGATCTTGTGAGTAGCAGTTTTTCATGAATATAAGATCGCGCTGTTGTTTGGGTTTTAGGTCGGGATGTTCGCGAGGAATGCCAAGAGCGAGACCGCATACCACGAATACACCTTTCGGGAGTTTCAGTAATTCAGCTACGGCTTTTGGATCTACTGTGCGGAGATAACCTACGCAGTTGCATCCGAGACCGCAAGCTTCCGCAGCAACCACTGCACTCATCATGGCGAGAGAGGCATCTATTACTCCGATGATAGTGCCGTCCATTGTGTCAGTGAAGGGAGGCATTTCTACGCCTTTCTTTTTTGCGAGAAGGGTCATCTTGTTGTAGTCGGAGCAGAAGATAAGTAGACGGTTGCAGGTCTTGAGTTGTTTCTGATTAGTCAGTTCATATAGTTTTTCTTTCAGAGCTTGGTCGTCGATGTCTATGACTGAGTATTGCTGACCATTGTAGCTGGTAGGTGTGTTACGGATTGCATCGAAGATGAAATCCATAGTTTCCGGAGGTATTGCCTCACGCTCGTAGCGGCGGATTGATACTCTGTCAAGCAGAGTGTGTTTTACATCTTTCATTTTTATCTTGAAATGGTTTAAGGGTTTTAAGGACTCTAAGGGCTTTAATGGCTTTAGGGACTTTAATGGCCTTAGGGGCTTTAGGGTCTTTAAGGTCATTAAGCTCTCTAAGATCTTTAATGTCTTTGGGGTTTAGTTTGGATAAGAGGATATGCCCATAAAAGGAAGGAGGCGGAAGGCATAACGCCCACTGCCTCCTTTATAAGGCCACATCAAAGGGTTTGTGATGAAACTCCGATAGACAGGATTTGAGATCCACCGGCGCTTTGTAATCCGCCTGCGTCCTGTTAGGGAACACCACCCGAAAGTGGGGGGCCCGCCATTGCATCCGGCAGATGGTCTCGGTATTTCATTAAAGTTTGATGAGTTTCCCAAAATGCTTTGATGTGGTGTTGGGATAATTCTCTCTTATTGGGTGGCTCTCCACCCTCGTTCTATTTCTATAACGCAAAGGTAATGCATTAAGTTGAGATTTCCAAATTTTCTTGCAAGAAAAAATCAATTTTTTTAATTTGATTGAAAATGAATTCGTATGTTTGCACCCTATGCCATCAGTTGGCTTTGCGAACGCTAAATATATTGAGAAGGACGCACGAGCCGTGCGTCCCTACTTTGCAATAACAGCGTTACTTATGTTATTCTTTTTTTGGTTCGTCTTTTTGAATTCGGAAGTTGACGGGTAGTGTGAAGTAGCTGGCAACATCTTTTCCTCCTACTTTTCCAGGATTCCACTTTGGCAGAGAAGAAACAACTCGCAAAGCCTCTTGATCCAATTCAGGAGATACTCCTTTCACNACCTCNGCATTGGTCACGGCCCCATCCTTTTCAATCACAAACTTAATGATTACTCTTCCTTGTATGTCATTCTTATAAGCTTCTTCAGGATATCTGATGTTATTCATTAAATAATGCATCAGTGCCTCCATACCTCCTGGATATTCAGCCATTGTCTCAACGGCGACAAATACATCCCGATTATCTTTATCCTGATCAGAAGCAGCTTCCGCAGTCGAAGAGAAAGCCTCATTTGCCAAAGATTCAAGGACTCCTGCTACCGATGGAATAGCAGTCACTGCANTNCCGGCTCCTANAGCCNGAATCAACNCAAGCGAGAACAATCTGCGCNTAGCTGNTGTNTTCTTTTTNTACATCATAGTTANTCGTNNTTNAAGNTNACTGNGATTCAGNTTGTTGGCAAACGACTGGTAACCGGTGCCGACAGCCTTTTCTAATAATAGCATTTGATATTCTTTTAGATTGACTCCTATATCTTTTACGGCTTCATCTGCCTGATACTCATGGAGCATTTTCAAATCCCTTCTCATTGCCCATGCAGCGGGATTATACCATTGCAGGCATATCGCGAGATAAGCCAAAACCAAGTCAGCCCAGTGATGAAGACGAAGATGTGCGTGCTCATGAATCAGAATCATATCGCCATCTTCTTCAAAGTCAGNTTTTCTNNTTACTATGGATTGTTCCCATGTAAAGGGGGAGATTCGGTATGTGTCATCAACCAAGACAATTGTGAAGTTTTCAAATTCCTGCGGCTGACCTTTTTTTACAAGTTGCCAAAGACTCGCAACTCCATACAGAAAATAGCACATTGCTACCATTGCCCCTAATATATAAAGGATTTTTAACAGAGAGGATATTGGAAAGGAGGATATTACTTCTGAGGAGTTGGCAATATGGTCTGGAGTAAAATTGTTTGATATCACTTCTATTCCAATTTTGGATAAGNCGGAGGCGATGCTTGGGGGATTATGCAAAATGGAGGCGAGCACTGNAATTGGAATCAGTAGCGAACAGGCATAGATCAAGAGCAACATCTTCCGATTGAAGGAATGTTGGCATTGTCCCGCAAGGAAGAAGCGGAAGGCAAGGTATCCGAATATGAGGATTATTGAAGAAATTATAGAGTAGGAGAGTAGCATGATTACGTGGTTTTAGAGTTATTTTCTTCATTGTCAACCTCTGAATTTTTCTTTTCTATGAAATTGAGAATTTCTTTTACCTCGTCGACGGATATTTTCTCTTCTTCAATAAGAGAGGAAATAGCCACCTTATAAGAGTTTCCAAAGAAATTTTTTATGACATCGGCCAAGGATTTAGATCTGAACTCGCTTCTGTCGGCTACCGCATAGAATCTGTGACTACCCCCAAAGACTTCATGAGAGACGTATCCTTTTCCTTCAAGAATACGGACTGTAGTGGCTACGGTGTTGAAATGGGGTTTGGGGTCACGGTATAGGTCGACCATTTCGCGCACAAACAGTGGACCCTTTTCCCAAAGCATGTTCATCAGTTCGGCTTCCTTTTCGGTAAGCAATTGTTTTTTNCTTNCAGNTCTCATANCANTTAGTTTTATTCTGGNTGCAAAGATATAANTAATTTTTTAAATACGCAAACTAATTTNTTAGTTTTTTTTTTTATTAGAGNAGGAGAAATTTTAGTTATTCAAAATGTTTTGTCGTCATAATAATTATAAAGATAAGTTAAAAGATAAGTGGAAAACTTGGAACTGATGTCAAGAAATGATAATTTTGTGACATGAAGCATAAGGCAGATAAATATAACCCAATTTTTTGCATAAAGCAGCTGAAAAAGTTTCCTTTTCCAGTGGTTGTTTTGTTTGCTACAGTTTTAATATTACACTTGGATATATCTGCATATCGTTCGAAAGTGCTTGATGCTGAGAGTAGAATTCCGTTGTCACGGGTGTCTATCTTTGATCGGACAGGAAAGATGATCGGAACAGGCGATGATATGGGTCGGTTGCCTGATATATACTTAGGTGCATATCCTCTTACATTACGAAGCCTTGGATATTCAGACAAAAAGGTATCTTCTCCGGGAGACACTATCATTGAAATGTCGAGACTGACTTATGAACTTCCGGAAGTGAAAGTAGATANAAGAAGGAGACCAATATTACATCNANCNGGATATCTAAGTGAAATANCTNCTATGTCTTCATCCNTTGATACAGTAATGCTTTATAGGGAGAAGTGGGTAGATTTTATGATTCCTGCGGATAAAGAAAAGCATTTCAAGGGTTGGACGGATCCACGTATACTGAAATCAAAATCTTACTATAAGTTTACCGATGTATGGGGTCATGACAGTGTATCTGACAGAATTGACCATCATTTCTCCTGGTCTGATTGGCTATCGCTTCCACCAAGAGTGAATCAACCCAAATCGATTGTCAGGAACCATGAGATTTCTGATACGATTATGGGTTNGTATTCTGCCGCAGAGATATGGAGAAGAGATACTACTAAGTTCCGAGTCGATGTTGATGTCCTCGCCGATACGCTCCGAGGGAAATGGTCACCACGATTAAATAACCGACTATGGAGAGACTTGGACTTTGAGCGACTGCTTCTGACTTTCGAATATTCAGACTGCGACACTTTTTCTGTAAAACCTCAGAATATCGACCGTATGTCTTGCTATATTGAATCTATGGGTAGAGGACATGATATGTTTAGGTTCAATACACGTTATGACAACATTCTGTATGTCACTACATACGTTGATCTTGTCATAGCTGACCGAGAATATTTGACCGTCAAGGAAGCGCGAAGGAAGGAAAAGNATCANTTGCTTGCTCTTGAAGAAGCGAGCCTTGTCCTTGAATCTGAAAAGATGCCAAGAGATTCTGTCATTAATGACTTGATAGCCAGAGTAAATTCCATTGATCATGACCAGCGTCGTCTTAGAATGGAGATAGATACCAGGGTTGGAAACGGACATTTGCCACTTCCACCAACACATAAGAAAAAAGAGAAATTTTTCAGAGCCCTAAAATCAGTACTTTCAGGGTTTGGATTAAGATGATTTATTTTATTTTGTCATTAAGATTTTTATGATTAAATTTGCATAATAAATATGGAAATATGGGACAGATAATACGGTATAATGGAATAGTAATTTATTATTATCCTGGTGATCATAATCCTCGCCATTTACATGTGTATGCTGGAGATGAAGAATTTACGATATCTCTAGCTGAAAGACTTATTGATGGGAAAGCTTTATCATCTACGGTAAAATTGGTCAATGAATTGATTGATCTTAATATTGAAGCTATTAAGAAAGAAATTGATAAAGGAGATAAAGGTGAGAGAATGTCATTAATCAAGAATCTTAAAATAAAATGATATGCTTAAAGTAAAAAAAGCTGAATATGCGGGCGCATATTCAATAATTTGTACATTTAATAATGGAGAGAAGAAGAAAGTGGATATCTCCGCACTTTTTCATCTACCAATTTTTGCAGAACTAAAAGATATGTCTGAATTTTTAAAATTCGGACTTGATCCTTTTACTGTGTGTTGGGATAATGGTGCAGACATTGCTCCTAATTATCTATATACAAATGGAATACCAGTGTAATCCATAGTCTTTACAACTTCAGAGATTATGTTGACATTGATAGCAGAGTCGAAGACGATGGATGATCGGGAGGTGTCGGTCAGTCCTGAAAAATATGAATTGAATAAGCCCTTGGGGGAGGAGCAGGCTGATGAGATAATGGCGCATGTTGCGACTTTGTCTGCTTCGGATATTGCGGAAGTTGTGAAGATTAGTCTTCCAATGGCATCTAAGGTAGCTCGGATGGCATACGAGTTTCCTAATAAAAGTATGGGTCTTAAGGCTATTGATGCTTATACTGGTGTTGTGTTCAGAGCTTTTGACTATCCTTCACTATCTGAAAAGGAAAAAGAACTAACTGCTGAGAATGTTAGGATTATTTCATCGCTCTATGGTTGGCTTCGTCCGGATGATATTATCAAGCCATACAGGTTTGATTTCAATACCCCTATAGCTCCAGAGGACAAGGCTTTATACGCATTTTGGCGTAAGGACGTTACGATAGAGTTGGTAAGATATCTGCAAGAAAGGAGTGAGACATCAATACTTAATCTTTTGCCAGGAGATGCAGCAAAGTGTATCGATTGGAAACTTGTCAAGAGGTTTGCCAAAGTATGGAAAGTGGATTTCAAGGAGCCTAAGGATGGCAGTGGATGGCGCACGCCAAATGCCGGAAAACTGAAATCCCTCCGTGGAGAACTGTTAAGAGACATCATAACCGGGAATATCTCAAATCCCTCCGACCTCCTGACTCATACAACTAAGACAATGATTCCTCTTGGGACGCCTGATTATCCTGACCACATCGCATTCTGTGTATGAGTTGGTTTGTTATAGAAAAACGTATTGTTTAGAGATTAGCCTATTCAGTGCGACCCCTCCGGGGTCGGGGAAGAGTAATTGTCTTTTCCATTGGCTGACGCCCATGGTTAACAAAATAATAAGTCCTCCGGGCTATCCATACTGATGGAGCTTATTTTAGTAACAATGGAGTAAAACTATATTAAAATTAAAGACCTATCTCATATAAGATGGATCCAAATGCTAAGCATTAGTACTCAGGATATATCCTTTCTTTTTGATGGAGGTTATGGTGATGGAGGGATCAAGAAGGAGTTTGCGGATGTAAGTTATTTGCACGTTGAGGGCGAGGGAGTTGGCGTAGCTGCTGTCTCCCCACACTGCATTGAGGATTGTGTCACGTTCAACGACCTTTCCTAAGTTCTGTGCAAGTATAGATAGTATTTCAGTTTGGCGTACCGATAGGGTATTGGTTTCTCCTTTGAATGTCAAAGATGCGAGATTTGGTCGGAATAGAGTATTCCCTAATTGATATTCCACATCCTGCGAAGTTATGTCACTCTCAAATCTTTCGTTGATTTTTGCTATTAATTCTTCGGGATAGAACGGTTTTGGTATATAGTCATTTCCTTTGAGTTTAAATCCATAAAGACGGTCCACTTTATCAGTACGGTCAGTGAGAAAAAAGATTATAACCCTTCTATCAGTCTTACGTATTGTCTGAGCTACCAGAAAACCATTCATCTCTGGCATATTTATGTCAAGAAGAACCAGATCGGGATGTATATCTTTGTATAATTCAAGTCCAACTTTCCCATTTGGTGCGTATGTCACTTCATACCCTTCCTCTTCGATGAATCGTTTCAGAAGCATCGAATTTTTGATATCGTCGTCTACTAAAAGAATTTTTTTCATTGTGGCAGTTTTATGGTGAATGTTGAGCCTATATTCTCTGTGCTTTCAACCGAAATCTCTCCTCCATGAGCGTCAACAAGAAGTTTTACGTATGCCAATCCAAGTCCCATGCC
>WFLX010108534.1_pt1 | contig 23051 bp, 22 predicted proteins | sample 4967041 | NCBI WGS metagenome assembly WFLX01 (sample SAMN12857096, study PRJNA449069) | gut metagenome | isolation source: stool from male and female vole | host: Microtus ochrogaster | place: USA:Florida | collected 2017
AGTGTCGCACGATGTCGCGCGGCGAGATGATAGAGAAGCTCCGGGCTTTGCAGATGTATTGATTGCTATAGGGCTCCCTCTTCGACGAGGACACACACGCGNTCTATTATAGCATCCTCNTTGTTTTTGTCGGGGCGGTANGAGGATTTTAGATTCACTCCGAAGAAGTGTCCGAAAGTTTGCCAGAATCCAGCCCTGAAAGTGCCTAAAAAAGCTTTCAGGATGGAGTAGCTGCTTTGGTTTGTTTCACGATTTATGAGCTTGACAAGCATTTTGCCCTGTGATTTGGTGAATTTTTTCAGTTCAGGCTTGTACTGGGCGAAAATCTCTTTTTCCATTCTCGACAGATACTCTTCACGCTCTTTCTGAGTGGGAAAAGTTTCTATATATTCGTAGGTTTCGAGGAGGGTTTCAGCTATGAGTTTAGCGTAGGGGAGGGTGCGCTTCACATCCCTGACCGTTCGCCAATAGAATTGTTCCTGCTTCTTGTTTTTGAACTTCATGGCGGGAAAGACGGTGATGTTGTTCAGCACGACCATCAGCGCAGTGTCGCCTTCCTCGGTTATGAAATGATAACGTCCTTCCACCGGTTTCTGCACGGGGCTGGGAGGAACCGGCACACCGTTGCTGTCCACTTTTTGGGCTAAAGCGGTGACATGGAAGAGCATTATAGCTATGATGGCATAAAACAATCTCATGTCACTATAACAAAAAATGGAGATAAAATATTGTGAAATTAAAATTAATGCTCGGTGTGGGGATAGTCGACAGTGTAGTGTAGTCCGCGCGATTCCTTGCGTTCCATAGCCTGTCGCATGATGAGGTAGCCAACATTGATTATGTTACGCAGCTCGCATATTTCCCGGCTCGCTTTGGAGCGTTTGAACAGTTTTTCAGTCTCCTCATAGAGAATATCAAGACGGTTCCATGCGCGTTTCAATCGAAGGTCGCTTCGGACGATGCCCACGTAGGTCGACATGATTTGCCCCACCTCCTTTATGCTTTGGGTGATGAGCACCATCTCCTCAGGATGGCGGGTGCCCTCGTCGTTCCAGTCGGGCACATCGGTGCGGAACGAGTAGTGGTCTTTAGCCTCGATGGCGTGTTTAGCGGCAGCATCGGCATAGACTACAGCTTCTATGAGCGAGTTGGATGCAAGACGGTTGCCTCCGTGCAATCCGGTGCATGAGCATTCGCCGACGGCATACAGGCGCTTGATCGATGACTCGGCGTTGGTGTCGACTTTTATTCCTCCACACAGATAGTGGGCGGCTGGAGCTACGGGAATGTAGTCCTTGGTGATGTCGATGCCGAGCGACAGGCACTTCTTGTAAATATTTGGAAAATGATGCTTGGTTTCTTCCGGGTTTTTGTGGGTCACGTCGAGATATACGTGGTCGTCGCCGGTGAGCTTCATTTCCGAATCGATGGCGCGCGCCACGATGTCACGCGGAGCCAACGATAGTCTCGGATCATACTTGTGCATGAACTCCTCGCCTTTGAGATTTCTCAANACCGCTCCGTAGCCGCGCATCGCTTCGGTGATGAGGAATGACGGTCGATCGCCGGGATGATAGAGGGCGGTGGGATGGAACTGGATGAATTCCATGTCCTTTACTGTTCCCTTGGCGCGATAGACCATTGCTATGCCGTCGCCTGTCGCTACCAGCGGATTGGTTGTGGTTGTGTAGACAGCGCCTACGCCGCCGGTTGCTATCAGAGTTATTTTGGCGAGAAATTTATCGACTTTTCCGGTCAGATTGTCGAGCACATAAGCGCCATAGCAGGTGATGTCGGGCGTGCGGCGGGTTACAATCTTGCCGAGATGGTGCTGGGTTATGATTTCAATTGCGAAATGATTTTCGAAGATGTCGATATTGGGATTTCTCTTGACTGCTTCTATCAGACTGTCCTGGATTTCCGCGCCGGTGTTGTCCTTGTGGTGGAGGATACGGAATTCAGAGTGTCCTCCCTCGCGGTGCAGGTCGAAGTTGCCGTCTTCATTCTTATCGAAATTCACGCCCCAGTTTATCAATTCCTTGATTTGCTGCGGAGCGCCTTTGACTACTTTTTCAACGGCTTCACGGTCACTAAGCCAGTCACCGGCAATCATGGTGTCCTCGATGTGTTTGTCAAAATTGTCAACTTCGAGATTTGTGACCGACGCCACACCGCCCTGTGCTAAATAGGTGTTGGCTTCTTCAAGAGTGGTTTTGCATATTAATGCCACTTTTCCGGTTTGGGCAACTTTGAGGGCAAAACTCATTCCTGCAATTCCGGAGCCTATTACAAGATAGTCATATTCGTAAGTCATAGCACTTGAATTATTGTCACGCAAAGTTAATGTAAACCTTATAAGTAAACAAAAAATTCTTGCTAACTTTGCAGTTGGATATAAAATTTGTAATCGGTGTTTTCCGGAGCGGATATACATATAGCGTGGGCTCTTACAGGCGTTGCGGCAATCACGGCGATTGTTGTGATGATAGTCTATACCCTCAGGATATTTAAAGTGTGCAACACGGTTAGAGAACAGTCGGGCATGAAACTGCCCGAGCGTTTTCCCGCCGTGTCGGTCATTGTCTATTGCAATGGCGACGCATCGGGTCTTGCCGTTCTGCTCAATCAGCTTCGTTGCCAGAACTACGATGCCCCCTGGGAGGTGATAGTGGTGAATGACGGCAAGGATTATGAAACTGAAATGCTTCTCATGGCATTTGGGGCGGAGTGGGATAATCTTCGCCACACATTCACTCCCAAGGTGATGAGGAATGTTTCGCGTAAAAAACTCGCATTGACCCTCGGGATGAAAGCGGCGCTCCATGACGTGGTGGTTCATGTTACTTCATCGACACGCGTCAATTCGACTGAGTGGCTCAAGTTCATGGCTTCGCCATTCAATGACCGCTCCACGGAGCTGGTGATAGGCTATGCAGCGTATGATGCCGAGGGTGACACGGCGCGTGGCAGCCGTCGACGCGCCCATGAGATGCTTATAACCTCGGTTCATTATCTTGCCTCGGCTCTATCGGGGCATGCCTATCGCGGCGACGGCGACAATCTCGCTTATCGGCGCGACAAGTTTTTTGAGATGAAAGGGTTCAGCAATTCATTGAATCTGCACTATGGCGATGACGATATTTTCGTGAGCGACCTGTCGTCTCCTGAAAACACGGTGGTGATGATTGCCGAAGAAGCGCAGGCGATGTCATCGAGCCGTCATCCAGTAGAGGCTTATGATGCCAAGAAATACCGCTACAACTACACGTCACATTACTGCCATTCTTCCCAGAACAAAGTTTATGACTCGATAAGCGCCCTTATGTGGGTGTGGCTGCTCTGTTCAGTTGCCGCTGTTGCGCTCGGATTCACCGACTGGGTGATGATGTCGGTTCTTGGGGCGACTGCGGTGCTGTTGTGGCTGCCTCAGATGGTCGCATGGAAAAAAGCGTCAAAGCTGTTGTCGGCTCGGAAATTTATGTTGAGCGTTCCCGGAGCGATGCTTTTGCGTCCTTTCCATAATTTCATCTATCTGCTTCGTTCACGCCGCATCCACACGGCGAATTTCACCTGGCAGGCAATCGGCGACCAACAATAAAAATTATCTTAAGTAATACCTTGATGATGATAGATTCAGAAAAACAAAATGAACTCCGAGAAAGATTTAATCCCGANGGATCAAATCTGAGACAATATCAGTTACATCTCGTCGAAATGTTAAAAGAATTCGATGCTATTTGCAAAAGACTTAATGTGAGATATTGGCTTTCATGGGGTACTTTACTTGGAGCTGTAAGACACGGAGGATTTATACCATGGGATGATGATATTGATGTGGAAATGCCTATGGAAGATTATAATAAACTGATAAAAAACTACCATGGCAGTAAGCGGTTTACAATACAAACCCACAAAAATGATAAGCTATATCACATACCGTTTGCTAAATTCCGTGATAAGGAAGTTATTATAAATCAAACTGACGGCATGGATCGTGAATTCAAATACCGCGGTGTTTTTATCGATATATTTCCTATGGAATATGTTAATAATAAGGCATCAATCTTTTGTTTTGATTTATTCCGAATCCCCAATCGCATAGCGCGTTCATCTATGGCAAGGATGTTGCGTGTCCCTTTGGTTTGGCTCACCCAAAAATTGGCTTTTTTTGCATGTGATACCTGTAGATTTCTTAATGCCAAAAATATTCTATCTGCAAATAAATATTCCTTGCGTTATGGAATGGATGGTTTTAAATGGGCTGAATACAAAAAATATATATTTCCGTTGTCCACTATAAATTTTGAAGGATATGAGTTTATGGCTCCAGGTGACACGGATGGTTATCTTACCACTCTTTTTGGAGATTATGCTTCTCTTCCGGATTTAGATAAGGTCGCTGATATGCGTCACATTCAGCTATTTCCCGAATGTAAATCTCATCCTATAACCGATGAAGACCGATAATTATAAATAATCATATTTAACAAAATTCAATTATTAGGGCAATAACCGGCTATATCCGGCGTTAAATATTAATACATACTTAGAGAAATGCAGAATATAAAGATTTACATACTCGGGCTAATAGTGTTACTGTGCGCTTCATGCAGCACAAAGAAAGATTTGGCTTATTTTAGTGACACTTCTTCCATTTCCTCCGGCATTCTGCCGACTTCCGATTATCAGATAAAAATTGAACCGGAGGATGAACTGAGTATATGGGTTTCTTCAGTAGTGCCTGAAGCGAGTGCTCAGTTTAATAGCGTAGCTCCTGTAGCTAAAGATTGGAATAATACGGAAATGACATCTACCGCACGAGCTTTAACCTATATAGTGAATAAAAAAGGTTGTATTGATTTTCCCGGAATTGGAGAAATAAAGGTACAAGGAATGACAACCTTGGAGTTGAAGGACTATCTGGTATCACAAATAAGCAAAACAGTAAAAGATCCGCAGGTAAGCGTTATCCTCCAGAATTTTAAAGTGAATGTTCTGGGAGAGGTTAAGGAACCGCAAACGATAAAAGTTCAAGGTGAAAAATTTTCTGTATTCGACGCTCTTGCATCATGCGGTGATTTGACAGAATATGGAAAACGCGAGGGTGTGATGGTAATTCGCCAGATGCCTGACGGTGAAACTGTGTACCAGCGATTGAATCTTCGTGACAGTAAGGTCACCGGTTCGCCATTTTTCTACCTGAAACAGAATGACGTGGTTTATGTAGAGCCTAACAATATCAAGCAGGACAATTCAAAATATAATCAGAATAATGGATTCAAGCTATCGGTCATCTCAACCATTGTTAGCGCTGTTTCCGTTATCTCTTCTCTTATCATAGCCCTGTCTGTAAAATAATTATGCCCTGATTTATGATTAAGCTGGACAGAATTTCTATATGGATCATCATTATTTGTTTTGGTCTGATTGTTCCGTATGTCCAGTATATTAAATTTTTAGATGAATTATGCGCAATTGTNTTGGTNAGTATNGCCGGAATGGATTGCATTGTTAACGGCAATTGGAGGAGATACAAGTTACTCGGAGTGATTTTTGGTATCTTCGTTGCCTATTTCATCTACACTTTATCTTTTCTTAGCTTTAATACCACTAAATATGTATTTACTGATTTCATTATCGAAATGAAGCCGTTTATTTCTGTTTCGGTAATGTTGGCGGTTGCTCCTAAATTTCAACCAAAAGAAAAAAAAATCGTAAAATACATAGCGATCATTAATTCGGTGATTGTAACAGCGCTATTTCTTTGTGGCTATAAAATAGCTACAATTATACTCTTTCATGTTGCCTATGGCGGTGTTATCCTGCTGATGTCCTCAATGTTTTACCTCTATTGTAGCATCGAGGAGGATGGAACTGTTAGAAAACAGGATTTGAGGATAGCGGTAATGATGTTAATAGCAGGACTTGCCTGTACCCGTTCTAAATATTACGGGGAATTCGTTGTCGCAATATTCTTTCTATTTTTCTATAAATATGGAATTACAAAAGAATTTAAGGTAAAGTATATCGCGATGATATTGTCGGTAATTTTATTGATTGTGATTGTAAGTTGGACTAAAATCAAATATTACTTCATAACAGGTAATTCCGACACTTACGATCCTAATGTCATGGAAAGTTATGCGCGTCCTGTAATGTATCTTACCTCCTTCATTATTCTGATGGACTATTTTCCATTTGGGTCGGGCTTGGCGTCATTTGCCTCTTATGCTTCATCTGAGAGTTATTCGTCTCTTTACTATGACTATGGACTAAACATTATATGGGGTCTATCTCCTGAAAAGCCCGATTTTATATGCGACGCGTTTTATCCCACACTTGCTCAGTTTGGTGTCGTTGGGATTATTCTGTTCATATATTTTTGGGTTTACATCTATTCTTTTTTAAAGGCGCTTATAAGGTATAATCACGTATTGTTTAAATATGAGTTTTGCATTGGATGTATCATAATCGGTTCTATGCTTATAGAATGTATAGGTAGCACCTTTTTTGTGCAGGCTCATGGAATGATGATGATGCTCCTTTTAGGAGTTATATGTGGTACCGGTAAAGAGATAAAAAATAAATTGAGAGAAGAAAATATAACTGACGATGGAAAAATATAATAACGAACTTGATTTCCGACGTTTTATCAGGGAAATTAAAAATTTGAAGTGGATATATGTAGCTGCATTAGTTATTTTTATAACTGCAGGAATTGCATATTATCTAAGAAGTATGCCTCAATATCAAGCTATAGGAGAAGTGCTCATCGAAGATTCATCTGAAAATAGTCCTTCAGNCGGTAGCGGNGGTNTGGGAGCTATGATGCGTACATTTTNTATTGGCGGTTTCGGCTCTTCCTCAGCCGACAATGAGATTGCNATCATGCAGTCCAATAAATTGAGACGCAGGATTGTGAAAAATCTTAAGCTCAATCGAGTATATGTCGAAAGGGATGGCTTGAAAAAGAAGATGATGTATGAGAGCACTCCGGTATCGCTGGATGCTNCCCCCGAACTGTTTGACACTCTTTCCACCAGCTTTACTGTACACTTGAATGTGAGCAATGGTAAAGTGAACGCAAAAGCCACTCAAGGGCGAATTTTCAAAAAAACTATAGGAGAGGTGAAGGATTCAACATTCCCTTGCGTGCTCTCAACCGAATATGGAGATTTCACTCTTGCCCAAAATGCCGACTATCCTACCGGAAAGAAATTGGAAATGGATATCATTGTAATGGGTGACGAGCTTGCCTCCAAGATTCTTTCCGAGGAATTGTATATGGAGATTACCGATGCCAAAACCGATATCATAGCCGTAGCCTACAGTAGTCCTAACCGAGACAAGGCGATGGCAGTNATAAACGCTGTCATGCAGGAGTATAANCGAATCCGAATCGAGAGACGTCATTTGAATGCGGCTCAGGAAATGGAGTACTATAAGTCGCGCTTGGATGTAGTCGAGACTAATTTGATTGAGTCTGAAGCCAAGCTTGAGGAATTTCTGCGTGATAAAAGCTTCGTGGGTGGAGAGCTCCTAATTGAGAGACTCGTTAACGACACTGCCGAGAAGAAAGAGGAATTGATTAAAATGCAGGCGCAGATTGACTACTATGAGGAGGTATTAAATATATTGAATAGGGGCAATTCGGATTTGATTCCGGTTGTTGACTCTGAAAAAAATCCTGTGATTGAAAGTTATAATGCGGCAATTGTAAAACGCAAGAATCTGGAGGTGTCGGCAACTTCTGAAAATAAATCGCTGCAGGTTTTGAATGAGCAGATTGAATACTTGCATAGTTTCATAAAAAACAATATGGAATTGTTGCTAAGGCAAGCTAAGGTAAATATGTCATCACTTAAACAGGTTGCCGGCAATGTCGCAAATAAAATGGACAACTTGCCTGAAGTGGAACGTGAGTATACGGCACTGGTGCGTGATCAGAAATTTAACAACGAGCTTTATCTTTTCCTTTTGCAAAAGAAAGAGAGCGCCGAATTGAAATTCTATTCCAACTCTACCCTCGGTTTTGTCATCGAGGATGCTTATTGCGACCTTAAGCCTAAAAATTCCAAGGGTTTCATGGTTCTATGTCTGGCTATTGTTGCTGCAATAATCTTGCCTACGTGTCTTGCTGTTTTGCTCCTGCTGTTTAAGCGGAAGATATATCAGCCCATGGACCTGAAAAGCCTCGGACTTGAAAATAATTCCAAGATGTATGCCGGAGAGAATAAAGAGCTCTCTTTATTCCGTCAGTCAATAGTTAATAGCGGATACAGAATCTTTTGCCTGTTAAACTATTGCTATAATGGTGATATAAAGGAAAAAATATCTCAGAGTTTTGGTAATGTAGAAAAGAAAGTCCTGTGGGATGATCATTTGAAGGATAACGATAATATAATGACTCAGGCTTTCAAATCTCATTTGGCTGAAATGTCGGATAAATATGATTTTATTTTCATAAATATTCCGGATAAGGATTCTTTTTGCTCCATATCTTCGGTAGTGAACGAGGATAAAAACGGTGTGCTTGTTCTCCTTGATTCAGGAAAGACAAATGTGTCTACACTGAAATCCAACTTGGAGAATGTGGATCAGGAACATATTTATACTCTGATAATTAAATAGAAATTAGAATGAATATATTGGTTGTCAACTTGATTTTATTTACTCCTGAAAAAGGTGTGATTCCTCGTATGACCACTATTAAGGATACCATGATTCACAGTCTTTGCTCAGGACTTGTGAGAATAGGGAATAAAGTTACTTTGGCAGCTTCCGAAGAATATCGCCCTACATCAAATGAAACTTATGATTTTGATTTAAAATTTTTTAAATCAAAATTGCCATCCTTGTTTAAGCCATCCTTGATTCCATATCCTGCAGGATTAAAAGAATTTTTATCCGAGCATGGGAAAAATTATGATTTGATTATCTCGAGTGAAGTTTTTTCAATGGCAACTCTTATANCCTCAAGAGTTTGTNCTGAAAAACNTATTGTGTNGCAAGAAATGTCAATGCATNAAAGGAAATTCTTTAAGCTGCCGTCTAAATTTTGGCATAATTTTGTTCTAAANAATTTTATNAANAAAGTTAAACTGATTGTGCCGAGATCCGATTATGCAAAGGAGTTCGTGAAAAAATATTCGTCGGCTGTATCTGATGACATAGTGGAACATGGCATTGATATTGATAAATTCCGGTTATCTGACTGTAAGAAACGACAATTCATATCATCATCTCAGCTTATCTACAGAAAAAATGTAGAGGGTATAATTTTGAAATTCAAGCAGTTTCATGATATTCCCGAATATGCTGATGTGAAACTTTTGATTGCCGGCAGGGGAGAGATGGAGGGTAAACTTAAATCCATGGTGGAGGATTTGAATTTATCGGAATGCGTTACTTTTCTTGGGTTTATTCCTCAAAAAGAGCTTAATGTTCACATAAGGGAGTCGATGGGCTTTTTGATAAATACGAGACAGGATCTTAATATTGTCTCAATACCGGAATCAATCGTCTCAGGCACTCCGGTGGTCACCAACTCTGTTCCATCCTCTATCAACTATATTAAAGATAATAAATTGGGCATAGTCAACGATGATTGGGGAGCCGATGAACTGGCTGCTATCGTCGACAATAATGAGGAATATGTGGAAGCTTGTAAAAAATATCGAAATGAGCTGACCAATATCGGGGTAGCGCAGAAATTCATGCGTATATGGAGTAATGTAAATTGAGATTATGGTGGCGCAGAATGTACAGGATGAATTGAGGGCACGCTTTAATCCCGACGGATCAGATCTTCGACAAGTTCAGTTGCGCTTGTTGGACATGCTTCTGTACATCGATCGTATATGTAAAGAGCACAATATCGAGTACTGGTTGAGTTCGGGGACACTCATCGGAGCTGTGCGCCATGGAGGATTCATTCCATGGGATGATGACGTGGACGTGGAAATGATGCCCGATGGGCTGAGCCGTTTTATAAAAGCTGTGGAACTTGACGAGACCCGACAATATGCCATCCACAATCATTCCAATGACCCAAACTATTTATTTGCATTCACTAAACTTCGCGATCTTCACACCCGTATAGAAGAGGAAAAGGTAGTTCCCCAGAAATTGCTCTACGAGGGATGCTCGATAGATATCTTTACGATGGTTCCGAGCAATTCGCGGCGGCTCCACGTGTGGGCTCGTAAATGTATCGGCAAAGAAATGACATTGTGGCGCGCGATTGCCGGCAAGCCCCACAGGCAGCAAGCCATATTGAAAGCTATAATCGATTTTCCGGTGAGAAAGATCGCATTGCCGCTTCTTGCAATGCTGTCTAAAGTGAATGCCGGAAGTCAACTTCGACACACCCTTTCGGCTCCTTTCCATGCCCCGCGCCGCCGCGAGGAAATATTCCCGTTGAGCAAAGTGACGTTTGAAGGGCATGAATTTCCCGCGCCTTGCAATACCGATGCCTATCTGAGGCGCATATACGGTGACTATACCAAGATTCCTTCCATGGATAAAATTCATGTGCATGCTAAAAAAATAGAGGTCCATGGCTAAAAATCTTGTACATAACGTAATGGCTAAAGGGGTGTTGAATATATTTAACACCCTGTTGCCTTTAGTCATCACCCCCTATGTATATCATCTGCTCGGACCTGAGAGCATGGGAAATATAGAGTATGCCACGGTTTTATTTGGATATTTCGGTATGCTCGGCATGCTTGGCATATATAATTACGGACTCAGGGAAATAAGTTCTCACAGAAACGATATAGCCAAGAGAAATCTGATATTCAAGAATCTTTTTGCTATTGGAATTTTGAGTAATACGGCATTTCTTGGAATCTACATATTATTCATCCACTTCTTTATAACCGTTCCTGAACTTAAAATTATATCCTATATTTTATGCGGTAATCTTGTATCTCAGATATTCTATATAGAGTGGCTGAACGAAGCTCTTGAAGAATTCAAGTTTATCACGGTGAAAACTGTGATAATAAGAAGTATCAGTCTTATATTTATATTCCTTTTTGTTCGGTCCGTATCGGATGCGGTGATTTATGTCTGTATCACTGTTGGCGTGCAGCTTGTCAATTATCTTGTAAGTTTTGTTTATGGNGTAAGGAACATTGCATTTAAGCTGAAGGATTTGTTTCANGGGCTTAATATGAAACCCTACATTGTTCCGCTTTTAATGATACTCGTGCTAAATAATACNGGNATATTGTANACNATTGCCGACCGTACAATACTTGGTCACTTTACNAACATGGAAAATGTTGCTTATTTTTCTATCGGGCAACGTATCGTAGAATTGACNAAGACATTGCTTTTGTCGGTGGTATTTGCAACTTTGCCACGTTTCGCTCTCTATCTTAACGAGGACAGAGGAAAATACCAGGACGGTATTCTGAAAGTCATGAGATTGTTATTATTTATAATAATCCCGGCAGGAGTTGGGCTGTTTATGTTGTCCGATAGCCTTATATGGATATTTGGCGGAAATCAGTATATGGAAGGTGTGGATGCGATGAGAGTGTTTTCATTGCGAATCATTTTATTAGGTGTTGACGCAGTCCTGTACAATCAAATAATCTTTCTGCATGGAAAGGAATTGGTATTGGTGAAATACAATCTTATATGCGGCGGGATAAATATAATCCTGAATTTCCTATTCATAAGCATCCTGACCCCTCTCATATCCATTCTATGCACATTGGTAAGTGAAATTGTGTTTGAAATACTCTGCTTGTCCTATATAAAACGCAACTTAAAAGTTAAAGTGGGTATATTTCAATGGACCACCTATCGCTATCTTTTAGTGTCGCTCTTGTTCATTCCCATCGTGTTGGGCATTAATATGCTTGAAATTGAGAGAATACTGAAAGTTACCGCCTCTGTCATTTCGTGTATAGCGGTCTACGTTTTGATGATGAAAATTATTCATGATCAAGCTTATGAGCAGATCAAGGAGTACGCCGTTAAATTATTCAGGAAATAATGGATTTTTTTGCATTAGAAAGGTCATTTGCCATAAAGATTATGGTGAAAATGCTTATTTTTGTCTCTGGTAAATAAATTCATTATGGTGACGATATTATTTCATTCCACGATATTTGGACCGATTCACAGCCGTAGGCTCGGAACTTCGCTCGGCATCAACCTCATGCCCGACGATGGAAAGGTATGCTCCTTTGATTGCCTTTATTGCGAGGCGGGTTACAATTCCCAGGGTCCCGGAACTTCCGGGCTGCCTTCACGCGAGAAAGTCAGGGAGCTTCTCGAAGAAAAGTTGAAATCCATGGCTGATGCCGGCGCGGGGCTGGACGTGATCACCTTTTCAGGAAATGGAGAGCCCACGTTGCATCCCGAATTCGAAGGTGTGGTCGACGACACCGTTAAGCTACGCGACAAGTATTATCCCAAGGCCAAGGTGGCGGTGTTGTGCAATTCAACCCGCCTTGACAATCAGGCGGTGTGCCGCGCCCTCAGGAAAGTCGATGACTGCATTCTCAAACTCGACTCGGCGCTTACCCCCACGATGAGGCTCATTGACCGTCCCGGCAGCAAGGACTTCACCTGCGAGACCCTTATCCCTCAACTCGCCGCTTTCGGCGACAAGTGCATTATACAGACCATGATGCTGAGAGGAACCCACGACGGTAAAATCGTTGACAATACAGGCGATGACGAGATTAATGCCTTGATTGAGGCGTATAAACGTATCAATCCCGCCGAAGTGATGCTCTACTCCATCGACCGGCCCACTCCCGAGAGTAACTTGCGAAAAGTGGAGAAAGACGAATTGGAACGTATCGCCGGCAAGATTCGCGCTGCCGGGATTAAAGTGCAAGTTAACTGACAATCATGAGTGCCGCCCTATTTCCCCGTCCTCTGGTTGCCGGCGACAGGATTGCTATCGTGTCCCCGGCTTCGATAATCAATTCCGAATACGTGTCGGGCGCGGTCGAGACGCTTGAGCGTTTAGGCTTCCGTCCCTATGTTGCCGCTCACGCCCTCGGTGCGTCAGGTTCCTATAGCGGAACTCGTGAAGAGCGTCTCGCCGATCTGAATGAAGCTTTGCGCGATCCGTCAGTGCGAGCTATCCTTTGCAGCCGCGGAGGCTACGGGGCTGTCCATCTGCTCGACGGGATAGACGGCGCCGCCTTGTCGGCTGATCCGAAATGGATTATCGGCTTCAGTGATGTGTCGGCGCTGCATGCCTATGCAGCCTCCCGTAATATTGCCAGCGTTCACGCTTCGATGTGCAAGCATCTCGCCAATTTCGGTGAAGATGAAGAGTGCTCCCGCCGGTTGATCGATATTCTCTCCGGAAAAATGCCCTGTTACACCGTTTCCTCTCATCCATACAATCGCAATGGGCGTGCTGCGGGCAGGGTTGTCGGCGGTAATCTCGCCGTGATTTCGGCTTTGATTTCCACGCCGTGGGATCCTTTTGCCGGCAAAGGATACATCCTTGTCATCGAGGATATAGCCGAGCCGGTCTACAAGGTGGAGCGTATTCTTTATCAATTGAAACTGTCGGGAGTGTTCGATCGCATAAGCGGGCTTGTGGTAGGGCAGTTCACTGAATATCGTCCCGACAAGAACTACTCTTCTATGGAAGACATGATCCGCAACATGGTTGCAGGGTATGATTTTCCTGTCGCATTCGATTTTCCTGTGGGGCACGTTGACCGCAACCTCCCCTTGATTATGTCGGCTCAGGGCTGTCTTGAGGTGGACGACGGCTCGGTCACTTTGCGCTATTGAGATATTTTGCGAGTTCCTCGGTGGTGATGCCGAGCACCTTCATTTTATGATGTATTCCCGGCACGATCTCTTCGAAAAATTCCTTGCGTTGCTCCTCAAGGATTCTCTCCTTTGCGTCCAAAGCTACAAAATATCCTAATCCGCGCTTTTGGTATATCACGCCTTGCGCCTGCAACTCGTCATAGGCGTTAAGGATCGTGCGGTTATTTACTGCGAGTTTCACCGACAGGTCCTTGACCGAAGGTATTCTCCCCTCGGCTTCCCATACTCCGGTGGCGATTTCGCGGTAGCAAAAATCCACAATCTGCTTGTAGATAGGTTTATTGGCGGTGAACTCCATTTTTTACAGCTGGTGGAACTTGATAGCCCTGTAGGTTTTATAGATTACAAAGATAGAACAAATCGCCAAAATACTGCCAAACCAATTCATTAATGTGCCGATTTCGCCGATAATCTCCGATGCCACTGTGTCGGTCTGTGGACCTATGCCCTTTAATCCGTCGTTAACTCCTGCTAAAAATGCGGCGGCTCCTCCCACTATAAATCCTCCCAATGCGAGAACGGCATTGGCGCATATAGTCCATATTATTCCATGAGCGAATCTTTTGCGGGAATATCTCATCACGGCATAGAGGCATATCGACATCGGAAACAGGTATTGGAAAAAGCTTAGAATGATGGCTTGACAAGGCATCGCCGACACAATTTTCCCCATTTCCGCCATATCGGCAGGAATCATCGACTCGGGAATCGCCAGGCTGATCAATGACAGTGGCAATAGCACCATCACCGGGATGCCTATGAATGTATACAGGAATATGAAAGCTATTTTTTCGCAGGAGGTGACCGGAAGCGAGGTCTCTATTTCCGGGCTGGAGTGAATGGCGAATGCGAGCGGTCCATACTCGAGCAATAGCGATATGAGGAATACGCTGCCCACTAATAAGAGTATGAACAGTCCCGTCATATTAGCTATTACGCACAGCAATGTGCCTATTCCCATCAGAACTGAGAGTATCGGATACCATATTATCTGATACTTAAGCCGCGGATAGTAAAAACGGGCTACCGAAACGAAACGGTTGAAAGAAAAATTTGCCATAATCAGTGATGGGATAGGTTCTATTTGTTTATTGCCGACAGTAGAGCTTGACAGCTCGATGGATTGTGGACAGCATTATACAGGCGCACATAATCGATGTCACATAACTCGCCGCTCTCGTTTAACTCGATTGTGCGATAAAGCCCGAGTTTCATCTCGGTGTAGAGTGCGCCGGGTTCGGGGTTCATGGAAGAGCGGAACACGAGACGGCGGCATATATCTTCGCAGTTTGAAGCGAGGAGCAACTTTCCTTCCGCCAGCAGTATCACGCCGTCATANAGATTTTCAAGATCGCCTACGGCNTGNGTNGAGATNATGACNGTCTGCTCCTCGTCGGTACATTCNGCNACCATGGCTTGAAGNTGCTGCTTGGAGGAAATNTCGAGCCCGTTGGTAGGTTCGTCAAGAAGAAGCGCTTCGCTTCTCAAAGCCAGCGCGTAGGCAAGCATNGCTTTCTGNCGGTTNCCGAACGACAATTTTGANAACCGCTCANTTCCNGNCATNCNGAAATGNGCGAGATTGCTCCTGAGCATCTCTGCGTCGAAACGCGGATAAAAACCTGAGTGGATTCTTGTCGTGTCATTGATTGTGTCGGCGGGGAATGACATATTGTTGCCGAGAAAGAATATCTTCTCCATGACGGCGGGATTCCGCGGCCACACGTTTTCTTCGTCCATCAGGCATTCTCCGGTTGAGGGGCGCAACAGTCCGGCGATAATGTGGAGAAGAGTAGTTTTTCCAGCCCCGTTTTCGCCAAGCATTATGTGGACCCCGTTATCGAGGGTAGCGGAAACATTTTTCAATGCCTCCGCCCCTTTGCGATAGTTGTATGAAATGTTGTTGAGCTTTATCATCGGTCAACAATGGGTTTACTTAACCGGCTCTACGGTGTAGCCGAGTTTTTTGAGTTGTTCAATCAGTCCGCGTTCTCCTATAAGGTGTCCTGCGCCGACCGACACAAACACCGTTTCCGACGGGAGAATCTCTTTTAGCTTGCTTATCCACTTGTCGTTGCGGCGGTACAACATTCTTTCGGCAGTTTCCTCGCTCATGCCCACTTCAGGCGCGAACATGATTTCCTCGATTTTGTCAAGATTGCCGGTCAGGTATGCGTTGGCGAGCTGATGAGCTTGCTCCGACTCTTTACCGTCGTTTCTAACCGTGTGCATCAAGTCTTTCACCTGTTCGGTGATGGGGTCGCCCATGAGCATTCCAAGCTGCTCGTCCATGGTTTCAAACCCTTTCACTCCCTTTCCGGCAGCCTTTCCGCGATTCTGCACTGTCATGTCGAGCTGCTCTTTCCCGTTGAATTCCGGAAAATTGACCATTGCCTGGAACATGGCTATCTGGGTGTTTACCATCGCAGGTTTTAAAACATTCATTTGTTCCACTTTTACCATTCCCTGGGTATATTTCCCGAGCACTGCGTTTATGGAGTCGATTTGCGATGCTGTCAACACCTTGGTGAGAGTGCTGTCGCCGGGTGCCATTGCAAAAGTCATGATCACCTGTTCAGCCGACGGTGATGTCATTTCAGCCATGTCGATTTCACCATAAACGGTTTCTACCGATTTCAAAGCGTCATTCAGTCCCGGCACGCTGTCGAGAACTGAAGTGGGGGCGATGTGGTGGGTGCCGAAAATAAATGAATCGCCCTTGGAACCGTTTCCTGATACCTTCCACAATAATTGAGCCGATGCGGTCAATCCGGCGGCAAGCGCCAATGCTGCAAATAAGAATTTTTTCATTTTATTTTAAGTGATGTAGTGATGTGCATTGCNGTTACGNCGNAAATGTNGGGCTTATTTNTAANNTGACAAAGAAAAATTAAAAAAAATTGTTGCAATAGTTTGGTTTTTATGATAACAAAACGCTAATTTTGGGTGTATTATAAATAGTTCTAACCTAACTGATATATATTATTATGAAAACATCTTATTTATTCCTTGCTGAAGGATTTGAAGAAATTGAGGCGCTTTCAACGGTTGATGTGATGCGTCGTGCCGGGATGGATGTATGCACCGTCTCTATAACCGACGACAAGACTGTGAAAGGCGTTCACGGCGTTCCCGTGACTGCCGACAAGACTATTTCAGAGATAGATGTTGAAGATGCCGAGTGGCTCATATTGCCGGGTGGAATGCCGGGTTCTACAAATCTTGCCGCCTGTGGAAAACTAAGCGACATGCTGAGCGTGCAGTGGAACAAGCAGGGCAAGATTGCGGCTATATGCGCGGCTCCGGCTGTGGTCCTCGGTCCATTGGGAATAGTGCGCGGACAGGAAGCCACCTGCTATCCTTCATTTAAAGACGAGTTGATAAAGGCAGGAGCGCAGTATGTCGACATGCGTGTCATTGAGAGCGGAAATTTGATCACATCCAATGGTCCTTCGTCGGCTCTGTTGTTCGCATTTGCCATTGTTTCCAACACTCTTGGGCAGGATGTGGCGTCTTTTGTAGCTTCTGGTATGCTTGTATAAGTGAAAAATCACTATATTTGCATTCGTGAAAAAAAGAATACTGCTTATAAACAAATACTATTATCGTCGTGGCGGCGACTGCGTGTATGTGCTCAATCTGGAGTCATTGCTTAAAAGTCGCGGTCACGATGTTGCTGTCTATGCCATGAACTATCCTGAAAATCTTCCCTCGGAATGGTCCCGTTACTTTCCCGATGAGGTTGATTTCGGCAAGGACAAGGTGAAGGGGATGGAGCGCATATTTGGCTATGGCGACATCAAGCCGTCATTTGCCCGCATTCTCGAAGATTTCCGCCCCGACGTGGTGCATCTCAACAACATCCATTCCTATCTTTCGCCGGTGCTGGCTCAGATGGCGGCGGACTATGGAGCGAAAGTGGTTTGGACGCTCCATGACTATAAATTGGTGTGTCCCTCCTATTCCTGTCTTAATGGCGGCAAAGTGTGTGAGGAGTGTTTCGACAACCCTCTGGCTGTAGTTAGCAAGCGTTGCATGAAAAACTCGCTTGTGGCGAGTTTGCTTGCTTATGCGGAAGCAAGAAAATGGAACAAGGAAAAGTTGACCGCATGGACCGATGTGTTTATTTGTCCAAGCCGCTTCATGTCGTTGAAAATGGAGGAGGGTGGGCTTCCGCCAACCAAGCTCTACCATCTCTATAACTTCATTTCCCCCAAGATGATGGAGTTTTACTCACGGCGTGGTGTGAACCTTGAGCGCAAGGACTACTACTGTTATGTGGGAAGGCTTTCGACTGAGAAAGGCATCAGAACCCTTCTCAAAGTGGCTGCCGGACTGCCCTATGAATTGCGTGTTGCCGGAACGGGACCGCTCGACGAAGAACTGCGCAGAGAGTTTGCGGCATGCGCCAACATCAAGTTTCTCGGACATTGCTCCTTGGAAAAAGTTCAGGATCTTTTTGCCAACGCCCGCTTCTCGGTAGTCCCTTCTGAATGTTATGAGAACAATCCGTTCAGTGTGATTGAATCGCTGTGTGGCGGCACGCCGTTTGTCGGTGCCGACATCGGCGGAATCCCAGAACTGGCTAATAACAAGAACGGCATCATTTTCTCTTCGGGCGACATGAAGAGCATGGCGCTCGCCATTGACGAGGCATGGAACCGGGAGTGGGATTATGAGTTAATTCAAAAAAGTGCATTGGAAAAATTTTCACCGGAACAACATTATCTCACTTTGGATAAAATATATTGCGGATAGGTTTCGTTATATACATTGTCACTATCAATTGATTATATGAAAGTTCAGCAACCAACTGATGCTTCTGTGATATTGACCTACCGTTGTCCCATGCAGTGCCGCATGTGCAACATCTGGCAATATCCCACTGATAAAAAGGAGGAAATAAAAGCAGAAGACCTTAAATCGCTACCGAAACTGAAATTTATAAATCTTACGGGTGGCGAACCGTTCATAAGAGAAGATCTCCCCGAAATTGTCGAGGAGTGCTATCGTCATGCTCCGAGAATTGTGATATCGACATCGGGATGGTTTGAAGACCGAGTGATAAAACTTGCTGAAAGGTTCCCCAACATAGGTATACGCATATCAATTGAAGGATTGAGCGGTAAAAACGACGAGTTGCGCGGACGCCAAGGCGGTTTCGACAAAGGACTACGCACTCTGCTCAAGCTGAAGGCTATGGGGGTGAAGGACATCGGCTTCGGCTGCACTGTGTCCAACAATAATTCCTCCGACATGTTGGCGCTCTACCGCCTGTCGCGTGAATTGGGGTTGGAGTTTGCCACGGCGGCATTCCATAACTCCTATTATTTCCATAAGGATGACAACGTCATCACCAACCGCGATGAAGTGATTAAAAACTTCGAGCAGCTGATCGAGTGGCAGCTCGGCGAAAATCATCCTAAATCATGGTTCCGCGCGTTCTTCAACATGGGGCTCATAAATTATATCGAGGGCGGTCGNCGCATGCTCCCGTGCGAAGCTGGCATGGCTAACTNNNTCATTGACCCGTGGGGCGAGGTGTATCCTTGCAACGGTCTTGAAGAAAAATGNTGGAAAGAATCNATGGGCAATATCCGCCGGGATGACTTTATGACCATCTGGAACAGCGAGCAGGCTGAAAAGGTGAGGGAAAAAGTTCGTAAGTGCCCCAAGAATTGCTGGATGGTGGGCACAGCGTCGCCGGTGATGAAAAAGTATATCAAGCATCCCGCAAAGTGGGCGTTGTCAAATAAGCTCAGAGTGATGCGCGGACTTAAACCCTGCCTCGACAAAACCTGGTATGACGTAGGGCAGGATCCCGAGCAAGGCTGCGGCATGAAATAAATTTGAGGCAATGAAGATAGTAGTTATAGGCACTCGCGGCATTCCCGACATTCAGGGCGGCGTGGAGACTCATTGTGAAAACCTATATCCCCGCATTGCGGCTATGGGACACGATGTGACAGTCATTCGCCGGTCATGCTACGTGAACGACTCCAACAGCGGTCACGATTACAAGGGCGTGAAGCTCGTGGATGTCTATGCGCCGCGGAAAAAAAGCCTTGAAGCTATCACCCACACTTTCCTTGCCGTGCTAAAGGCAAGAATGATGAACCCCGACATCCTGCATGTCCATGCCGTCGGTCCGTCATTGATGGCTCCGTTGGCGCGTCTGCTCGGTCTGAAAGTGATTATGACCAATCACGGTCCCGATTACGACCGTAAGAAATGGGGGAGACTTGCCAAAGGGATGCTTCGCGCAGGCGAGCGCTGGGGCACCCGGTGGAGCAACAAGGTCATTGTGATTTCACAAGTCATCGCCGACATCTTGAAAAATAATTACGGGCGCGAGGATGTGGAGCTTATATATAACGGTGTGGATAAACCGCTGAAATCATCATCCACCGATTTTCTTGAGCGTAAAGGCATAAAGCCGGGTAAATATATTCTTGCGCTCGGGCGGTTTGTAGAGGAAAAAGGTTTTCACGACCTCATTGACGCTTATTCTAAGCTGAAACGCGACGATATTCAGCTCGTCATAGCGGGCGATGCCGACCACCCCGACCCTTATTCCGAGCGATTGAAAAAGCAAGCCGCCGATGCGGGAGCGATTTTAACCGGTTTCATTAGGGGTGAAGACCTGAACCAAGTGCTGACCAATGCCGCCCTTTTCGTTCTGCCCTCCTATCACGAAGGACTCCCTATAGCATTGCTTGAAGCGATGAGCTACGATCTCGACGTTCTTGTTAGTGACATCCCGGCTAATCGCTTGCCTGAGCTTGCCGCCGGAGATTTCTTTAAGGCGGCGGATGTCGCTGATCTCGCCGAGGCGTTGAAGCGGAAAATAGATGTCGCCGGTAGCCGTCAGTATGACCTTTCGGCTTATGATTGGGACAACATAGCGCGCAGAACGGCAGCGGTATATGCGGCGATGTGACATCGTTGGCAAGAAATCGGTTTTGGTCTATTGAAAAGTTTTTCATATATTTGTTTTTGCAAATAGTTGAACCCCTTTTATGAAGCATTCTTATCTGTTCATACTCTTGTTGGTGTTTATGGCGTCATGCATGAGCTCCAACAATATAGAAGATGTCAAGGTGTATGCCATGCAGGCGATTGAGAATAAGGATTATGCTTATGCCAAGCGCGTGTGTGACGAGCTCTATGCCGCCTCGCAAAAAGACTCTGTGCCGGCGCGCGTTCAATCATTATGCGACCTTTCATTGCTTTATATGAAGATTGCCGACTGGAACGACTATGATACCAACATAGAGAATGCCGTGAAATGTTATCGTGAGGCTTACGAAGCCGATTCTGCAAGAGCTGCCGCATGTTATGACAGCATTGGCGTGGACGACATGGCTCATTGGGCGGTGATGTCGTCGATTGTGAACCGCTCGTTGAATCCCGACGAGATTATTGATCCCGACGATGACGAAATGAGATATGTGAATGAAGCCGACAGCAGCGGCATTGTACCTTAAACTATTTGAGCTCCTATGAAAACCAATGATTTCAGGTCGGCGATGGAAGCTTTCCTGAAGAACAATCCCGATATACCCGAAGGTGAAATTGCCGAGGAGGAATCCCCCTGCCGGGATGCGCACAACGATTTCCGGATGGATGTCGTGTTGGAAAAGAAAGGAAGAGCCGGCAAGCAGGCTACGATAATCTGCGGTTTCCAAGGCTCTGACGAAGATTTGCTTGAATTGGCTTCGACTCTGAAGCGGCGCCTTGCAACCGGAGGCTCGGCGCGCGGCGGCGAAATTCTAATTCAGGGCGACCGCCGTAAGGAGGTTGTCGACCTGCTGAAATCTCTCGGTTATAAAGCGCGAATAATCTGATTGTGATATGCTCCAGATTCACAAAGCTTCAGCCGGGTCGGGAAAAACCTATACACTGACATATAATTATATAAAGCTGCTACTTGGGGAAAAGAAGCCCTCGGGTGAATATGCGCTGTCGGTGGCGCGCAACCGTCACCGAGGCATTCTCGCCATAACATTTACCAACAAGGCGACCGATGAAATGAAGCGTCGAATTGTCGCCCAGCTTGCCGCTCTTGCCGGAATAACTGACAAGAAAAGCGATTATGCCGACCGGCTTTGCCGTGAACTGGGCTGTGACGAGGAGAAGCTGCGCCACAGTGCCGGAGTTGCGTTGTCATCACTTCTCGCCGATTTCACTAACTTCAACGTGAGTACAATCGATTCATTTTTTCAGGTTGTGCTACGCACATTTGCCCGCGAAGCCGAGCTGACCGGCAACTACGAAGTGGAGCTTGACGATGCCAATGCCGTGTTGATAGGAGTGAACGAGTTGTTGACTGTCCTCAATCGCCTTTCCCGCGCTGAATTGAGGCAGAGTCCTGAAAAGAAAGCTCTCGTCGGGTGGCTGACACGCTACATGAAGATACGCATTCAGGAGGGAAAGACATTCAATGTGTTCAACCGGGGCTCTTCGCTCAATGCCGAAATCGTGAAATTCATGCAGAATGCTTTTTCCGAAGAATATCGCTTGAATGCCAACGAAATCGATGCCTATCTTTCCGATTATGGTAAGATTGTGAAATTCTCCTCCGCGCTTTCCGATGCGAAAAAGAAAAGAGAGGAGGACTTCTCGGGCTATGCGGCAGCGCGATATGCTGCTCTGCAGTCGATGGCTGATATCGATATGATGTCGGCTCATCTGAGAAAAAATCTTGAGCGGTGGGCGGCAGGCGAGATGAAGATTACCGACTATGCCTACACCTGTCTTGAAAATCGGGAAAAGCGTTTCAAAAAAAAATATGTTCCGTCGCCTGAGGTTGACGCGCTGATCGACGATTTACTTGCTGAGGCTGTAAGATTCTTTGGCGACACCCTGCTATATGCCAAGTTGGAGAGTGAGATTTATAAACTCGGATTGATTGGAGCCGTCAACAGGCAGGTTAACGAGCTTCAGAATGAAAACAACGCGATACTGCTGCGCGACACCTCCGACATCCTCCGACGCATAATAAGCGAGGACGAGGCTCCCTTCATCTATGAGCGTCTTGGTGTGAGGCTTAATCATTTCCTTATCGACGAGTTCCAGGACACCTCAAGGCTTCAGTGGGAAAATCTTAGCGCATTGGTGAGAGAAAGCCTTTCGACCGGCAATGACAATCTCATTATCGGCGACGAAAAGCAGTCCATCTACCGTTTCCGCAATTCCGATCCTGACCTGCTGATGAAGGATGTGCC
>WFLX010371024.1_pt1 | contig 23046 bp, 24 predicted proteins | sample 4967041 | NCBI WGS metagenome assembly WFLX01 (sample SAMN12857096, study PRJNA449069) | gut metagenome | isolation source: stool from male and female vole | host: Microtus ochrogaster | place: USA:Florida | collected 2017
ATGGACCGTTTATAGGGAGGAAGACTTTGAACTTCTGCGTGGCGCATTGTTTTTCTGCGAGGATAGCAGCGGCATAAGGTATGCGCCGAATGAACTGCGCATGAATGCTTCCTGCAGTCCGGAAGTCCGCAGCGAAGGGACGGAATGGATTGAATTTGAGCAAAGCTATGAGATCCAGAACTTTGACAGCGCTTCCGAATATATGCTATTCATACCTGCTGAGGGCGGTTATGACGAGGAAGGTTCTTATGTAGGAACTGAAATCCCCAGAGAGGATATGAGTTTTATGATTAAGTTTTAGATAAAAATTGATTTTTTCCTCCGAAAGTGATACTATTTTGGGTAGGCTGATTATTATGCTGATATAACATTTAGAAAATACGAATAGCGAAGTATTTTTCATGCTTCGGGATGGAGGAAAAAATGAGCAAGGGATTTGATGATTTGTTATCAAAGGTATCTCAGTGCAGCAGAAAAAAAGTGTCTGTTGCAGTGGCACAGGACGCGCCTGTGCTGGAGGCAGTTGAGGAAGCGCGCAAGCGCGGTATTGCGGATGCGATTCTGGTAGGCGACTTGGAGAAGATTACTCCGATTGCAGAAGAGCTCGGCATCGATCTTTCCAACTATGAAGTGATCGATGAGAAGGATACTCTGGAAGCGGCGCATAAGGCGGTAGAACTGGTACATAACAAAAAAGCGGATATGTATATGAAGGGATTGGTAGATACAAAGTCCTTTTTAAAGAGTGTGCTGGATAAAGAAGTCGGACTCCGTACCGGCAAACCGCTCTCCCATGTAGCAGTATTTGAGATCAAGGGACATGAGAAGCTCCTGTTCTTAACGGACGTTGCGTTTATTCCTTATCCGACTCTGGAGGATAAAGTCAGCATTATCGAGAATACGGTAAGCGTTGTTCATGCATGCGGCATCCCGAATCCTAAGGTTGCTCCGGTGGCAGCGGTTGAAGTAGTCAATCCGAAGATGCCGGTTACGGTAGAGGCGGATGAGCTGACAAAGATGTGTGCGGAAGGCAAGATTACAGGCTGCGTTGTAGACGGACCGCTGTCCCTTGACCTTGCCATTGATCCGGAAGCAGCAAAGCATAAGGGGGCGGAAGGAAGAAAGATTGTTGGCGATGCTGACGTCATTCTGTTCCCGGATATTCATGCAGGCAACATCACCTATAAGGCGTTAACTCACCTTTGCGATTGCAAGAACGGATGTATTTTAACAGGTACAAAGGCANCGGTTATNTTAACATCCAGATCAGATTCCACTGANACGAAAGTNAATTNCATNGCTCTGGCAGCAGTGGTAGCGGAGTCACTGAAAGAAGCATAAAAGGAAAAATAGAAAGAGAGGAAAAAACAGTGTCTTACAAGATTTTGATCATCAATCCGGGTTCTACCTCAACAAAGATCGGTGTATTCGAGGATGAAACGCTTTTATTTGAGGAGACCCTCAGACATACGACAGAGGAGATTGCGCAGTATGCGACAATCGTTGACCAGAAAGATTTCCGTAAGAATATCATCACGGATTTTCTTGCCACTAAGGATGTCAGCCTGAAGGATCTGAATGTGATCGTAGGTCGCGGCGGTATGTTGAAACCGATTCCGGGAGGCACGTATCCTGTGACGGACGATCTGCTGAATGATTTGAAGACCGGTTATCAGGGGCAGCATGCTTCCAATCTTGGCGGTATTCTGGCAAAGGAAATGGCGGATTCGGTAGGGATTCCTTCCTATATCGTAGATCCGGTGGTTGTAGATGAGCTTGAGTCGGTGGCTAGATATTCCGGTGTACCGGAGCTCCCGAGGACAAGCGTATTCCATGCGCTGAATCAGAAGGCGGTTGCCAAGAGATATGCGAAGGAGATCGGCAAGGCATATGAGGATCTGAATCTGATCGTGGTTCATATGGGCGGTGGAGTATCTGTCGGCGCGCATAAAAACGGTAAGGTGGTAGATGTATTTAATGCCTTGGACGGTGATGGTGCATTTTCTCCGGAGCGCGCAGGCGGCGTACCTTCCGGTGCATTGATCAAAATGTGTTTTTCCGGAAAATATACGGAGAAGGAAGTGTATAAGAAGATCGTTGGTAATGGCGGATTTAACGCATACCTTGGCACTAATGATGCCCGCGTGGTAGAAGAGCGTATGAAGGATGGCGATAAGAAAGCAGAAGAAGTTTATACAGCTTTCATTTATCAGGTATGTAAAAATATCGGGGCACAGGCGGCGGTTCTGGAAGGTAAGGTTGACCAGATCATTGTGACCGGCGGTATCGCTTATTCCAAGATGGTCATTGCGGAATTTACGAAGCGTGTCAGCTGGATTGCACCGTTGACGGTATATCCGGGTGAGGACGAGCTGCTTGCCCTTGCGCAGGGTGCACTCCGTGTCCTGAACGGCGAAGAAAAGGCGATGGAATATTAAAAATGCTGTTATGATGAAAGCTGCTACGATATGTGGCAGCTTTTCTATTATTAAAAACAGAATTAAAAGTACCATCATCGGTTGGAATTCATTCCTAAAAATGCAAAATTCGCACAATTTCTAAGAGGTATAGCGTTACAGCGAAATTGATTCAGAAAAATAATTATATGGACATCTTCGGAATATTGTTTTAAAATAAGGATAATATTTTTGCAGAAGAGGAAATGGGAAAATGATTAAATGTACACATTGTGGAAATGAAAATGATGAAATGGCTAGGTTCTGTGGAAATTGCGGTGCAGAGCTGCAATCGTCTGCTGCACAGAAAAAGGATAATCAGACCGAAGGGGCGCTCTCAAGTGGGGAAACAGTACCTGTTTATGAGAAGATAGACAGTTCAAATCAAAATGAAATAAAACAGGAAGGCGGAAAAATCGGATTTTCCATTGCATCTTTGGTGTGTGGCATTTTATCCATCATATTCTGCTGTTCTGACATTTTCGGCTTTATATTGGCTGTCGCAGCAGTTGTACTCGGCATCATTGTGTTACGCAACAAATATGACGGTAAAGGAATGGCTATTGCAGGTATCATTACAGGCGGCATTGGCTTTTTGATTTCAGGCATTTTGCTTCTTGGTGTCGGTGCAAGCAGATTCCTGCGTATGATTAATATCTACCCTGAAAATTTCCCTGAAAATCTGTGAGATTTATGTCTCCATACATTGACAACTGCAAATTTAATGGGAGAGACAATGAATGTTCGGAAAAAGTATTGCAAATCTATTAAAAACAAATCAAATAGTAGATACAGGGCGGACGAAATCTTTTACCAGACAGGAAAGGGATTTTGGCAGCCTTTTTGTCTTATCGGTAATTGTTTCGTACATGGCGGATATGAGCGGTATGGGGAACTGACAGCCTGTGATGTGCGCAGAATAGTGTTTTCCCTGCCCGGGTTTTGGAGGAACCAGGGCATTTTACTATCTGTTTTTGGGAGAGTTTGCAAAGAGCTTTTATTTTAATCCAACAGTCATTTATGGAGAGCTTGCATATTTCCATTTTATGATACTATACTTTTAGCGGAAGCATATAAGCGGTACAATTCAAAAAAAGAAATACATATACAATATTATATGTATGTGGCAATTGCAGGGAGTACTCCGCGTTTTGAACGGCGAAGAAAAGGCAATAGTATATTAAAAACGCTGTTATGCTGGAAGCTGCCACGGTACGTGACAGCTTTTCTGTTATTAAAAACAGAGTTATAAGTACACAATAAGGACAAAGAGAATGTTTTATATGGGAATTACAATAAGCATATTGTTGGTAATTACTATATTGGATGCCGTGAAGGTGGTTGATTACGCAAGAGGGACCGGGTTGGTTCTGACGGCAGTCATTTATCCCCATATGGGTTTTCTATGCTATCTGGCATACGACATTGCGCGGGGGCGGGAAATGTATCCGGCATGGGTATTGTTTTTGGCGTTCGCCGGTATCCTTCTCCTGTACTGGCTGTTTCGTATTCATATTTTTCCCTTCCGCGGGGATAGAAGTGGTAACCGCCGGGTGAAAATATTATATGGGGGAAGGCGGCTGATTTATTATGGGCTATGGCTGCTGCTGTTTCAGTCGATTTGGTATGCGGCGCTGGCAAAGCGTGTGTGGGATTTTTGCAGCGGACGGGATGTGGTATGGGTATTCTGGACAGATCTTTCCGTATGTATTCTTCTATGGCTGGGGATTTTGGGCAATGGTGTACTGCGCATCGTATGTACAAGCAGGCAGCTTGGAATATTCAAGCGTATCCTCGTAATGCTGTTTTTCTGGGTTCCGGTACTCCATCTTTATTTTCTTTTTTATCTTTGCAGGAAAGCAAGGGAAGAATATGTTTATGAATGCTGCCGTCATGAGGTTAGGGAACAGCGGGCGCAGTCCAGTATATGCGCCACGAAATATCCGATACTGATGCTGCATGGCGTAGGCTTCCGAGATCATAAGATGTTCAGCTACTGGGGGAGGGTTCCCAAAGAGCTTGTGAGAAATGGCGCCGTCATTTATTATGGGCATCAGGAAGGCTGGGGCATTACGGAGGAAAATGCCATGGTGATCAGGGACAAGATCTTGCAGATGCTTGCGGAGAACCATTGCGACAAGGTTAATATCATCGCCCATTCTAAAGGAGGAATTGATGCGCGTTATGCGATCGGCGCTCTGGGAATGGGGGACAAAGTAGCGTCCCTGACAACGGTCTGTACGCCGCATCATGGGTCACCGCTTGTGCCGTATCTACGTCAGATGCCGGAGGGACTGTATCGTTTTATCTGCCGTTGTATTGACCGGGGATTCCGTGCCTATGGCGATGAGCGTCCCGATGTCTACCGCTCCGGTTTAGAGCTGGATCCTGCCTTTTGCGAAGAATTTAATCGGAAATATCCGGATCACCCTGGTATCTATTATCAAAGCTATACTTCTGTGATGAAAGGTTGGTATAGCGAATTGTTTTGCAGCATCCCTTATCTGGTATTGAAAAGGCTTGCCGGAGACAATGACGGATTGGTGCCGGAAGAATCTGCAAAATGGGGAAATTTCCGCGGAACGATCAGACCCGTCGGCAGGCGCGGCATCTCCCATGCGGATATGATCGACCTGCATCAGGAGGATTATAAGGGCTTTGATGTCATAGAATTTTATGTAAAGATTGTGAATGAGCTGAAAATGATGGGGTTATAAGTTGCTTATGAATATAATACTGCATTCATCTATCAGGTATGCAAAAATTCCTAAAAATGCAAAATCCACACAATTTCTAAGGAAAATAGCGTAACAGCGAATTTAATTCAGAAAAATATTTATATAGACATTTCCGGAATATTGTTTTAAAATAAGGATAAATATTTTCAGAAGAGGGAGAAGAATGATAAAATGTACACATTGTGGAAATGAAAATGATGAAATGGCTAAGTTCTGTGGAAATNGCGGTGCANAGCTGCANTTGTCTGCTGCACAGAAACAGGATAATNAGACCGAANGAGTGCTTTCAAGTGAGGAAACAGTACCTGTTTATGAGAAGATAGATAGTTCAAATCAAAATGAACTAAAACAGGAAGGCGGAAAAAATGGATTTTCCATTGCATCTATGGTGTGTGGCATTTTATCCATCACAATCTGTTGTACTACTGGCATTTTCGGTTTGATATTGGCTGTCGCAGCAATTGCACTCGGCATTATCGCGTTATGCAACAAATATGACGGTAAGGGAATGGCTATTGCAGGTATCATTACAGGCGGCATTGGCTTTATAATTGCGGGCTTTTTGATTTTTTTGGGACTCTGGGGTATGGGTGTGCTTAATGAGTTTTGGGATGCTCATGATATCTATTTCTAAAATAAAATCAAATAGTAGATACAGGGCGGACGAAATCTTTTACCAGATAGGAAAGGGATTTTGGTTGCCTTTTTGTCTTATCGGTAATTGGTTCGCACATGGCGGATATGAGCGGTATGGGAAACTGACAGCCTGTGATGTGCGCAGGATATGCGGGTTCCCCTGCCCAGGCTGTGGAGGAACCAGGGCATTTTACTATCTGTTTTTGGGAGAGTTTGCAAAGAGCTTTTATTTTAATCCAATAGTCATTTATGGTGTGCTTGCATATTTCCATTTTATGATACTATATTTTTATCGGAAGCATATAAGTGGTACGATTCAAAAAAAAGAAATATATATACAGTATTATATGTATGTGGCAATTGCCGTCATTTTGACTCAATGGGTAGTGAAGTTACTATATTTTTTTCATATTATATAGTATGTGAAAGGATCTGAATGTTGTATGAATATAATAGAAAAGGTATTTGGAACACATAGTGAAAGGGAATTGAAGCGTATTGAATCGCTGGTAAATAAGATTGAGGAACTGCGTCCTACAATGCAGGCGCTTTCTGACAGCGAGCTGCGCGGCAAGACGGATGAATATAAAAGACGTCTTAAAGAAGGAGAGACGCTGGACGATCTGCTTCCGGAAGCATATGCCACCGTCAGGGAAGCGGCGAAGCGGGTGTTGAACATGGAGCATTACCGGGTGCAGCTGATCGGCGGTATCATCCTCCATCAGGGACGTATCGCGGAAATGCGTACCGGTGAAGGTAAGACGCTTGTGTCCACCCTGCCGGCATATCTGAATGCACTTACCGGTCAGGGCGTTCACATTGTTACGGTCAATGATTACCTTGCTAAGCGAGATGCGGAATGGATGGGACAGGCTCATGAATTTCTGGGACTGAAAGTAGGCGTAATCCTGAATTCCATGAAATCAGAGGAAAGACGGGAAGCGTATGCCTGCGATATCACATATGTTACGAACAATGAGCTTGGTTTTGATTACCTTCGTGACAATATGGTCATCTATAAGGAACAGCTGGTGCTGCGGGGACTTCATTATGCCATTATTGACGAGGTGGATTCGGTATTGATCGACGAGGCGCGTACTCCGCTGATCATTTCCGGACAGAGCGGTAAATCCACAAAGCTTTATGAAGTATGTGATATCCTTGCAAAACAGATGAAGCGCGGACAGGATATGGAAGATATTTCCAAGATGGATGCGATCATGAAGATCGATCGTGAGGAGACCGGAGATTTTATCGTCAATGAAAAAGATAAGGTGATCAACCTGACGGAAGCGGGGGTAGCGAAGGTGGAGCGTTTCTTCCAGCTGACAAATCTTGCAGATCCGGAGAATATGGAGATCCAGCACAATGTTATCCTTGCATTGCGTGCCCATAACCTGATGTTTAAAGATCAGGATTACGTAGTAACCGATGACAAGGTTATGATTGTTGACCAGTTTACCGGCCGTATCATGCCGGGACGTAGATTTTCCGACGGTCTTCATCAGGCGATTGAAGCAAAAGAACATGTCAAGGTAAAGCGCGAATCTAAGACATTGGCAACGATCACATTCCAGAACTTCTTTAATAAATTTGAGAAAAAATCAGGCATGACCGGTACGGCGCTGACAGAGGAAAAGGAGTTCCGTGAGATCTACGGAATGGATGTTATTGAGATTCCCACCAACAGACCGGTAGCCAGGATTGACCGTCAGGACAGGGTATATAAGACCAGAGAGGAAAAGCTGCATGAGATCGTGGCGGAGGTAAAGGCGGCACATGCAAAGCAGCAGCCGGTATTGGTCGGTACTATCAATATCGACGCGTCAGAGGAGCTAAGCAGGCGGCTGACTAAGGAAGGGATCCAGCATAAAGTGCTCAATGCGAAGTTTCATGAGATGGAGGCGGAGATTGTTGCCGACGCTGGGCTTCATGGCGCCGTGACGATCGCAACAAATATGGCGGGTCGTGGTACGGATATCAAGCTGGACGAGAAGGCGAAGGAAGCGGGCGGACTTTTGATCATCGGTACGGAGCGTCATGAATCCAGACGTATCGATAATCAGTTGAGGGGACGTTCCGGACGTCAGGGAGATCCGGGAGAATCCGTATTCTATATTTCTTTGGAAGATGAGCTGATGCGGTTATTCGGCTCGGAGCGTCTGATCTCTATTTTTACGGCGTTAGGCATTCCGCAGTATCAGGAGATCGAGCATAAGGCGCTTTCCGGCGCCATCGAAAAAGCGCAGCAGCGCATTGAGAGCAGAAACTATGGTATCCGCCGTAATCTGTTGGAATATGATCAGGTAATGAATGAGCAGAGAGAGGTTATCTATGCTGAGCGTCTCCGCGTATTGAACGGTGAAAGCATGCGCGACGTTATCTATAAGATGATTACAGATATTACGGAAAATGCAGTGGATACCTGTATTTCCGAGGACGCCCACTCGGAGCAGTGGGATCTGAATGAGTTAAATTCCCTGCTGCTTCCTATTGTGCCGTTGGAGACAGTGGAGCTTGACCGCGTGGCACATAAGAAGGACAGTCTGAAACAGCAGTTAAAAGAAGAAGCTGTGAAGCTGTATGAAGCCAAAGAAGCGGAATTTCCGCAGGAGGAAGCGATCCGTGAGGTGGAGCGGGTGATCCTGCTTAAGGTGATCGACCGGAAGTGGATGGATCATATCGATGATATGGATCAGCTGCGTCAGGGAATCGGACTTGCCGCTTATGCCAATAAAAATCCGGTAGCGGAATATAAGATGAGCGGATATGATATGTTTGACAGCATGACAGCAGCTATCAAGGAAGATACGGTCAAGCTTCTTTTCCATATCAAAGTGGAGCAGAAGGTAGAACGTGAGCAGGTTGCGAAGGTAACCGGCACGAATAAAGATGATACCGTGCAGCGCGGACCGGTTAAAAGGGAGGCGGTTAAGATATATCCCAATTCTCCTTGTCCCTGCGGCAGCGGAAAGAAATATAAATTATGCCATATGGGCAAAGAAAACATGTAAAGGTGGTGAACGCGGTGGTAGAACTTGACCAGATGAAAACAGAATTACTTGCCTACGAAAGTCCATTAGCGGAAGTGAGGGATTCACTTTGACTTAGCTAATAAGTCAAAAAGAATCGAGGAACTGGATATGCAGATGTCGGAGCCCGGTTTCTGGGATGATCCGGAACATTCCAATCAGCTGATGAAGGAAGCGAAGAATCTGAAGGATACAGTAGAGCTGTGTGAACATCTGCAGACAGCATATGATGACATTCTGACGCTGATTGAGATGGGATATGAGGAAAATGATCCTGAACTGATACCGGAGATCCGGACGGAGCTGGATGATTTTATTGAGAAGCTGGAAAATATCAGACTGAGTACGCTGTTGACCGGTGAGTATGATAAGAGTAATGCGATCCTACGGATCAATGCGGGCGCGGGCGGTACTGAGAGCTGCGATTGGGGCGGCATGCTGTATCGTATGTACTGCCGCTGGGCGGAAAAGAAGGGATTTGCGGTAGAAACGCTGGATTATCTGGAGGGGGATGAAGCGGGGATCAAATCGGTTTCCTTCCAGATCAATGGTGAAAACGCTTACGGTTATCTGAAATCGGAACAAGGCGTACACCGACTGGTGCGTATTTCTCCCTTCAATGCACAGGGCAAGAGGCAGACGTCTTTTGTTTCCGTGGATGTTATGCCGGAGATTGAAGGAGATGCCGGGATAGAGATTAAAGATGAGGATATCCGTATTGATACCTATCGAAGCAGCGGCGCGGGTGGCCAGCATATCAATAAGACATCGTCCGCGATCAGAATCACGCATTTTCCTACCGGAGTTGTGGTGCAGTGTCAGAACGAGCGTTCGCAGCATATGAACAAGGACAAGGCGATGCAGATGTTACGGGGAAAGCTTCTTGCAATCAAGGAAGCGGAAGAGGAGGCAAAGCTGAAGGGCATTCAGGGTGATCTGAAAGCTATCGGCTGGGGCAGCCAGATCAGATCCTATTTTCTACAGCCTTATCAGCTGGTAAAGGATAACCGTACCGCTGAAGAAACGGCCAATGCGGGCGCGGTGCTGGACGGCGATATCGACAGATTTATCAATGCGTATCTGAAAAAGAAAAGTCAGGGAACATTGGAACAGGTAGAATAGAAAAACGCCCGCTTTTCACACTAGTTGCTTTTACTTGCCGTAAGGTTGAGATAAAAATGCGTCAGTGTTGCCTGCATATATGGAATGATCCATAGCATGCCTATGCCGAAAGAAAGCATGCTTAAAAGAAGAAGCGGCAGAAAGCCGGCTATCAGATAAAACAGGCGGAAACGGTGCCCCCTGCTGATAAAGGCAGCCATTTTTAATGTTTCCGTGATGTTTTCCGCAGGACAATCCGATACAAGATAATATACGGGAAACAGACTGAGATAGATATAACAGTAAAGCGCGCATCCTGCGGCAAGGGTGACGCAATAGAGTAAAAATCCCAAAGAACTGTTGACAGCAATTTTAGTATAAGACAGTATGTTGGAAGGAAGCATACATAGAAACTGGATCAGTGTCATGATGCAGGCGGCATAGATCGTCTGCATTTCTTTTACCTGCTCCGGATCGCCGAGAAACAAGTCTTTGATGGTGGTCTTTTTATCATGGAATGTCATAAGATAAATCCGGCATATGTGAAAGGAAAACAGCTGCGTGATCAGGGTAATGATGGGCGTCAGGAACGCAGTGGGCATCAGCACGTAAAAAAGTGAGGAAATGACAGAACCTGTGACATGTACAGCAATAAAGAAGGAATAATGTCCGTTCAGACTGTTCCTTGCGGATGCTTTTAATTGTGCAGGACTGCTGATTTCATGCATTATGGTTCTGATTGACTCCTTTTACTAAAATGATAGGCAATTGCAATGTTTGGTTTACATAACTCTTTATAATATCATCCCATTTATACTGCAATATCAACATTATTGCCGGTAGCAGCTTCCTGCTGCATGGATTTCTGGTTCTCGGAATAGGGATCGTCTTTTTTATAGGCAATCTTGGTAGTAGTGGTTCCGCCGGCAATATAAGATCTGCCGCATTCCGGACAAATGGCTGTTTTAAGGGCAACGCTTGCCTGCAGCACCTTGCCGTCGTTTTTTGCGGCTTTTTCAAAGGCATTGCTGACATGCTCCTGCTCGTGGGCGCGTACACCTGCTGCCGCACGTCCGGGACTCATTTTAGCGGGCGATTTAAAAGAAACCATTTCATCGGAGCCATCCACATATTTGCGATTTTTACAGGTCTGACATTCCGTTTTTTTGACCGCCTTGGAGGAATTTACGACACCGTCCGCGGAGGACGCATCATCGGGATTCTGAGAGCTGGAGACTGCACCGGATCTGTCAGCCGATGACCAGGGAAAATAAATGCCATAGATTCCGTATCCGGTTCCGACCGGTCCTATCCTGCCTGCCATATCAATATCCCATCCTTTCTAATTCTTCACGAAACTCTTCAGGGACTTCCCCTGTTTTATATACTTCTTCCAGCATATTGGTATATTCTTCCAAAGTCATGCCATAAATCTTTTCAAATTCAGCATTCACTTGAGCAAAGTATTCTTTGTCGGTAAAGAGCTTGTAGACTGTGGAGCCAGCCAAAGCCGTGACCAGTATCATGCCGGACACTGAGAGCGCGACGGCAGTCTTTGCCGCAGAAGTCATTTTAAAGGAGCTTCCTTTGGATAAAATAGCAAAGATGATCGCAAGGCTTCCAAAGACATAGGGAAAGATCACTGTAAGAATGGAGATAAACGTGAGGATTCCGAAGATCATTGAAAGTATGGTAAATGTATCACTGCGCTGTTTCAAATGTTGACTCCTTGATTTATGATTATGCCATCTATACTATATTATCTAAACTCGCAAACCCGCGCTTTTCAGCGCCTTTTGTCTGAGTTCATCAGACGTTTGCCCGTTAAAGCCACAGAAAAAATAAATGTCTGCTGCGCAGCCGCCTGTTTTTCCTTTGTGGCTATTATAGTATAACATATATTTATTCGGAAAAAAAGTAGTTTACTCCAAAAACCACAGATTTAAATCAACATTTCCTTCAATGCCTGGGATGCTTGCTTTATCGGTGTACTGCCACATCTGTATCTCATAGGGATAATAAACATAATTGTTGTAAAATGCAAACCATATTTTATAATGGCTGACCTGGTTGATATCCAGCATTCCAAACAGGGAATAGATACCTCCATAGATCATCGGAGTATAGCCTGCTTCTGCAATGGCATCGCAGAAAGCGGACACAATCTCAGTACGCTGTGCCTGCGTAAGCGCATTGGCTCTTGCGTCGGGGTTGGATAGTTTTTCCACATCTATGACGATGGGATAGGAGATATCATAAGGTGCAATCAGCTCAAGAACATACTGTGCTTCGTCCAGAGCTTCTTCTACAGTGATGGCTTGAGTGAAGAAGTAAACGCCGATGTCAATGTTGTTGGCGGCAGCACCATCCATATTGCGTTCAAAACATTCATCGGTTACCAGCGTGCCGTTGGCGCCATATCCGCGGTATCCCGCGCGTATCATTGCGAATTCCACGCCGGAGGCCGCAACCTGTTCCCAGTCGATATCGCCCTGATACTGTGAGACGTCGATGCCTTTTCTTGCAGATGTGCCACTCTGAGAGGTGTAGGAGATCTCTCCGTTTTCCGAAACAGAAAAATTGCCACGTTCCAAAGAGTTGCGCTCGATCGTGTCTGAAAGAGGGATAAAGTGATAACTGCCGTTATCCTGATAAAAAATAAAATCGGAATACAGCCAGCGGAGGGTATCCTGGACACTGGGATTTTCTGACGACAGTTGGTTCATAATCTCATTTTTCAGTTCCTGTTCATGGGCTAAGGCGGCCTCCTCCATCATAACGTCTACTTCTTCCTGTGAATAAAAAACGGGTTTATCCCCGCCGTTTTCAATAATCGCGTTGGAGTCAGCGGGTGTGGTGCGTGAGTTGAACAGCATATAGAGGCACAGACCCAGAGAACAAAGTGTTGTCAATGCAAGAAATCCCATCAAAATAGATTGGGGACGTGCAGTGCGTTTTCTGCGCGGCTGTTTTCCGGTTCTGCTGCGGGTCTTATTTTTGCTTTGCACTGCGGATGAGCCGCCGGATATCGGAGAAGCATCCCATAAATCGGCGTTGACCGTATCTTCCCCGTCTTCTTCCGCTGCCGGTTCTGACAGGGCTGCGCTGACTTCATTGGCAAGATATTGGTCAAGGACATCCCCATCCATAAACGACTTGTCTGCTGTACGGTGCTCCAACGGATCGTAGGGCATATCGTCGTAATCTGCGCTGTTATCAAAATCTATGGTTTCATTATCTGATTGGTGCATATGCTTTGATTCTCCTTTGCTTGCTATGGTGCATAATTATATTTTGTATAATCTGACGAAAAGTGTCAAGTATTTATAAGACACTTCCGCGATTTGCCAGAAATCAAAAAAATGATTTGCAATGTCTGTCTTAAAATATTATACTAAATACGTCTGTGTATTTCAATGTTGGATGAACTCAGATAATGGAATAATTTAAAAAATTCGAGTTTAGGTTTGAAAGAAAATCCAAATAGAATAAAAAGTATAAGGAGAGCTCATTGGATGTCAGATGAGAATATTTTTTATAAGGAAGAATATCATAAGACGGTACGCGCCCTGGAGGCGGAGCATTTTATATTAGAGCAGATTGCCGTGCTTTGTGCATCGGAGGATCTTGGACAGGGAATCAGCCATATGATGGAAGCGCTTGGGAAATATATGGAAGCGGAGCGTATCTATATTTTTGAAAACTATGAAAATTGCCTTTCCAATACCTTCGAGTGGTGTAAGGAGGGGATTGTGCCGCAGATCGATAATCTGCAGGAAGTGGATAAGTGGGAAATCCGCCATTGGGTTGGCGAATTGGAAAAAGGAAGAGAGATCCTAATCAAGGATATCGAAGAGATTGCAGAGTGCTGGGAGGGAGAATACAAGCTTTTGAAGTCGCAAAATATCAGGAGCTGTATTGAAGCGCCCATGATTCTGGATAATCAGCTGATTGGCTTTATCGGTGTAGATAATGCCCCGATGGAGATCAGCCAGATCATCAGAAGGCTTCTGACGACGGTAGGATATTTTGTCGCGATCTGTATGAAAAATCAGGAAAATAAGCAGGTGCTGGAGCGGATGGGTTATAGTGACCGGATGACAGGCTGTGCCAACCGCAATGCTTATATCAGTAAGATGGAGATGCTGAAAAAGCAGGGAAAGACAAGAACACTGGGGGTCTGCATCTGTGATCTGAATGGCTTGAAGATGATCAATGATACGGGAGGGCATATGCTCGGTGATGAAGCGATCTGTGATCTGGCCAAAGGATTGATTTCCATCTTTGATTCACGGAACGTATATCGTATCGGCGGAGATGAATTTGCAGTTTTGCTTCCGGATGTGGAGGAAGAGGAATTTGAACGGCAGATGCAGCAGGTTCGCGAAGATGCGTTTCCTAAATGGGGTGTATCCGTTTCTGTGGGACACGTATGGCAGAAGCGCTGCCGGGAGCCGGAGGAGCTGGTGAAGCTTGCCGACCAGAGGATGTATGAAGAAAAGAAGCAGTATTATCTGGAAAATGAGTAGAAAAGAAGAATATAATGTCAATATTTGGACCTTTAATGGAATAGGGAGCATATGGAAGCAGGTTTTGTAGTCTGTTGCAGGAAAGCGTATGAGAGCTTGGTAATCGAGCTCATGCGCTTTTTTTTGATGCGCATGGGAAATATAAAGGACTTTTCCTGCGTATTAAATTTTAAATTAATATTTGACAAAAAATTTAATATGAGATATTATAATGATATCAAAATAATATCATTACGAAGAAGGGGCTTATTCTTCGGCGGAGGAGGAGACTATGAAAACGGAATCCAATGAAAATAATGAGGGAACTGTAAAAGAGCGGGAGATCACTAAGGCGAATGGCGGACTCGCGCTGTCCGGGATTATTTTAGGAGCTTTACTGTCCGTCGCGGGGATGATTCTGGGCAGCAGGAGGGGAATGGGGATCATTGTTGTAGCGTGTCTGTTTTTGCTTGTGATATTTTGTGTGATGATTTTCGGGCTGAAAGTTCTCCATCCCAATGAGGCGGCAGTATATACCCTGTTTGGAAGATATTATGGGACGATCAAAAAGGCAGGATTTTATTTTATCAATCCGTTTGCGGTAAGCTACAATCCTTCTGCAAAATCCGTCATTGGAGAGATGGTGGATGCTTATGCGAAGTCAGGTCATGAAGGTACAGGCGGTAATGGGCGTAATACAGAGTTCAATTTTGATAAAAAAATCTCAACCAAAACCATGACGCTCAGTAACCGTAAGCAGAAGGTCAATGACGCGCTGGGCAATCCCGTGATTATCGGGGCGGTGGTCATCTGGAAGGTGATTGATCCGACGAAGGCGGTATTTAACGTGGAGAACTTTAATGTTTATCTTTCCATACAATGCGATACCATTATCCGAAATAATGCGCGGCTTTATCCGTATGACACAATGGAGGAGGATACGGATGAAAAGACGCTCCGCGGCAGCAGTCAGGAGATCGCGGATAAGATGAAACAGGAACTGCAGGAGAGAGTCGAGGAAGCGGGGATTGAGATTAAGGAAGTGCGGATCACCCATCTTGCTTATGCGGAAGAGATTGCTGCTGCAATGCTCCAGAAACAGCAGGCGGTGGCGATCATTGCGGCGCGCCAGAAGATCGTGGAGGGCGCGGTCGGTATGGTAAGAATGGCGTTGGAACAGCTGGGAGAAGAGGAGATCGTGATGCTTGACGNGGAGCGTAAGGCTGCCATGGTCAGTAATCTGATGGTAGTTCTGTGCGGTAATAAGGATGCGATGCCGATNATTAACNGTGGTAGTATTTATTAAGGGGTGGTTTTCANCGCTATTAGAGTCGCAGTAAAGCTGAGACATGGANGATTAGNGTGAAAAGTAATAATGAAATAACAGCCGAAGAACAGCGCCTCCGGGAGAGGCTTGCCAAGCTTGATGAGTTGGAAGCGGCGATTGCGGACAAGGAGAAGGAGCTGATCCGGCGTCAGAAGAGTGTGAAAGAGATGGAGAAGGCCAAGAAACAGATTCTTCTTCGGCTTTCCCCAAAGCTGTGGGAGGAACTGGCAAAATGGGCGGAGGATGATTTCCGTTCCATCAACGGGCAGATAGAATATTTATTGGCGGATTGCGTGCAGAAACACCGGAAATAGTGGATTTTAAAATATTTGGAAAATAATTGAAAAATTTTGAAAATTTTTTGAACTTTAATCGTTATATATAGTATAGAGTTGAAAAACAAAGTATAATCCAGTCTGGATGCTTTGATAAAAGCGGATTTTATGGCAGGAAACAGAAAACAGGAAATAGGAAACAAAATACAAAATACGACATAAAGGATACGGAAAAAGGATGGAAAGCAAAAATACGGCATAAAGGATATAGAAAAAAGGTGCAAAGCAAAAATACAGAAAGGAAGCAGCATGAGCGCATTAATAGAAATTCACGATATGCATAAGGTTTATAATCCGGGCGAAAACGAGGTCAGGGCGCTGGATGGGATTGATCTGTCCATTGACAGAAATGAATTTGTGGCAATCATCGGTCAGTCCGGTTCCGGTAAATCCACGCTGATGAATATGCTGGGATGTCTGGATGTGCCGACAAGCGGACAGTACATATTGAACGGAGAAGATGTGTCTGACCTTACGGATAATGAACTGTCGGATATCAGAAATAAGGAGATCGGTTTTATCTTTCAGGGATTTAATCTGATCGCGACTTTGACGGCATTTGAGAATGTGGAGCTGCCGCTGATTTACCGAGGTGTTGCAGGCAGGGTACGGGAGGAGCTTTCGGTCACTGCCCTGGAAAAGGTTGGCCTGGGCAATCGTATGGATCATAAACCTTCTGAAATGTCTGGCGGGCAGCAGCAGCGTGTGGCGATTGCGAGGGCCATTGCACAGGCTCCGCCCATCATACTGGCGGATGAACCTACCGGTAATCTGGATTCCGGTTCCAGTGAGGAGATTCTTGGAATTCTGAAAAATCTTCATAAAGAGGGGCGGACCGTCATTATCATTACGCATGACAATGATATTGCCAGACGGGCGGACAGGGTTATCAAGATCCGTGACGGCAGGATAGAGTCGGATAGCGGAAAGAAAGAAACAGAAATAGAAGCGGAAACATTTATGAAGGAGCCGGATACGGGAACTGTAGAAGAACGATTGGAAACAGATTCGGAAATTATGGAAGGACAATTAAAAACGGATCCGGATAATGGAAATACAGAAATAGATCCGGACAGAGAGGAAATGAAACTAAACCGGAATTAAAGGCAAGATAGGAAAACATAGAAATAGCAGCCGTGATAAACAGACAACAAAACGCAGCTGCAAGAGAAAAGGAGAGGAAATAGTCATGGCAGAAAAGAAGAAAAGACGTAAAAAGAAAAAGATTGGAAAATGGATCGTTTTAGGTGTGATTGCAGTCATCGTCATCGGAGCAATCGTATTAAATTCCATGTCGGGAGGCGTTACACCGGAGTTTGTTACCAGTGCTACCGTCAGCAGCGGACAGATCGTCTCTACCATCGGAACGAGCGGTATTGTGAAAAGCGAGACATCAAGGACTTATTATGCAGATACCTCATTAAAGGTTTCTGCAGTACATGTAAAGGAAGGCGATGTGGTTTCGGCAGGAGACCTGCTGGTTGAATTTGACGAGGACGATATCATGCTTGCCATTGCGCAGACGACCATGTCATTTGATGTGGATAATTCCTCTTATCTTGCAAGAGTGCAGAACAATCAACAGCACCGCTCCACATACAATCAGGCAGTGGCTGACGTGGCAAATTATGAAGCGCTGATTGAGACGCAGGAGCAGTATATCGACGGACTGAAGGATGGCATTGAAGCGGAGCGTCAGGAACGTCAGGAGGCGATTTTGTATGAGAGCGAAAGCCTGAACATTACGAACCTGTCTTATCAGCGTGAGATCAGTAAACTGCAGGGACAGATGGATGCCGGTAATGTAAACGATATCAGGGATCAGATCAATTATTATGAGAGAGAGATTATGTCCAATAACATGCGTCTGCAGCAGCTGCAGACGGAAAGCACTTTGCTGCAGAATTTTGAGGCGGCGGACAACAAGGATGAGCTTTTGGAGATCGCGCAAAAGGATCTTCAGGATATGAAGACAGAGTTAAGCAGGGCGCAGACAGAACGCGATGCCGCAGAGAATGCCATTTTAAATAATAATGAGGTGGCATCTTTGAATACCGGCAACGAGCTGTTAAATCTTCAGACGACGGATAAACTGCAGCGCCTGGAGACGGCATTGGAGGGGATTACCGCAGACTTTGACGGCGTTGTTACCAGCGTCAGCGTAACGGAGGGCGCCCGCGTGGGAGAAGGGACGCTTCTCATTACAGTGGAGTCCAGTGAGGAGCTGGTGGTGCGCTTTGGCGCTAGCAAATATGATCTGGAGGATCTTGCGGTAGGGCAGAAGGCAGTCGTGACGATCACGGGCAATGAGTATGAGGGTGAGCTGACTCATATCGATCATATGGCGACAACCAATGCTTCCGGTTCTTCCATGGTCATGGCGGAGGTTACGATATTAAATCCCGATGACAGGGTATATCTTGGGGTTGACGGCAAGCTGAAGATCACGACGGCGACGGAAGACAATGCCCTTCTGGTGCCGGTGGAGGCGGTTAATACTGACCGGACGGGGGATTTTTGCTATGTGATTGAAGATGGTATCGCGAGGGTGCGCTATGTTACGACAGGAATCTCTTCCAACACAGAGATCCAGATTCTGGAGGGGCTGCAGGAAGGAGAGGAAGTGATCACGATGATTTCCGGCACTTTGGCAGACGGCGTTCCGGTGATCGCCATGAATAATGATGTGATGGGCATGGAGGATTAGTATGGCGCAGTTAGTCGAATATGTAAAATTGGCATTGATGAACATCCGCTCCAATAAGGTGCGTACCTTTCTGACGATGCTTGGAATCATCATCGGTGTTTCTTCCGTGATTCTGATCATATCGGTGGGCAACGGAATCAAGGCTGAGATCAACGGGACGCTCAGTGATATTGCCGGAGGGCAGATCTATATCCGTTCGGTACAGAATTCGGATGATAATGAATTTATTGATTTCACTTTTGAGGATATGGATGTACTGCAGGAGAAAGTAGAAGGGGTCAATGGTATCACGCCGGTGTGGAGCACGTATTGTGAAGCTACGGGCAGCAAGGGGACGTTTACCGCATATGCTTATATGGGCAATGAGAATCTGGAAAATTATTTTAAGGATCCAATGCTGTATGGAAGATATTTCACAAGAGAAGAAGTGGACGACTCCAAATCTGTATGTGTGCTGCGGGAGCAGAGTGCGGTGAATTTATTTGGAACGGCGGATGTGGTCGGTATGACATTTGAGTTGACGATGTATGATCAGGTCAGAGATTTTACGATTGTCGGTGTCAGGAAAAATAATCAGTCCGCCATGTATAATATGATGTATTATATGGATGATGTGGAGCTGGAGATGCCGTTGACGACATATTACCAGATGATCGGATGGGATACGGAGCTGCGTTTTCAAGGTTTCTATATCTTTAGCGATATGCTTGCCGATACGAACAAGGTTACGTCCCAGACATTATCCATTCTGGAGGCAAGACATAACTGCCGGGGTGAGAACAGAATCCAGGTGGAGGACTTTAATTCCGCAATGGAGGAGGTTAACAGTGTGCTTGATATGATCACGATCTTTGTCGTGTTTGTCGCGGGGATCTCCCTGCTGGTCGGCGGCATCGGCGTTATGACGATCATGCTGGTATCCGTGACGGAGCGTACAAGGGAGATCGGTATCAGAAAGGCGCTGGGAGCAAAGACGGGTTCCATCATGTTCCAGTTCCTGTGTGAATCGGCGATCATTACGCTGATCGCGGGAATCATAGGGATCCTGATCGGTTATTTCGGCGCGGTCGGGGTTGGAAAGCTGATCGGATTTAATGCGATGGTTTCCGGTTCAACGATACTTGGGGCGAGTCTCTTTTCTTCCGCCGTGGGAATCTTCTTCGGTATCTATCCGGCAAGGCATGCGGCAAAATTAAGTCCGATCGAAGCACTGCGGCATGAATAAAAGGGATGGCTGAAAGTCAGGAAACGCTGATAAAAGCGTTGCCTTAATATGTAAAATATGAATTAAAAAACATAAAAAATGGAAATCACATAATATATAAAATGCAAATCAAAAATATAGGAATTGCGTTCATACGCAATTCCTGTTATTATATTTAGGGAAACGCGGATGAAAGTATTTCCTGCACCGGATTTGCGCTGCGAAGCAGCATGGAGGCAAACAATGGAACAGTCAGATAGAGATTTCATAAATAATGCTGAATCAAATGATAAAAATGTATCAATAGATGAAAATGAATCAACAGATAAAAATGAATCAATAGATGAAAATGAATCAACAGATAAAAATGATACGATAGAGGAAGACGATCCCACAAAGGAAGTGTCGCTGGATGTCCATATGAATACGGGAGTTTTATATGATTATATGTTAAATCATTCTTATTCCGGAGCTTCCGGTATTTTGGGGACATGCTTTGGCTTTCTGGGTATTATTGCATTTGCAAATACGCAGTTTCCATTATATCTGATCATGGGGCTTTTGCTGATTTTTTACCTGCCGGTTCATCTGAGGTACAGGGCGGCTCTGCAGATGCAGGCGACGGAAGCGTTTAAAAATCCGCTTCATTATGTCGTTGACCGGAAAGGCATCAGCGTATCCCAGGGAGAACAGACCGAATGCGTTTCGTGGGAACAGTGCCTGAAGGCGGTATCCACAAAGAAGAGCATCGTCGTATATACAGGAAAAAATAATGCGACGATCTTTCCGCGGGCGGATCTTGGCGAATATACAGCCGCGCTGATTGCAGTGATTGTGGAAAATATGGATCCAAAACGGGTGAAGATCAGATACTAGTGTGTATAGATAAAGGGTAAGGACAGGATATGGTGATCGAGACGGCAACAAGGGAGGAAACACTGGCGTTAGGCGCAAGGATTGGGGAACAGGCGTTTCCGGGTACGATAATCTGCGTGGACGGCGATCTTGGTGCGGGAAAGACAGTGCTGGCGCAGGGGATCGCAAAAGGACTGGGGATATCAGAACAGGTGGTTTCTCCGACATTTACGATCTTGCAGGAATATCGGGACGGAAGGCTTCCCTTTTATCATTTTGACGTTTATCGTATCGAGGATCCTGATGAGATGTATGAGGTGGGATTTGAAGATTATTTTTACGGCGACGGCGTATGCATGATCGAATGGGCGGAGCTGATCCGGGAACTGCTTCCGGAAGATCATGTTCATATAAAGATCGAGAAACAAACGGATCGGGGAGCCGACTATAGAAGGATCAGCATAGAGGGATATCAAAAATGAAAATCATTGCATTGGACAGTTCGGGACTGGTAGCGAGCGCTGCTATCCTGCATGATGACGAGCTGGTCGGGGAATACACAATCAACCATAAAAAAACTCATTCGCAGACGCTTCTTCCCATGCTGGAAGAGTTGAAAAATATGACGGAGCTGGATCTGGATACTGTGGATGCTATTGCGATAGCGGGAGGTCCCGGTTCCTTTACCGGACTACGGATCGGCTCCGCAACAGCGAAGGGACTGGCATGGACCATGAATGTGCCGGTGATCTCTGTGCCGACTACGGAAGCCATGGCATATCATTTTTATGGTTCGGACAAGCTGCTCTGTCCGATCATGGATGCAAGAAGAAGTCAGGTGTATTGCGGGATCTATACATTTGAGCAGATACCGGATGAGTGTATGCAGGATGGGCAGACAGCGGAGCGGCGGACAGGGCTCAGGGTTCGTTATCAATTGAAGGCGATTCAGGATGCCTGCGCAATTGCGGTGGAGGATTTGACCGGGAGATTGAACGGACTGCAGAAAGAAGTGATCTTTTTGGGAGATGGCGTACCTGTTTACCGTGATGTGATCACAGAGAAAATGATGGTTCCGTTTTCCTTTGCGCCGCAGCATTGCAGCAGGCAGAGGGCAGCTAATGTTGCAGCGCTTGGCGCGGTTTATTATGCGGAAGGAAAGGTGCAGAAAGCGGCGGAGCATACGCCGGATTATCTGCGGCTTTCCCAGGCGGAAAGAGAGCGTATGGCAGCAGAACAGGAAGTGAAACCCTCATGATGATACGGCAGATGCAGGCAGGTGATCTGGAGCAGGCTGCGGCATTGGAAGCGCAGAGCTTCAGCCGCCCATGGAGCAGGGAAGCATTTGCGGATGCATTGGAAAAAGAATATTATCAATATCTGGTGGCGGTAGATGAGAAAACGCAGCAGGTTCTCGGGATGTGCGGTATGATCCGTACATTGGAGGAAGGCGGGATCACCAATGTTGCAGTCAGGGAAGATGCGAGAAAGCAGGGAATTGCGTACAGGATGTTGGCGGAACTGTTGCGGAGGGCCAAAAAGGAAGGCGTGACGGAATACACGCTGGAAGTAAGAAAGAGCAATGCGGCGGCAATCGCATTATATCGGAAGCTGGGATTTACGGAAGAAGGCATCCGACCCTCATTTTATGATATGCCGGTGGAGGATGCCGTAATTATGCGGAAAATAGGTTGAAAAATCACACTGATGTGCTGATTTTTCAACCGGCAATTTGAGTCAGAGCCTCAAATTGCTTTGAACGCAGATGAGAAACCGCCTGCGCGGATTTCTCATCGCGTGTCATCGCAGTAAAACTGCTCTGACATGGGGGATTAGTGTGAGAAAGCGGAAAGACTGTGATAAAGTACCAGCGCTGGCACATATTACCGCTAGGATTGACACGAAGAAGGAATTATAATAAATACGTAGTGATGTACGTCAGAAACGGCTGCAGATGACTTGCGGCTTTGGTTTGGGAGGAGAAAATATGCGTATTTATTCAGAGGAAACAGAAAATGAATTACAGCAGGTCATTTGCAATGCTTGCGGCAGAAAAATGCTTGTAGAAAAAGGCATTGTTAAGGAAGGCTTGTGTTCCTGCCGTGAAAAATTCGGTTATTTTTCCGATAAAGACGGACAGATTCATC
>WFLX010368620.1_pt1 | contig 23028 bp, 31 predicted proteins | sample 4967041 | NCBI WGS metagenome assembly WFLX01 (sample SAMN12857096, study PRJNA449069) | gut metagenome | isolation source: stool from male and female vole | host: Microtus ochrogaster | place: USA:Florida | collected 2017
TCGATAATACGGGCACCGCGATTGCGCGCGCCCTTGGCCAAGGACCACGCGAGGTCCGTCGGATTGGCCTTGCCGTCTCCCGGGAGCCAGACGGCGCCGACGAGATCCTCTACCGCCATCACCGGCCAGAGATCGGCTGCTTCGCGGGGCGAAATCACCTCGACGGCGACCCCTTGGGCCCGGGCCGAGGCGGCGGTCCGCTTCAGCACGGTCATGCGGTCGGCCGTGCGGGCGACGGCAAGCGAGCCACAATTCTTCCATCCGGTCGCAAGACCTGTCTCTGCCTCGAGCTCGCTGTAGAGCTGCGTCGAATACCGGATGAGGCCGGTCATGTTGGCATGGCTGCGCAACTGTCCGACGAGACCCGCAGCATGCCAGGTGGTTCCACCGCTGAGTTGACCCTGTTCAAGGAGGACAACGTCGGTCCAGCCAAGCTGTGTGAGATGATAGGCAACCGAACAGCCTATGATACCGCCGCCGATAATAACGACGCGCGCCTGCGTTGGAAATTCCTGCGGCATGAACCATCCTCCCGATTGACTGGCTTCAGGATAGTTGGCCATCCGCAAAACGCAACATGAATTGCAACATTATGCAACATTCATCTGGTGGCGACGATCACCCGTGGCCCTTTCCGCTCGAGCGCTTCCGAGATCGTCGGCGCTGGCGGCGCATCTACGATGACACCGGCCGCCTGATGAAACCCGGGTATGCGAAGTGGCGTCAGCCTTCCGAACTTCGAGCTGTCCAGGACGAAATAGGCTTTGCCGGCCATGGCGATCATGCGCGAGCGCTGCTCGGCGCCATTGCGCGTGAAATCGGTCACCTCGCCGTCCGGGGAAAGCCCGCCCCCACCGAGAAAGGCGATATCGACCCGAAAGCGGCCGATCGCCTCCAGCGCGTCCAGGCCGACTGCCGCCTCCTCCGCAGGATCGATCTCGCCGCCCAGCATATGGACCCGGGCGCGCGGTTGCCGGCACATATGCAGTGCGATGGCAAGGCCCGTGGTGCAGACGGTCAGGTCGCGAAGCCCGTCTAGCGCATGGGCAACGGCAAGCGTGGTCGTGCCTGAATCGAGGAACACGACCATGCCGTCCTTCACCAGTTCGGCGGCTTTGAGGCCAATAGCTGCCTTGGCGGTGGCGTTTTCCTCGCTTCGGTGAACCAACGCCGGCTCGATCGGCTCGAACAATGTGGCCCCGCCATGCACCACGTCGAGCTGGCCGCGGTCAGCCAGCAACTTCATATCGCGGCGGATCGTCTCACGCGAGACGTCGAAATGGGCGGAAAGCTCCGCGATGCTCACCGAGCCTTCGGCAGCGAGGCGCCTTAGAATTTCCTCATGACGGCGCGGCGCGAGCGCCCGGGAGTTCGCTGATCTGGACATGCCGACAATGTTGCAATATTCGCGACAGGCCGCAAGGGATGTCGCAAATATTGCAAAGGCTGCATAATACACTTTTTGCATTATGTGACGTTTTGACGCCTTTCGGAAACGGTGGAGTTGTCCTCACGCCCCTGGACGACTGTAACCGCAATCATGTGGAAGACGTCGTCGGCACTGCAGCCCCGCGAAAGATCGTTGGCCGGCCGTGCCAGTCCCTGCAGAATTGGCCCGATCGCCGTCGCTCCGCCGATCCGCTGGGCGATCTTGTAACCGATATTTGCCGCGTCGAGATTCGGGAACACGAAAACATTGGCCTCCCCGCGCAACGCGGATTGCGGCGCCTTGGTCAGGGAGACGGCTTCGACGAAGGCGCTGTCGAACTGCAATTCCCCGTCTATAACGAGATCGGGCTCAGCGCATCGCGCCATGCGGGTGGCCTCGACGACCTTCGAAACGCGCTCATGAGCGGCGCTGCCGCCGGTCGAGAAAGAGAGCATGGCGACTTTAGCCCGCTCGCCGGCAAGCTGCTCATAGGATTTCGCGGACATAAGCGCGATGTCGGCAAGGCCGCCTGCATCGGGATCCACCACCAGTCCGCAATCGGCGAAGACGAAGGCACCCTTGCGGGCGTGATGCGGTTCGCAGAGCATCATCAGAAAGAAGCTGGAGACGAGCCCGACGCCGGGCGCCCTACCGATCACCTGCAGGGCGGCGCGCACGGTATCGGCGGTGGTCGCGACCGCACCGCCGACGGTTCCGTCGGCCAGCCCTTCCCTCACCATCATCGCGGCGAAGTTCAGTGGCGTGAGCACCGCCACCCGAGCCGCGGCCTCGTCGACGCCTTTGCTCCTTCTGAGGTCGAGAAAGGAAGCCGCGAAACCGTCGGTGAGCGACGAGGAGGACGGGTCCTCCACCCGGAATTCTCGCGGGTTTGCATCCAGAGCTGCGAGCCTGTGCATGACCACCTCGCGGTTTCCGACGAGCGTGATCTCCGCCAGACATTCCCGCCTCGCACGTACGGCGCCGGCGACGATCCGCGGGTCCTCCCCTTCGGAGAGAACAATGTGTCGCGGGGCTTTCCTTGCCGTTTCGATAATCCGGTCGAGAGGTTTCATCAGCTGTGTCCCAGATAATTCATGCCGACAAGAATGAAGACGGCGATGAACAGCGTTTCGGCGACGACGAGTGCGACGGCATCCCCGCCAACCTCAAGGACGCGACGCAGAGATGTCTTCATGCCGACGGCCACGATCCCCGCCAGCAGCGCCCACCGCGAGATTTCCATTCCGATTTCGCTCACCAGGACGGGCACCAGACCGGCGGAGTTGAAACCCGCGAGTATGAGAAACGCCAGCACGAAGCCGGGGACGAGCGGGGCGCGCCTTCCTATCGAGGTGCCCTCCTGCGGAACGCCGCGCAGCGCGACCGAGAAGATGAGGACGACTGGTGCAAGCATCGTCACGCGGATGAGCTTGACGAGCGTCGCCGTCTCGCCCGCCTCCGGTGACACCGAAAAGCCGGCGCCCACGACCTGGGCGACATCATGGATCGTGCCGCCAAGGAATATCCCGGTCGCCTGGCCATCAAGCCCGAGATATTCGGCGACGATCGGGTATCCGATCATGGCGAGCGTACTGAGCACGGTCACCGACAGGACGGTAAAGATCAGGTTGCGTTCGGAAAACTCGTTGCGAGGCAGCACCGACGCGATGGCCATGGCCGCCGAGGCTCCGCAGATGGCAACCGCGCCGCTTGTGAGGAGAGCAAGGCGCCAGCCCCGGCCAAGCAGCCGGGCGGCCACGAGGCCGAACAGGATGGTCGCAGCAATCGCCGATACAAGGAGGAGGATGGTGCCCGCGCCGAGGCCGATCAGCAGATCGACGCTGATGCGCATACCGAGCAGCGCGACGCCGATCCTGAGCACCAGTTTTGCCGAGAGTTCGATGCCGGCGACGCATCGTCCCTCTTCCGCCAGGAAGTGGAACGCGATCCCGAGCAGCAGCGCCATCAGCATGGCCGGCGCCCCATAGTGCTCGGAGAGGAACTGAGCAGCCATGGCGACGGCCGCCGTCACCAGGAGGCCGGGGCCATAGGTCGACAGGACGGCTTTGGGGGATTGCTTCGGTCGCTCGGTTCTGGAGATCGCGTCCATCTATTCTTCCCGTTGAGTGTGCCCGGCGGCAGAGGCCGCCGGATATCGCGCATGCAGGACTACCTGCGGCTCTGGGGCTGCATATCGGCCCGATCGATGCCCGCCACCGCCACCGGTTTCTTCATCGCGTCGCGCCGGAAGGGCTCGCCGAGTTCCTGATTGAGAATGACCTCGACGAAGGTGGTGATACCCCTGGCCTGGTCCTCGATCGCCTTCGAAAGCGCCTCCTTGAGTGCGGCCGGCGTGTCGACGGTGATCCCTTTGAGCCCGGAGCCGTCCGCAACCTTGGCGTAGCTCAGGTTCGGATTGAGCTCGGTGCCTACGAAGTTGTTGTCGTACCAGAGCGTCGTATTGCGTTTCTCGGCACCCCACTGGTAGTTCCGGAAGATTACCATGGTGATGGCCGGCCATCCCTCGCGGCCGATCGACGTCATCTCGTTCATCGAGATGCCGAAGGCGCCGTCGCCGGCAAAGCCGACGACCGGCACATCCGGGCAGCCGATCTTGGCGCCCACGATCGACGGGAAGCCATAGCCGCAGGGGCCGAACATGCCGGGAGCCAGATACTTTCTGCCCTGCTCGAAACTCGGATAGGCGTTGCCGATGGCGCAGTTGTTGCCGATGTCGGTGGAGATGATCGCCTCTTTCGGAAGCACGGCCTGGATCGCGCGCCAGACCTGGCGCGGCGACATGCGATCGGGCTCCCGTTGGCGCGCCCCAACGTTCCACTCCGTACCCGGATCGTCATCCTCGTGGTCCATCGAAGAGAGCTGCTGCAGCCACGCCGAGCGCGTCTGGTGGACCAGCGCCTTGCGTTCCTCGCGGCTTGCTTCGCCGGCGACGGGGGCAAGCTGCTGAAGGATCTGCTGCGCCACCTGTTTCGCGTCGCCGCAAATCCCGACCGTCACCTTCTTCGTCAAGCCGATCCGGTCGGGATTGATGTCGACCTGTATGATGGACGCATTCTTCGGCCAGTAGTCGATGCCATAGCCCGGCAGCGTCGAGAAAGGGTTGAGCCGCGTGCCCAATGCCAGCACGACATCGGCCTTGCTGATCAGTTCCATCGCCGCCTTCGAGCCGTTATAGCCAAGCGGCCCGACCGACAGGCGATGGCTGCCCGGAAAGGCGTCGTTATGCTGATATCCGCAGCACACCGGTGCATTCAGCCGTTCGGCGAGCGCCATCGATTCCTGAATTGCATTGCCGATGACGACACCGGCGCCATTGAGAATGACCGGGAATTTCGCCTCCGAAAGCAGCCGGGCCGCCTGCGCGATCGCCGCCGGTCCGCCGGCCGGCCGCTCGAAGCGGACGATACGCGGCAGATCCACGTCGATCACATGCGTCCAGAAATCCCTGGGGATGTTGATCTGCGCCGGCGCACAACCCCGCCAGGCCTTCTCGATGACTCGGTTCAGGACTTCAGGAATGCGGCTCGGGTCCCGCACCTCTTCCTGATAGCAGACCATCTCCTCGAACATGGCCATCTGGTCGACTTCCTGGAAGCCGCCCTGCCCGATCGTCTTGTTGGCCGCCTGCGGCGTAACCATCAGCAGCGGCGTGTGATTCCAGTAGGCCGTCTTCATGGCGGTGATGAAGCCGGTGACGCCGGGACCGTTCTGGCCGATCGCCATCGACATGGTCCCGGTGGCCCGGCTGAAGCCATCCGCCATCATGCCGGCATTGGTCTCATGGGCGCAGTCCCAGAATTTGATGCCCGCCTTCGGAAAGAGATCCGATACGGGCATCATCGCCGAGCCGATGATGCCGAAAGCATGCTCGATGCCGTGCATCTGGAGGACTTTGACGAAGGCTTCTTCGGTGGTCATTTTCATGGCTGTTTCCTTAGCTTGTGTGAACGGGTGATGGGCGCAACGGCTTATGCGGCAGGGTGGTACGCATTTGCGAAACCGGACGTATGAGCATCGCCGAAACCATCGAAACAAGAGCCGCAAACACCACGTAGGCGGCCAGCAGCCAGGGCGAGCCGTCGCCATAGCTGATAAGGAAGGTCGCGATGATTGGCGTGATGCCGCTGGCGAAGATGCCGGAGAACTGATAGACGAAGGAAATGCCGGTATAGCGGACCTTAACGTCGAAAAGGTCGGAGAACAGTGCCGCTTCGGGGCCGTAGCACATTGCGTAGATGATGCCGAACGGCACGATCAGAGCGAGTGCGATCAACGGCAGGCTCCCGCTTCCCATGAGCATGAAGGCCGGGAAGGTGACCAGCGCCAGCAGAAGACTGCCTATGGCGTAGGTTTTCGGACGCCCCCATCGATCGGACAACTTGCCGAACAGCGGAATTGTCACGACCATGACGAGTGCAGAGAGGCATACGAGCCACAATGCCGTCGTGCGGTCCACCTGCACATGCTTGGAAAGATAGACGATCGAGAAGACGGCGAATACGTTGAAGAAAACTCCATCGATATAGCGGGCACCCATGCCGAGCAGTATATTGCGAGGATAGGTGCGGATGAGCTCCACGAACGGGATCTTGAGCTCCTGTCGCTCTTCCTTGACGCTGGCGAAATCCGGTGTTTCGGCAACCTTCAGCCGGATGTAAAGGCCGACGACGATAAGGACGACCGAGCCGATGAAAGCAGTGCGCCAGCCCCAGGACATGAAGGCTGCTTCGGGGAGAAGACTGAGGAGCGCCACCACGCCGGACGACAGGCACAATCCGATCGCAAGGCCGATCTGCGGGATCGATGCATAGTAGCCGCGCTTGTCTTCAGGTGCGAATTCGTAGGCCATGAGGACTGCGCCGCCCCATTCGCCGCCAATGCCGATGCCTTGTGCGATACGCAGGATGAGCAGCAGTATGGGGGCTGCCACACCAATCTGCTCGTAGGTGGGCAGAACGCCGATCAGCACGGTCGCCACCCCCATGATCAGAATGGTGAGTACGAGCATCTGCTTGCGGCCGAGTTTGTCGCCGAAATGTCCGAATACGATGCCGCCGAGCGGACGGGCGACGAAACCTACGGCAAAGGTCGCATAGGCCAGCACCATCGAAACGAGCGGGTCGTGCGACGGGAAATACAGCTGATTGAAAACGATGCCGGCAATCACGCCGTACAAGAAGAAGTCATACCATTCGATCGTTGCGCCTATCAGAGACGCGAAAACGACACGCCTCACTTCACTTTCCCTGGTGCTCCCAGCGGTATTCAACATGGTCTCCTCCCAATGTCGGATTTCAGTTCAGAATTGAGCTCGACAGTTTCTCTCCGATCATGATTGCCGGCAGGTTGGTGTTTCCCGACACGATGGTGGGCATCACCGAACAATCCGCGATCCAAAGGCCGTCGAAGCCTCTCACTTTCAGGTCGGGGCGGACCACTGCATCCGCATCGTCGTCCTGGCCCATTCGGCATGTGCTCGTTGGATGGAAGATCGTTGCGCCGTTCTGGCGCGCGAAATCGAGAATTCCTTCCTTGCTGTCGACGGACTCGCCCGGCAGTTCTTCGCGGGTTACGAGCTGGCTCAGCGGACCTGTGCGCGCGATGCGGCGGGCCAGTCTGATGCCGCCGATCGCAATCTGACGGTCGAGTTCGGCGTCGAGATAATTGGCGTGTATCAGCGGCGGTGTCGTGGGGTCCGCGCAGGCCAGCCGAATGGTGCCGTGGCTCTCGGGCCGGAGCTGACAGACCGACATGGTAAAGCCGGAGAAGGGATGGACTTTTCCTCCGGCCATGTCCGCGGAAAGTGTGGCGACATGAAATTGAACGTCGGGTCGCGTCGCATCGGGCATGACCCTGGCGAAGAGCCCACCCTGGTTGATGCCGACGGCAAGGGGTCCAGTTCGCGTCAGCAACCATTGCAGTCCGATTTTCACCTTGCCGGTCAGACTGTTCAGTTCGTCATTCGTGGTGATGGGTCTGTTGCAGCGATAGATAAGCCGGAGCTGCAGGTGATCTCGCAGATTAGCACCAACGCCAGGCATGTCCGCCACGACGTCGATGCCGTGAGCCTTGAGATGCGCGGCCGGTCCGATGCCGGACAGCATCATCAGGTGCGGTGTATGCACGGCGCCCGCGCTAAGGATGACGCCACGCCGCGCATTCATGCTCATCTTGCGACCATTTGTAGTGTAGTCGATGCCCTGCGCCCGGCGCCCCTCAAAGCGGACTTTCGTGACCAGCGCTTCCGTGACGATCGTAAGGTTGCTCCGCCGTTTTGCCGGGCGGAGATAACCCACCGCCGCGCTGCTGCGCATTCCGTTTCTGGTCGTCAGGCTGTAGTAGCCCACGCCTTCCTGCGACGGACCGTTGAAATCATCGTTGCAGGGGATGCCAAGCTGATTGGCCGAGCCGATGAATGCGTCGATCAGCGGATGACGGTGGCGGATCGGAGCGACGCAGATCGGCCCGTGCTTGCCGTGGAACTCGGGGTTTGCGGCGCCCGCGAAGGATTCGGACTTACGGAAATGGGGCAGGACGTTGCGATAGTTCCACTGATCCCCGCCGTAGCGCGCCCAGTCGTCATAGTCCTCGGCCTGTCCCCGGATGGCAATCAGACCGTTGATCGCCGAGCAGCCCCCCAGAACCTTGCCGCGCGGCCAATAGATGCGTCGGCCGTTCATGTTGGGATCGGGCTCGGTGTAAAGCTTCCAGTTGATGCGCTCATCCCACATCGTCTTGCCGTAACCGAGCGGCAAGTGAATCCAGGGGCTGGTGTCTTTCGGCCCCGCTTCGACGAGAGCAACACGGAACCTGCCGTCTTCCGAGAGACGTGCGGCAACGGTGCAGCCCGAAGAGCCGGCACCGACCACGATGTAATCAAATTGCGCTTCGTTCACGTTCGGCTCCTCCCTCATCCCACAAAAGAGATAAGGAGCGCGATGTGTCAATTTTTCTGAGATGAAATATCCTACTGAATGAGATATTGAGGTAAGATTAGCTATATGATAGCGATTGTACCCAAATTGAATCTCAATAAGTGAGACAAAGGAATGAGGATGGACGATAAAATCGAGACGCCGAATTCGGCCGTTACGCGCAGCCTCAGCCTGATCGAAGTCGTCGGACTTTCCGAAAAGCCGGTCACGCTGAACGATCTTGCGGAGAGGATCGACATGCCCAGGGCCACGCTGCACAGGCTGTGCCAGCGCCTGGTCGAGGAAGGATTCCTCTTTCGCGAACCTGACAGACGCCACTATTCGGTCGGCCCGCGCCTGTTCAAGATGGGCCTGACCATCGTCGGTTCGGGCGTGGGGACCCAGCGGCACGCCATATTGAAGCAGGTCGTCGATGTGACGCGTGAGACATGCAATTTCGTGACGCGCTCCGGCTGCGACGCGATATATCTGGCGCGCGTTGAATCCGACTGGCCGCTCCGAGTACATCTCGAGCCCGGTTCGCGCGTGCCGCTTCACTGCACCGCCAGCGGCAAATTGTTGCTTGCGCATATGGATGTGCAGCAAAGGCAGAAGCTGCTGGCCTCGCTGACCTTTGAAAGATTCACGCCTGCAACGATCATGTCTGCCGACGCGCTGGAGAGCGAGTTCGCAGAGATTTTGCGCGATGGCTACAGCACCGACCGGGAAGAGTTCATGATCGGCCTGATAGCCATCGCGGTTCCCGTATTCGACAGAAACGGAAGGGTGGTTGCGTCGCTTGCCTGCCACGCCCCGAAAGCCCGCATGACGCTCGACGACTCCAAGCGCTACGTGCCCGTGCTTCAGTCGGCGGCACGCAAGCTCGCGCAAACGTTCTGACCCGCGCACGGTTACAGGATCTCGTCTTTGAGATAGTACCAGCGATACATGCCCCACTGGCCGAGGCGTCTGAACGGCGTGAGCAGTCCATGGCTCGGCAGCGGCGACGTGAAGATCGGCAGATCGAGGGCGCCGCCCTGGCCCGCAACCATCTGTGCCATTCGACGTCCCGCCTGGGCGGAATACATGACGCCGTTGCCGCCATAGCCCATCGCGTAGAACAGCGGCTGCTTCGGATCGGGCCGGAAGATGCGTGGCATCATGTCGTGGCTGACATCGACCCAGCCCCACCAGGAGTAGTCGATCGTGATTCCCTTCAGGACCGGGAACTTTCGGTAGAGCCCTTCGAGAAGCCGACCGAGATGTTTGGGATTCACCGCATCGCGGCCGGTTATGGCGCTGCGGCTGCCGATCTGCACGCGGCCGTCCGGCATTATCCTGTAATAGTGCCGCAGCGTGCGTGTATCTGTGAGCGGTATCCGCGTCTTGAAGTTCAGTTCGGAGCGCTCTTCCTCGTTCAGCGGACGGGTGACGATCGAGTTGGAGAGGATCGGCATGAGCCGGTGCCGCGTCAAACTATGGAGATCCGGCGAGGTATAGCCCGCCGTCGCAATGCAGACGGCGCGTGCACGAACGGTGCCGCCCGGCGTAGACAGGTGATAGGCGCCGTTTTTCCAGTCGCAGGTGAGAACGGGGCTCGCCGTATGGACCCGCGCACCGAGCTTGCGCGCCAGATTGAGGTATCCGAAGGCGAGCTTGGCTGCGTGGATCCCCATCCCGTCCGGTTCGTACATAGCCCCCTTGGCCTCCTCGTCGCGGACGAAGTCCCGGTGGACCTCCTCTCGCCCGACGATGCGCGAACGGTAGCCGAAGACCTCGTTGAGGAGCCGCGACTCGCTTTCGAGCGCCGGCATCACCTTGTCGCGATGTGCGATATAGAGGTGGCCGCCGTCCTGAGCATCGCAGTCGATTTCGGGTGAACGGATCAGGTCTCGGAAGAGATCGAAGGCTTCGCTGATCTCGACGTGCAGTTTTTTGGCGATATCGACGCCCCATCGCTCGATCCATTGCGAGCGCTTGAGGCGCCCTGCGGAGATCTGCGCCTGGCCACCATTGCGGGTGCTGCAGCCCCAGGCAACGCCGTTTGCCTCGAGAACCGTCGCCTTTATGCCGTGCTCGCGGGCGAGATGGATCGCGCAGGAGAGCCCCGTATATCCGGAGCCGACGATAGCGACGTCGACGTCCATATCGCATGTGACGGGGCCGTCGTCGGAAGGCGGTTTGCCGGCCGTGCCAATCCAATAGGTCGGCGCATAGTCCTTGCCCTCGCCCGGATTGGGCGCGCGGATCGGATCATAGGTCGGGTCGAAGGGCTTGCGCGATGCGATCGGTCTGGCCAGCTGGTGTTCCATGTCGTGATCCTGCCCTCAAGGCGCTCAGTATCTCGGCTGCGGCTCGATGAGCGGCCGGTTTTTTCGGAATGCCTGCTTGCGGACGATCTTGCCGTCGCGAAGCGTGAAGAGATCGCAGCCTTCCGCGACGATGCGCGTGCCGTCCGCATTGGTCCCCGAGAAGGTCCATTCGGAGACCCCGCGGTCTCCATGGACGAAATGGCTGTGATGATCCCAATGAGCGTCCGGCATTGCCGCCCATACACCGGAAAAGGCATCGGCAATCGCCTCGGCGCCGACGATGCGCTTGCCGCAGGCCTCCGGCCCGGCAACGGCGTTGAAGACACAGTCGGCGGCGAAAAATGCCATGACACTATCGATGTCGTGTCTGTTGAAGGCGTCGAAAAGCTCTGCGAGGTCCTCGGCGGTCATGTCGAAATTCCTTTGTTCATGTCGGGGCATGGCTTCGCCGGTCGGGCGGCCATAGGCCCGTTAAAATGCTTGAATCGAGGCTATCCGGGGCGGCGCCGACTACTGCCGATCGGCGGCCATCACACTTTGCCCTTCCAGGGAATGAGCGTCTTTTCGAGGTAGCGGATCATGAGGTCGAAGGCGAAGGCGAACACGCCGATGACGACGATCCCCATGATGACCGTATCGCTGGCGAGATATTCGGCTGCATTCAGCACCATGAAGCCGAGTCCACGATGGGCGGCCACCATTTCGGCCGCGACCAGCGTGGTCCAGCCGACGCCGATCCCGATGCGCATACCGGTGAATATCTCCGGCAACGCAGCCTTCATGATCACATGCCCGATCACCTGTGCCCGAGTCGCGCCCATGGCATAGGCGGCATGAATCTGTTCCGTCGAGACCGAGCGCACACCGGCTCTGGCGGCGATCGCCATCGGCGCAAAGATCGCCAGATAGATCAGGAAAACTTTCGGGAATTCGCCGATGCCGAGCCAGATGATGATCAGCGGCAGATAAGCGAGCGGCGGCAGCGGGCGGTAGAATTCGATGATGGGGTCGAAAAGCCCCCGCACCACCCGATTGACGCCCATGAGAATGCCCACCGGGACTGCCGTGACGAGCGCAAGCAGAAAGGCTCCGAACACCCGGCCGAGGCTCGCCAGCGTGTGCTGCGCCAAGGTGGAGTTGGAGACCCCTTCCGTCAGTGCTATGACGAACTTGTCCCAGACTGCGAGCGGCGACGGCAGGAACAGCGGTTTGATCCAGCCCATCTCCGTCACGAGCAGCCAAAACGCGATCAGCACCAGCGCAGTCAACAGGCTGATATGGCCGCTCATCCCGTCGCCCGGTGCGCCGTAGATTCGTCCCGGCCGAACGGGTTTGCTCTTGACGACGCCCTCAAGCATGGAGGAGCTCCGGGTTACCGGACTGGCGCTCGTCCCCGTAGATGATGCCGAGGATTTGTTCACGCATGTCGATGAAGTCGCGGCTGGATTTGATTGCGCGTGCATGGCCGTTCTCCAGGAAGCGTTTGTTGAAATCGAGCTCGTAGGTATGGGTGATGCGACCCGGTCGGGGCGACATCACGATCAGCCTGGAGCCGAGGAACAGCGCCTCCTCGACGCTGTGGGTAATGAAGAAGAACATCTTGTTGGTGAGCTGCCAGACCTTCAGCAGCAGTTCCTGGATGGTCTCCCGCGTCAAGGCATCGAGGGCGGCCATGGGCTCGTCCATGAGCAGCATCGCCGGATCGCAGGTGAGCGCGCGGGCGATGCCGACGCGCTGCTGCATGCCGCCGGAAAGGTGGTAGATCATGTGCCGGTGGAAATCCTGCAGCCCGACGAGCGCGAGGTTTCGCGTCGCCACCTCCCGCCTTGTTGCCTTGTCGACACCCCTGAGCTTGAGCCCGAACTCGGTATTGTCGATGACATTGAGCCAGGGGAGCAGCGCGTGCTTCTGAAAAACAACGCCTCGGTCGGCGCCGGGACCGGTGATGCGGCGCTCACCGAGCGTGATCTCCCCGGCGCTCGGCGCCATGAAACCTGCCATCAGGTTGAGGAGCGTGGTCTTGCCGCAGCCCGATGCACCGAGCGCGACGACGAAGTCGCCGCTCTTGATCTCGAGATTCACGCCCTTGAGCGCGATGACCGCCTGGTCCGAATAAAGACCGGGATAGGTCAAATTGACATTGCTGACGTTGAGCGTTTCCATGTCGCGGGCCTTCCTGGAAAGTGCTGTATCGAGGGCAGCAGCGATGCTCCCGGACACGCACAGCGCGCAGCAGCCGGGAGCGCGCTTCCGCTACTTGGAGACTTCTTTCGCGTAGGCGCTGTTGACGAAGGGCGCGTAATCGTCGAGCGCATTGTCGATCTGCTTCTGCTCGACCAGAAACCTGGCGCTCGCCTCCAGTGCCCGGACGGCACCGCCGCCAAGCCACCTGTCGGAGACCTGTTCCTCGGCGGTCGGGAAGGATAGAAGGTTGAGGGCCTGGACGATACCCTCGGCGTCGCCGCCGATCAACTTGACCATGCCCTGCACCTCCGGCGAGTCCGCCGTCCAGCCGCTTCCATTGGCCTTGAAATCGGCATAGGACTCGGCGAGCACCCTGGTGAAGGCCGCCATGAAATCCGGATTTTCCTCGGCCCATTTCTTATCGACCACGAGGCCGTCGAATGTGGGCACGCTCGCCGCGCCGACCGCCTCGGAATCCGAGATCACCTTACCCGTTTTCAGGAGCTCCGAAAGGGCCGGCGGCCAGACATAGGCGGCGTCGATATCGCCGCGCTGCCAGGCGGCGACGATCTGCGGCGGCTTCATGTTGAGGATGTTCACTTCCCGCGGATCGATTTTCCAGACCTCTCCCAGGCCGACCAGCAGATGGAAGTGAGAGGTCGACACGAAGGGAACGCCGACATTCTTTCCTATCAGATCTTCCGGCTTTGCGATGCCGGATCCCTCGCGTGCGACAAGCGCTTCCGATTTGCCGATATTGTCGAGGATCCAGAAAAGTTCGAGCTCGACGCCGCGGGTCGCGGCGGCTGTCGTACCGGTCGAACCGATAACGCCGATCGGCACATTACCCGATGCAAGCGCCGTCGAAATGTCGCCTCCCGAGCTGAACTGGCGCCAATCGATCGAGTAGCCGGCCTCCTTGGCTGCGGCATCGAAGCGGCCATCCGCGATTGCCGAAATGAACGGGCCGACGATCTGCTGGTAGCCGACGACGACACTGGTTTCCGCCCGGGCCGCAAAGCCGGCTAACAGCCCGGTCGCTATCGCAAGGGCGCCGGATATAAGCTTGAATTTTCTGTAGTGAATCATTTCGTTTCCCTCTTGGTTCTGTCGCCCCGCTTATTGCGGGGTCGGGCCGCACTGTGATGACGGTCTTTGCTTGAGGAATAGAAATATGCCTGCCTCTCGGATTGCCTTATATCCAGATAAGAAGTTAGATGAGTCCAGTTTGGAGGAGGCCATGGGTGATGTGAATGGTGGGCTCGACGGTATCCGAAACGATCTTCTTTCTGGACCGAACGGGCCATGCGGGCTTGCAGGCGCAGATCCGGGAAACCATCGTGTCCGCGGTATTGTCCGGCCGCCTGGCAGCGGGTGCCCGGCTCCCTTCCAGCCGCAAGCTTGCGGCCTATCTGAACATTTCGCGGATCACCGTGACGCTCGCCTATCAGGAGCTCGCCTCGCAAGGCTATATCGAGGCGGAGAAGCGCAGCGGCTACCGTGTCGCCGGCAAGCCACCGACGACAGGCATTGCAATAGGGGCCGCGCACACTGAAGCCGATACGATCGACTGGTCGGCCAAGTTGTGCTCGACCTTCATAGTGGCCAAGCAGATGCGCAAACCCCTCGACTGGCGCGCCTACCCCTACCCGTTCCTCTACGGCCAGATGGATCCATCGCTGTTCGACCTCACCGCATGGCGCGACTGCGCGCGCCGGGCGCTCGGGCGAGAGGATTTCGAACTGATGGCGGGCGATTTCGCGGCATCGGATGACGTCCAACTTGTCAACTATATCTGCTCGCGTACATTGCCGGGGCGCGGCATTCGTGCGAGCCCCGACGAGATCCTCGTGACGGTCGGCGCGCAAAACGCCCTGTGGATCGTCATCCAACTGCTGTTGCGCCAGGGCTCACACGCGGTCTGCGAGAATCCATGTCATCCCGACATGAGCGCCTCGCTCCGCTTGAGCGGCGCCGAAGTCACCGTCATCGATGTCGACAAGGAAGGCCTGCCGCCCACCGCTCTTCCCGATAAGGTCGATGCGGTATTCGTTACGCCCAGCCATCATTCTCCTACCGGGGCGACGATGCCGCTCGACCGGCGTGCTGCATTGCTCGAAGCCGCTGCCTCGAAGGACTTCATAATCGTCGAAGACGATTATGAGTTCGAGATGAGCTTTCTGGCGCCCCCATCCCCGGCTCTCAAGGCCTTCGACCGCAGCGGACGCGTCTTCTATATCGGCAGTTTTTCCAAGTCGCTGTTTCCCGGTCTGCGGCTCGGTTATCTGGTGGCGCCGGCCGCCGTGATCCGGGAGGCGCGGGCGCTTCGCGCGCTGATGCTACGCCATCCGCCGGGGCACCTCCAGAGAACGGCCGCCTATTTCCTGGCACTCGGCCACTATGATGCCGTGCTGCACCGCATGCGCGAGGAATATCATCGCCGGCACATCATCATGGCGGCAGCACTTCGGGATGCCGGCTTGCGGATCGCCGGGTCGGCGGCTTTCGGCGGCACCTCCTTCTGGATCGAAGGGCCGGATGACCTCGATGCGGATCTGCTGATGAACGCATTGCGGTTGGAAGGGGTGCTTATAGAATCCGGATCGCCGTTCTTCCCCAAGGACGACGGTCCGTGCCGCTTCTTCCGCATGGGTTACTCGTCGATCGCCCGCAGCCGCATAGCCGACGGTGTCGCCTTGACTGCGGCACGGATCGCGGATCGAGCCTGAACAACTAGGGCCTCCGGAACAGCGCAACCGGTCCGTCAACCAACCTCTAGCCCAGAGTGGGGCCGCGGGATCGGCCAAGGACTTCCTCATCGGTCTCAGGCAACTGGCCGTTCGGGGTCATCGTGTCCACCGCGTCCGGGATCGATGTCGAAAGGCGCTTCAGCAGTTCGTTGTAGTCCAGGCCGGTCTTTGCGGCCAGATCCTGGAGCGTATCCTTGCCGATCGAAGATTCGACCTGCTCGGGCGAAATGCCCTGAGATCGCTCTTCGGCGCTTACCCAGGAGTCTGCCGCCTCCCGGTGTCCGCCGTTCTTGAATGCATCGACAAGTTCTCCCACGCCCTTGCTGAGCGAGCCTTCCTCGGAGCCGCCAAACATCTTGCCGAGTTCGCCGAGAATTCCGCCGCTGTTCTGGGCGCCCCCCTTTGCATCCTGAAAGATCTGTCCGAGCTTATCGCGGTTCTGGTAACCAGCGACCGCGAGCAGACCCAATAGAGCCGCTAGCGACGGCATGGTGTTGCGAGACGAAGCCATTGTCGGTTCCTTTCTGCTTAGTGAAGTCCTAGGCACGCCGGGCGACGGCGCCCCATACGAGCAAGACGATCACAGCTCCTACAATAGCTCCGATGAAGCCGGCACCCTCGTTGGCGTTGTACCACCCCAATGCCTGCCCCAGATAGGAGGCGACAAAGGCCCCTACGATTCCCAGGATCGTCGTTAGAATGAAGCCCTTTGGCTCGTTTTCGCCGGGCACGATGAGCTTGGCCACGATACCCGCGATAAAGCCGATGATGATGGTCCAGATTATACCCATTCCAGAAGTCCCTCGTTTAAAAGGCGTGAACGCTGGTCGGCTGATTGCCTTGGCGGGTTGCGATGGTTCCCGTCTTCGAAGCGATTAAGGCAGCACGAGGAAATCATAGATAGCGCAGACCGTCCTCGACTTCCACTCTCGCTCGTGTTTCATTTTAGTGGGTGTCACATTTGAGGGGGACCATAAGACCTGGGTTATTCTGGTCGCTTGTCTTAGCGGCGGCCGCCGCAGCAGTTTATTTCTTCCAGAAGGCAAACACATCCAGCGCTCTGACGCAGCAATCACCAACTCTCTCATCATCGACCGAGAGGGCGCTCTCGGAAAACGGCAATCCACGCAGATCTACAAAGGGAAACGCATTGCCGTTTCCGCCTTCTCTGCCATGCGCTGCAGAGCGCGTAGCCGGACCGCCTGGGGACTGATGGCGATGATGGCGCTATCCTCTAGGAAGGTCTTGCGGGTCTCTTCGAAGAGTGTCTTCCACTTTCGCGCTAAGCCCGATCCTGCCTTCTTGTTCGGGTCATGGCTCTCGACAAGCTGTCGGCTGACGTCGGCGCCGTACTCCTTCTTGACTGCCGCCGCCACGACAGATGGACTGTCACAACATGCCAAGGCTTGCACAATGTAGGTTTTCACCTCATCAGAAAGTTGCGCTTTGGCCATTCTTCCGTCAAAGCCCCGTCAAAAGAGGAAACGCCTGCATGGCTAAACACCTGATTAACATTGAAGCTCTCGGAGATTGCGAGATCCGCGGACACGCCATACCTCAAGGCACGTATCAAGGCGTGACGATTGATCGGCCAGACGTGAATGCTGAAGGCGGCAGGGCGGTGGCCGTATTCTTGTGCCTTACCTCAGATAAATATGTTGATACCGATGAGGCTCTCAATGCCAGTTCTGTAAACGTTACAGAACTGATGCACCAAGGCCTCATAGTCGAGATTTGATCAGGCGTCGCATGGATGACGAACTGCAGATTCCCCATATTCTAAGCTGGGGCAGGAGTAACAACGCCATGAAAGAAGGTACTATCCTTCTCCTCGTCGTTCTTGCGGCCATCATCCTTTTCGCGATGCTGACATTGCACTAACCGCGCATCTATTCGACGACGCGGTAGCGCCCCATTCGATCACCCCTCTGCTATACTTACCCGAGCGGTCGAATCGTCGAGAGGACGCTAACCATGTGGCTAGAACTGCACGACAACAATGGACCAATCTTCGTCAACATGGACACGGTCATGCACTTCCAACGGGTCGAAGGGCAGCGGAGCACTACACTCGTCACCTGCTCGATCAAAAACGGCGCCTCCGTCACTCTCCAGGTGAAGGAGCCGCCTGAAGAAATCATGGAAATGCTCTGGGAAGAGTGATGCACAAGGCACTTGAAGCAATGGCGGTCGTGATGATCATCGTTTCTGCGTGCACGCTGGTGTGGCTGCTCTTTGCGATCAGCTGAGTGAAGAAAAGATCAGCCCTCAAGTCGTAGGTCGAGTTCCGGACCACGTGATTGAGCCAATATCCCTTGGCCGCCCACTCGTTCAGGACCGCGTCCATGTCTTGCTCCCCAGTGTTGAGCTTTACGACGCGGTAGGGCTTGGACATGGAGGCAAGCCCCGCTCACCATCACGGCGGCGGGGCTGCTTATGGTCCGGACAGGACGACCAGGCACGAACCCCGATCTTCTCGGATAACTATCCGCCGACCTGATCTTGCTCGGGAAAGTCGGCCCCCATGCGGTGAACCAATGACCCGGCTTAGCGCCATACGGCTGCGGGGCCTTTCCAATCTCGTGAGGCATCGCCTCGAAACTGGTTGTGCCGATCTGCGGTTGGTGCCTCCCCTTCGCGTCCGGGAGCTTACAGCGAGCTAGGTTGGGTCCTTGCGGTCATCGCAAAACTAGATTGGTTGCCAATCAACAGAACTCCTGCGCATCGTGTCGTTCTAAGCAGGAGGGGAAAATGTCAGAGCTGGAAGAAAACCGCTTGTTAGACAGTGAATTCCAGACAATTTCGTCAGAGCCATTGATTGGGCGCCTCAATCTTGAGACCGACCTGGGCACCATAGACCTTTTGGTGAACAAAGAGGCCGCGGAGTTCTTAATTTCGGTGCTGCTCGAGTTCCTTGCAGAAGGGGCCGGCGAAGACGCTCCGAAGTTCACGGTGCATACTGAGCAATAACTGCCCGGTGAGCCCTGGAAGAAGAAGTCAGAACAGTCCACTACCCGTGCCCTTCCCGTGAGATTGGTTGCGGCGACAGGATTGGGACCTGCGACCGAGGCTGGCGAGCTACCGGCTGCTCGACGCGAAAGTGATGATTGGCATCGCCTCGAATTGCTCACATTCGAAACTGCTAATAATGCATGGACAAAGCCGGCGTTGCCTTCCTCGTACTCATCTGCGTTCTCATCGCTATCGTGGTGAGTATCCTGTGGTTCGTTCCAGAGAATGAGGTGCCGCCCGATGTACCGGAAGTGGTTCCTCAGACGCCTCTAAGATGAGACGTGGTGGCCGCATTGTGTGTTGGTTGCAGGCCGGAGATTTGAACCTGGTCTTTCGTCGTTTTGAACCACGCGGCTTACCAGTTGCCCTGCCTGCGATGGTGCGAGAGTATTGGAATAAAGAAAAGCGATGACTATGCTTATGTGACGGCCGGCTGAGCCGTGACGGCGGATAAGTGTGATCATGCTCTAAGGGAGGACATCGGTGGAAAACTCCAGCGCGAACGCTGCTAGTCGTGTAAGAGCAATAATCATCGAGCAGTTGGGCGTTGACCCTGCCCATGCTGTGGACGACGCGTCCATAGTGGATGACCTCGGCGCCGACTCTCTCGAAGTCGCTCAAATCGTCATGATGATTGAGGACGAGTTCAATATCGAAATTTCAGACGACGTGGCCGAGGCCGTTATCACGGTCGGAGATGCAATTTACGTGGTCACGTCGAAAACCAAGAGCTAACCGCAGCAGAGGTAAATTGGGCCAATAGATTTTGGGCCGCATTTCTCCTAGGCGCCGAGTGCGACAGCCTTTACGGAACTCGCACAAGTCGCAAGCTTTTCACAATCTCGTATCGCTCGCCACCTTCCTTTTCTTCATTGAGAGCGTCGCCTGCCCATGATGGCGTCATCAGATGCATGTGGTCTGGCCTATTTCGCAGAGTCTCGAGCTTGGCTATCAAGAGATCCAGTCCCTCGCGGTCAAAGCATAGTGCAACCCCGGGATGCTCGGCCTTTTCGAGTTCAACAGTCAGGATCATTGATCATCCAACCGGGAAAATTGGCAGAATGCAGCCCAGGCGTGGAGCGGTGAGTTCTCCCCTAAGGCCCGGCGAGTGCTCCCTTTAATCGAGGTCCGCAACTGAACAGCCACAGATCACTTCAGGAAACCGATATGGCGGAGATTTTCAACCTGATGGTCAGCAGTAAGGTTGTTCAATTCACTGATGATTTTTTGTACCCGCTCTTAATCTGCGCGCTTAGAGAATCTATACCCCTTTCCGCCTGGTCGACTATGGAAACGCGGGCTTTCCGGCCCTTCGGCATGATCTTCCGGAGTTGACCACGGAGGTGATGTATCTGCTCGTAGAAGACGGACTGACGGCGCTCGTGCTTGGCGAAATAGGGATTCGATCGTGGCGCCGGGAATTCGAGCGGCCCATAGTTGGCACCGCGGAGGAAACACACGACTCCATCGACCCCGCGCAACTTTTCGAAATTCAGTCTCGGCAGGTTCACGAAGGCATAACCAACCAGGAACGGGAACCGCTTCTGGAGATCTGTTTCGTCCGGTGATGCCTCAACTCCGTGTAGAATGACGGCATGAAGATGTCGAACCCGTCCTTGCGGCAGTTCCGCTCGATGATGGACTCCTTATTCTTATATCCGGGCGCAACTCGGATTGGATACCAACGTGATCTCTTCAGTTTGCCCTCTACGTAATCCGAGGGGCGGCTTATGCTCTGGATTGATGGTGCTGGCAGTATTTCCCCGCAGTCTTGGCTGCACAGAACAGGAAGGGGCTGCCGTCGTTGATGGGCCAAACGCACTCGCCGGGCCTCAATTCTAAGAGGCACTTGGCGAACGGCAGTCGCTCCAGGTCATATTTGTGGGGAGGGATGATTGTGGTATCGGGCCTGCGGTCGCGCATTGCAGTTGTCCTTCCGCGGAGCTCTCTTGCTCTCGTGCGGTCGGCAGTTGCGAGCTCGCGGCCTCGAAGGGAAGAACGCGCGATTTCGAAATGCGATCCCTACGATGACGTTGCGAGACACACCGAAGCGCTTCGCGATCTGGGAAGCCGACAAGTCTTCCTTCCAGAGCTCGGACGCAGCCTCGATGTCGACTGTACGGTGCTGGATGGTCATGCCGCGCGCTCCTGGTCGACCGGTTCAGCGGCTTCGATGTCGGCCTTCACCTCGCCGCGATACGCCATCTGTTCGGCGGTGACCTGGCTGACATCAGGAAGCGCCAACATGCGGGCGAGCTCGGCGGCGCGCTCCGGCGACACCGGCGGGGGCTGAACGTTCAGCTTTGTCTGGATCCTGCTGCGGTTGATGCGGACGGCGATCGGTGACCAGAGATGGCGAGAACCGGCCGGCAGTTCCCGCGATTTGGCGAGGTGGGCGAATTCCAGATGGTCAACACCTTCGGCCACCCTGACAAAACCCTTTTCCGCCAACTCGATGGCGCGCTCACGTTGGGTGACGCGCAGGTCCATGAGCCCATGTGAGCTGGGAAGCGTTCGGCTGACCGAGTCCTCGATCGCCCTCAGCCTTTCCTGCTTGCGAATGCGGTCCTCGCGGATGAGACGGCATTCAGCATTGGCCATGGCTGCAAGCTCGGCCGGGAGGGGAATGAATGCCTTGTTGATGTTCTCGTATTCGCCGCGCTTCAGCTTCACGTAGGCACGGCGCAGCCCGTGAACCGGCACGTTGCGGAGGGAGACGCGCATGAATTCGGCAACTTGCAGTGCGCGCTCGGCCTGCGCTTCGGTTAACGGTGGAGCACTGATAGTCGCTTCGACATGGCGGTGGCGGTTCTTCGTGGTAACAGTCCGCATCGGCTCGCTCTCGACCTGACCGTCGCCTGTTCCGTAGTATGCCTGCAGGTATGGTGTGACGAGCTGCGACTTGCCATCACCGCCCGCCATAACGGTGGCGGTTGGTTCGTCGTCCGCATGGCCGGTTGAGTTGCCGAATTGGCGAGCCACAAATGCGGAGACGAGGCTCTGCTGGCTTCCGGATTGTGTCATGGTGGCTAATGGTTCGCCCGAATCACGCCCGGGCCGAGCGGCCTCGCTACCATCGGGGCGCGAATCACCATTGTGCTGGGCTATGAAAGCAACTATTGGGCTCTGCGTGCTGACCCTGCCGACGATTGTCGACAGTGGTTCGCGCGCATCATGGCCAGGCTCAAGATAGTTGTTTTGCGCAAGGAAGGCGACCGCAACGCAGCCATCCGCCTTGGCCGTGATCGTTCCCGTCGGTTCGTCACCGCCGCGAGGTCGGCTTTGCCCTGCCCGTCCGCCGCAGCCCACGAGCCTCGGCACGATATCTGAGTTCTGATCCTTGTTGCTGGCGGTGATCGTGTGATGTGGAGCATCGACCCGGCGAACGGAACCGCCCTGTTGCGCCGCCGTCAGCACCGGAGCGATAAGCGCGTGACGGTTCTCCGTTGGGATGGTCGCGATTCGTTCGCCGAGGTTCGACCTGCGCTCCGAGCGACCATTAGTATGGCTATAGTAGGAGGCGACATAGGGCGTCACCACCGCCTCCTCCCCTCGATGCGCCACGGGTGATGACGTTGAACGCTTGTTGAGATCCTCGGTTCGTCCCCGTGCGTCAGATTGACATGAAAGGTCGCTCCGCCTCGAGCACATAGCGCTTCATGCCGCGTGCCACGCGCGCCATCGTGGCGTCCGCCAGCGGCCGGACGGCGCGGAGTTGGTGTTCGGCCCAGATCTCGGCCGAGCTTGCGAAGATCGACGGGCAAGGCAGGGAACAGTCAATGCATTCAGCTGCGGTACGCCACGGCAGCTTGTTGCCGGAGATCACATCCGGGTCCTCAGCTTACCGTGCGTGGGTTCGGGCCAGACAATCGGCTTGCCGTCGAACCGGATGATTACGAACAGCCGCTTGCGGATCGTCGGAGCGCCATAGTCGCCGGCGCGCATCTCGTGAAACTCGACTTTGCCGCCGAACCGCCGCAGCTCTTGCACCATTTCTCGAAATTCTGGCCGCGGCGCTCAGGGTACGGCATCAGCCCGCGATCGGTCGCGACCAGCGGCCCATGATCCTTGAACTCCTCGACGTTCTCCATGATGACGACATCGACGCGGTCGCCGCTCTTCTGGATGCGCTCGAGGAGAGAACCAGGCGAGGCCGATGTGCTTGCCCTTCAGATGATCAAGCGGATCGACCCGATAGACGTTCTCAGAGAGGTGATGCGTCTCTGGATGGCTTGCCGCGTGCAGCGCCAGCGCATCAGGATCGTGGTTGATGGCGAGGTCCGGCGAGCGGCCGAGCGCAATCTCGATGCCGATCGAGGCTCCACCACCGCCGGCGAAGCTATCGACCATAAGGGGCGCGCCGACATGGGCAAAAGCCATCAAAGCGTCGGTGTCGGGCGAAATGA
>WFLX010172047.1_pt1 | contig 23022 bp, 7 predicted proteins | sample 4967041 | NCBI WGS metagenome assembly WFLX01 (sample SAMN12857096, study PRJNA449069) | gut metagenome | isolation source: stool from male and female vole | host: Microtus ochrogaster | place: USA:Florida | collected 2017
GAATTCTTGATACCCTTGGAGAATACTCTGGTATAAATCTTTTGGGATTCATTTTGTTTTAGCTGAAACAGTTTGATAAAAAATAAATTCTCCAAATGAAAATGATAAGGTCCAAACCTTGTCTGAACGGCTTCTATCATCATCTCTATATAGGCGGTTCCCGGCATGGTCGGCACATTGTGCAGTTGGTGTTCATTAATTATCCAGCACACATCAGCACTAATTAGTGTTACAAACAGGGTTTCTTCCTGTTGGTTAATCAGAATATCATGTAAAAATGTCCTTACCACCTTTTTACCATAAAGAGCATCGCCGCTAAAACAACGCAAGGCCTCAAACGGATAGGTTGGTAGTGGAACCTTTTTCCACTCGTTTTTAAACACTCTATCCCAATCAAGATCCATTCCTCCAACAAATCCCTTAGCCAAAGAATACAAATTCTCATAATTGATTTTCTCATCCCAATTATGCCCATTGGTGAAAAAAATTCCCTGATCCTGATTACTTTCCATTACTGATTCTCTATCAATGGAATCCAGTCTTTGTATTAATTCTGGAATACTGCTGCATATAACAGCCAATCGGAAAGCATAGTGCTTGCGACCTCTTGCAGCAGTACAACAAATATCAGATAGTGCATATCCCTTGTTTCTATGCATATACTCCTGGTATTTCAAAATATATGCCAAAAGAGCAGACTGAGTTTTCGCAGACAAAAGAAAAATATAGCTTTGTTCTGGATTCTCGTTACTCTCAACATACTTTGGCGCCTGCTCTACCACTGCATGAAAATTGGTTCCACTAAATCCAAATGAATTTAAAGCAGCCCGGTGAACTGTTATTTTTTGAGGAAGAGGAATTACCTTCTGGTTGATATACAAAGCTGAACGTTCAAAGTCAATATAGGAACTCGGTTCATCAAAGTTAATAAGAGGAGGCACTTGTCCATTTTCCAGTATCTTTATAACCTTGACAAGCGACATTATCCCTGCCGCTGCAGATGTATGTCCGATATTTGCCTTTACAGATCCCAGCGCACAAATATGTGCTTTTTCCGTATATTTGGAAAATGCTTTTGTTATANACTTAAATTCAATTGAANCNCCCNACNCCGNNCCTGGTTCCATNTGNTTCAAANAAANATATGGTTTNAGGATTAATATTCNCNTTNTTCCATACCGACAAAATATTTTCTTCTTGCATAAGAGCATTTGGTGCTGAAATACCGCTAGTTTTCCCATTATTGTTAATGCCGGTTCCCTTTACTACTCCCCTTATATAATCATGGTCTGCCTTGGCATCACAAAAACGGCGCAATACCACGGCACCTGCAGCTTCCGCCCAAACAGTACCGTTCGAGTTTTTACTGAATACATTCAGAACTTTATTATCGCTTTCTACCATACTATTACTTTTAATAGGACAATAACTAAGGTTGATTCCGCCAACAATCGCCATTTCAATTTCGTTATTCTTTAAAGCTTCACATGCCAGATGCAATGCAGTCATAGAGCCTGAACAAGCTGTATCTACAACAATGGCTGGCCCTTTCAGATTTAAGACATAAGAAATACGGCTTGCTAAAATACTTGACGTATTGCCGGTAATTGACAACATTTCTGAGCCATCCACAATACGCTTATATAACATTTCGTTGGAATGTTCTCTTGCAATGTATACCCCTACATTTTTGCCATATATATGCGTGATCCAACCACTGTTTTCCACGGCATCCCAAGCAGTCTCCAGCATAATCCTCTGATGAGGATCCATTAAAAAAGCCTCTTTAGGCGATATCCTAAAAAAGGGATAATCAAAATTAAAAATATGCTTTAAGTATCCTCCATAAGCATAATCCAAATTTTCCGGTACAAATCGTAACATTTCCTCCTTTCTGTGCTCTGGAAACTCTGTTATATTATTATTCCCGTCCAACAATCCCTCCCAGAATTGTTCCTCATTTAAAGCTCCCGGCGCCCGAACCGCAAGACCTATCACAGCGATATCCTTTTCTTTAACAGGTTCTGATACATTCTTCTCTTTTCCAATNCAATTCAGTAGCTCAAAGGCCGCTTTTTCCGTAATTTCCCCTTCTTTGAACTGTTCAAGTATTATTCGGCTAATCATCTTATCCATATAATTTCTCCTATTTCAAAAGCTCCAAACCTTTATCAATACTCATATCATCTGATTTAATTTTATCTAAAATAAAGGTGATATCAACAGAATCACGGGTTAACACTTTATCATCATCTGGTTTATTTATTTTATGCAGCATACTATCCACATAACTGGAAAAGCTGGCAACAGAGGAATAGGTAAATATATCGGTAACACTAATATCAATTTTGTCATAAGGTAATTCTTTCTGTAATTCCTCAAACAATTCTATAGCCAAACGGGAATCCCCACCCATTTCAATAAATTCCTGATTAACATCTATTGTATTGACAAACATCACCTTTGACCATATACAGGCAACTATTTTCTCCATATCCGTATATATTCCGCTGCTCCTGCCTGTTAGATTAACCTGATAATTCTCATCCTTCAGTTCTGTATGATCCATTACTGTAACATTGTCTTCTCTAAAACTTTCCACAACATAATCCAGCCTCTGTAAATCTCTCTCCTCTATCAGGTCTTTTTTAATCTCACCTACAATAAGCCCGGTATTGCCCTCAGCAATAATTCTAAACAACTTCTCCAGACCTTTTTCTTTCGTTATCCCAATAATGTCATCATGCTCACCGCTTTCTTCCATCATACCAATCCCTANCCAAGGANCCCAGTNAACANCGATCACCTTTCTTTTTTTCAATTGAGCCTCCATAGCATAAGCATCCATGAAAGCATTAGCTATAATATAGTCTGCTTGTCCTATTCCTCCCAGAACTGAAGCAATTGAAGAAAATAAAACAATGAAATCAATAAAATCTTTTTCTGTATACTTTTCCAGCAGGAGCGTTCCTTTGACCTTTGGCGCAGCAGTCCTCATCAAATCCGGGATCTTCAGATTCATTACCAGACCGGCACCCGGAATTCCTGCACAATGAAATATTCCATTTATAGAACCATATTTTTTTCTGACTTTCTTAAAAGCTTCTGCAACATCTGCCTCATCTGATATATCAGCACGAATGTAACATATTCTGTCTTCATTCCCAGTTTTCAGTTTCTGTAACAACTGTGTTCCGGCAGTGTTATCATCTAATATACTTCTTCCCAACAACACTATTCTTACACTTTTATCCATCTTTAACAAATAACTGGCAATGCACTGACCTATGCCACCAAGTCCCCCTGTTATCACATATACTCCCTGTTTGCGTAACTGAAAATCACCATGACTGATGTTCTTTCTTGAATATGGAGAAATACATGCATAATATGCTTCTCCCGAACGTAAGACAACAAGTTGTTGAGAAGCTTTTCCTATATAATTATATAACAGCTCTACCGATGCTTGATCAAAGTCTATGTTGGAACAACTGATAAAAGAATATTCCATACGTATGCTGCGAGTTAGTCCAAAAACCACTGCTCCTGTATTATTTACACTAATATCGCTTTCCATTACTGCATGCACATTCTGAGCCAGAACANTNAATAAAANTTGTCTGCCANAAANACATTCNGACATCATCTTTGNCNGNTCCAGTANTACNGAAACNGCGCCTGTCATAATATCATAAAATTCTTCCCTNTGTTCATTCGTNTGAACNTCNACATAATATATTAAGTGGAAACCATTTTCCGATCTCGATTCTGTATATATATGTTTAAAATAATGGAATTGCTCACTTTCCTTTATGTTAAGTAAACCGTTACTTCGCAGTAGTTCACCAGCTATAATCCTACTGTAATATTGATGAGGTATAAATTCCAGCGGCAGATTTTTTTTATTATGATCTGTATACACCATTAGGAAAACTGGCAGTTCATTTGTTTCTCCATCTCCATTCTCTTGTATTCTCTTTTTTTTCCACTCTATGTGATATATACCACCAGCATCAGTATCCCCCGCTAAAGAGGTCTGTTGCCTTACTTCCTTAGACATAGGCCAAATTCTCTCATTTTCAAAAGGATAAGTTGGTAAACGGACCAAACTACATTCTTTCTTATACTCCGAACAATTACTACACATCGTATCTTTGTGAAGCAATTGTTCCGCCAGTTTATTATACTCCTCTTGATATTTAAGCCCAGATTTCTGCCACAGAATAGTTTTATCATTACATAAATAATGTTCCTCAGCTTCAATAAATTCCATAAGACTTTCCGTGAGCCCTTTAATACTGATGCATATAATTGCCAATCGGTACTGATAATGAATTCTGCCTACCTGACTCGTATAACAGATATCCTGTAAAGATACTCCCTTTATGTTATTAGTATTCGCCACAAAATGAAGCATTTTTCGGGCATATCTGACAAGGGCACTTTTATTATGTGCTGATAAGAGAAAAATCTCTGGCTTGCTGTCTTCTTTTACCTCTCTCTCCTCCTGATACTCCTCCATTATAATATGACAATTTGTACCACTGAATCCAAAGGAACTAATACCTGCAACACGTCTTTCTATATCTGGTTCCCAACTGTGCAGGCAATCATTGACATAAAAGGGTAATCTTGCAAATGAATACAGCTGGTTAGGGAAGTTGAAATTAAGAGAAGGATATAATACCCGATTCTTCATTGAAAGCGCAACCTTTATCACTGATGCTATCCCCGATGCACCCTTTATATGTCCCAAGTTAGTTTTCAAAGATCCAATACCACAAAATTGAGTATTTTCACTTGCTCCAAAGGCAGTACTCAGTCCATACAGCTCAATGGGATCTCCAAGCTTTGTTCCAGTTCCATGTGTTTCAATATACGATATAACCTCTGAATTAACTCCGGCATTCTTCCAAGCTCTTTGAATCACCTTGCTCTGGGCCTCTGCATTTGGAGCAGTAAGTCCATTAGACTGACCATCCCCATTAACAGCCCCACCCTTTATAACAGCATAAATATGGTTGCGCTGTGCGATAGCTTTTTCCAATGGCATAATTAATATTGCGCAAACCCCTTCCCCCCATACAGTTCCATCTGCATCCTCATCAAAAGCTTTTACCCTACCGTCCGATGCATCAAGCTGTGTATTGATTTCAGGTGATAACGTCAATGCAACCCCACCTACAATCGCCTGATCACAAACCCCGAGTCGTAAATGCTGTACTGCATTATTAAGTGCCACAAGGCTGGAAGAACATGCCGTATCAATAATATAGCAGCCTCCCTGTAAGTCTAAAATATTGGCTAGTCTCCCCGCTGTAAGACTGACATTAGATCCCGTTACCAGAAATGGGTCTGATTTTGTAAAAGTATCCACATATCTAACAGCACTGGTATCTTCTCCTATATAAATTCCTGTATTTGTATGTTGAATGCGCCTTATCTCGCCTGCATCCTCCAGCGCTTCCCATGCAACCTCAAGAAAAAGTCTCTGGGCAGGATCCATATAGTATGCCTCTCTAGGTGAAATTCTAAAAAAAGCCGGGTCAAAACAGGCTATATCCTTCAGATACCCTCCTTTTGCATGTATGTACTCAGATGCTTCATTCCATATTATATTAAGATCCTTCTTACGTTGCTCTGGAAAGTCTGTAATACAATTCATGCCAAACCGCAGTGCATTTTCAAATTCATCAATAGTTTCTATTCCATTTGGCAAGCGACATGCCATACCTACGATCGCTATATCTGAATCCGCATATTTTCCATAACCAGATATTTCCTCTAACAACTGCCCTGCTTCTTCCTGTTGAAGAGTTCCTTCCTTAATCTGCTTATAGATATATGATTTGATTTTTCTCATAATACACCCTCATTCTTATCCAGCCAATTGTCAAATTCCTCTACAGTAATTTCGTTATTTCTCATTTTTTCCATCATAACGTACAACATATTCTCTTCCTGCGGTTTTTCGTCCTGAAATTCTAGGGAATCCAGAAATTCTGCCATATTGAAAATTGTGGGATATGAAAATATATCTGCAATATTAACAGTATTTCCATATAATGAAGTAATCTCCCTCNGNNNTTGTGCTGCAAGGATTGAGCNTNCTGCCAATTCATAAAAATTATCATATATATTTACAGTATCAAGACCTAATAAACGCATCCAGATATTCGCTAATTGCACTTCCTTCTCACTATAGCCAGAAGCTCTTCCTCTCATTCTATTGATTATTTCATCCTCTTCTATTTTTCTGTCCGCTTGTTCGTCTGAGTGGCAGAATTTATTATTAATACCTTCATCCATACGAAATGACAGCTTGTCCTCTAATACAAAGAGTTCACTGTATGAATTAATCCTACCGACGATTCCTCTCCCAATTCCTTTCTGTAGAATTGCATCCAAGCCTTCCCATGCCTCTTCTTCCTCTAGCAGATGAAACATATGCTTTGAAAGCTTAAAATTTTCTACAGATTTTTTCCATGTAGGCCAATTAACTACAAAAGTCTTGCGCCCCTGCTTCCTTGAGTAAAGGGCAAAGGCATCTAAATAAGCATTCGCCGTCGTATAGGCACATACCCCTACTCCACCTGTTAATGTAATGACAGAAGAAAACAACAGGAAAAAGTCCAGATTATCTTCACTTGTAAAATCATGGAGCAGTCTTGTTCCTTCCAACTTGGCAGACAGATTTTCCTTAAACGTAGCTTCCGTCTCATCCATTAACAAAACTGCTTCCCTACCGGATATTCCTGCACTGTGAATAACACCATTTATTTTACCAAAACCATCTCTAACCTGTTTGACAGCAGTCTGCAATTGCGTTGAATCAGCAATATCCGCCTGCAGAACCAAAACTCTTGATCCCATATTTTCGATAGTTTGTATCGTTTTCAGTACATGGTAATGCGGCGAATTTTGAGGTAATTTACAGTCATTCCAACAATCTCGATGTGGAAATTTTCTTCTGCTTACCAGTACTAGATTAACTTTTGCCTTTCGTGCCAGCCACTGTGCCATAGACAGTCCTAGTGTTCCCAGACCACCAGTAATAATATATACATTTCCATCCTGAATGCCTTTATATATTTCACCATTTTTTGAATCTACCTTCGTGACAACGCGACGATACCTGCAATTATTCCGAAATGCAGATTCCAACAAATCCTCCTTTCTTATACNNTCCGCCAGTACATGAGTACCTGTTTCAAAATCCGAATCAATTCCCTGAAACCTGATTTCTGGAAACTCCAGATTCAGGGCTCTTACTAGACCAAGCAACGCACCATTTTCAGGATAAATATTAGCCATATCATCAACTTCGTCCGCACCAGTAGTAAGTACCGTTATCGAAGGTCGTCTCCCACTGGCAATCAGTAATTTTGTAATATGTACAAGACTATATACACCTTCGTCCAGATTTTCGCTCCCGTCTTTTTTATAATATGTCCATGCATGTATAACTGTATCGATTTCCTTCTTCTCCATTACATGCATAAGCTTCTGTAAGTCATGTTTGTCAGTGCCGGAAATAAAGATATTGGAGTTTATTTCTTCAAATTCTTTCCCNATCNNAACTACAATCAATNCCTCANTCATTTCNTNCAATGCTTCTGNCAGACGATTTCCTTCTTCACAATCTCTGATAAACGCCAACACCCTTCCGAGTTTGTGCTCTATAGGCATAANGGAANCTNCCGCTCTTGTCCACCTCNCCTNATGCAACAGNCCCTGACCGGGCGCAACCTCCTGAAACCAGCACTCACTTTCGGCAAATGGATACGTGGGCAAAGCCACTTTACATAGATTTTTATCTTGGTACCGCTTCCACCAATCCACTTCTCCACCTTTAACATAACGAGACGCCACATTCACTAATTCATTGTCAGAATCTATTATATGATCATTGCTTTCCTTGGCAAAACTAGTATAAAAAGCTCCCTCTTCATTTTGGTTCAAGCTACTGTTCTTTAATCTGTTCAACTTTTCTTCGAGTTCCTGACACGAACCAGCAATTACTGCTAACCTATTTGTAAATTTTTCACGACCAATATTGACCGTATAGCAGAGATTGTTGTAATTGCCGTTATTAANAATTTAAAAAAGACANGNATGCATNCACATATTTTAACAAAATTTCTTTCGTATTCGCTGAAAGGGTAAAAACATCCTCGCTGTCAGCTGGCATATCACTGACTGTTTCAATAAACTCCTCTAACACTACATGACAGTTAGTACCTGATATTCCAAAAGAACTGACACCGCATCGTCTGGGTTCCTTCACTGATTCTATTTCCCAATCTCTTAAAACATCGTTAATATAGACTGCTGTATTCTGAAAAGGCACCTGCCTATTTGGATATTCAAAATGCAATGTCGGCGGCAATTTCTTATTCTTCAGCATCAAAACAGTTTTTAACACAGATGCTAACCCTGCAGCACAATTTAAATGTCCCAGATTTGACTTTAATGATCCTATAGCACAAAACTGCTTTCTGTCCGTATAAGTTAAAAATGCCTTATTTAATCCATGTATTTCAACAGGATCACCTAAATAAGTTCCAGTTCCATGCGCTTCTAAATAGGTTATAGTTTGGGGATCAACCTCTGCATCCTGCCAGGCTCTACAGATTACCTCCTTCTGCCGGTCGGAATCCGGTACTGTCAATCCAGCAGAACTTGCGTCTTGATTCACTGCACTTCCTTTCATAACTGCATAAATATGATCCCCATCCCTCTTCGCCTGCTCCAGCTCCTTCAATAATAGTGACACACACCCTTCGCCAGTGCCCAATCCATTTGCTTTATCATCAAATGTGCGGGTTAGTCCGTCGGGAGACAAAACGCCTATCTCATCCTTCAAGTTTGCTAAGGGCAGCAGATTGATATTTATTCCCGCAACCACTGCACAATCGCATTCTTGTGACTGAATCGCTTTAAATGCTGTGTGCAGCGCCACCAACGAAGAAGAACATGCTGTATCTATCAGCATAGCAGGTCCTCGCAAATCAAAAAAATAACTGAGTCGTCCTGCCAGATAAGACTTAATATTTCCGGTGGCTGCCAACGCTAAGGAATCCGAATGTAAATCATAAATCATCCTCTTATATTCAATGTAGTCGTCGGAATTATAACCGATATATACTCCGGTATTGCTTCCTGACAGCCCAAATCTTCCATATCCAGCCTCCTCTAACAAAGTATAAACCGATTGCAGCAGTACTCTTTGATGTGGATCTGTAAAATCAGCCTCTTTCTTATTCATATCAAATAAGGTGTAGTCAAATGTATCGATATTATCCAGATATGCACCTTTATGAAACTCATAAGATTTATCCCAATGGCTCTCCTGCAAATAACTTATTGCCTTTCTTCTGCGGCTGTAAGGAAACTCACTCATACTGCACCTTCCACACTGCAAAAGATTCCAAAAACTGTCGATATCCTCTACAGACGGCAACTTACATGCCATACCAATGATAGCAACCGCCTTACGCTTATTTCTTCCTTTTCTCTCTATCCCCACCTGAGAAACCGGTACTTTTTCAAGGTCAAATTCTTTAATATACAATTTTACACTTCCTTGCCTTAAATAATGTCATTTACTAAAAATCCAATATATTTTCCAAATAACCCTTCTAGGGTCGATTTACTTAGATTCCTTTTGTTACAGCCGCATCGGAATTCTACTCTGTCCTGCATTGTCGCTGCCTGTACATAGAGGGCATTTTCCGGCAATCTGTCAACTGAACGATTCATATACATGCACGGTATCAGCATTTGATTTGTCATCTCAGGCATCCAATCAGTTAATTTTTCTGTATANATACCGTTCNCTANNTGCCCTTTTATATTATTTACTGCTTCTGAAAANTCATTTGTTTGGCTCCAATTAAGCTTNACCGCAAGCGCATTACCTTTCATATTCCATAAAAGCATACTGCATTCCGGACTTTTGAAATAACAGGAAACTATAAAATGAAAGCAGGCAATCATCCAGATATCTGGCATTACATGGTTATCTCTCGCCCTCTGTATTAATTCAGCATAATCCTGCTCTCCCATCTTATATACAAATTCATTTTCATCCATTCCTTCCCNACNGTTATCATCACTTTCTTTCAAGCTGATAAATGTATAATTCTGTGGCTTTTTCACANCTATTAGCATCGCCATAGATTTCAAAGTGGGNTTCTGANACAAGTCTGCAATTAATAATGCACTATTATCCTTACGAATTCTATCATGTAATGCAATCAATTCCAGCGATCCTCCACCCAAATCAAAGAAGCTATCCATTTGACGAACAGTAGGCACTGATAGTATTTCCTTCCACAATTCAGATAAATATTGTTCTTTTTCACTAAAAGGGTCCTCGTTTTCGAAAACCATACTCTCTTGATCTGCCAACTCCGGGAGCTCATTCACATTTATTTTGCCACTCAAATTCAAAGGCATAGAATCAATAGCAATAAAATATTCAGGAATCATATACAATGGCAGGCTACGGCTGAGAAATTCCCGTAATTCTCCTTGCGTCAAAGGCTGGACTGCAACATAATACAGAATAAGCTTGTAATCTGTTTCTTTAAAAGGAATAACACGGACATAACTGCTGCCTACTTTAGGATGACTGCAAACTATCTTTTCTATCTCATCCAATTCAACCCTGTTACCGTGGATTTTGTACTGGCGGTCTAGCCTTCCTATCAATTCCAGATTACCATCCTCTAACCATTTTGCTTTATCGCCTGTACGGTATAAGCGGTACTGAGACAGACCGGTATCTTGGTAAAATACCTTATTCGTCAATTCCTGATGATTAACATAGCCGCGCGCTATACCTGGACCAGTTATAACAATTTCTCCTGGGATTCCGACCGGTAAAAGTTTCCCATATTTGTCCAATATAAATACATTATAGTTTTCTATGGGCTTTCCTATTAAAACAGAATCTGACTCCTTAAAATCACTTGATGGTTCCCATGTAGTAGAACATATTGTTGCTTCGGTGGGACCATATGCATTTACATATCTACATTTTTGGTTCCAGTGTGCTACAAGTCTAGAGGATATAGCCGAACCAGCAGTTATTAATATCCGCAAAGAACTCATATCTCCAAGATTCTCTAAATATGGTGGCGGCAGCGTAGCAATTGTTATCTGGTTTCTATTCACATACTCCACAAAATCCAAATAACTGGTCACATATTTTTCGGACATACAATACAGTGTTGCCCCGTTGAACAGGGCCATAAACATATCCCATACCGAGGCGTCAAAAGCTGGACTGGCCATCTGCAGTACTCTGTCTTGAAATGATACCCTGTATTTTTTGCTGAAATGTGCCTGAATATTAACTACTCCCCTATGCTCAATCATAACTGCTTTGGGTGTACCCGTGGAACCTGAAGTATAAATTAAATAAGCCAGATTATCACCAGTTATCTTCCATTCCTGTTTTTTCAGAATANTTNNNTTNANATTTACAATTTCTTCTATTGAAATTATCGGTATAGAATACTCCTCTAAGNCTATCTTAACAGAATCGGATATTAATAAAGTTGCCTGACTATCCTCTAGAATATATTTCATTCTTGAATACGGNGTCTTTATATCAATTGGANGATANGCGGCACCANCTTTTAATATTCNAAGTNNGACAANCACCATATTAACAGAACGATCTGTTTGTATNGCTACTATCGTTCCGTCATAAATCCCATATTCATTTAAATAAGAGACCACATAATCCGACTTCTGATCCAGTTCCCTATAAGTAAGAGTAGCACTCTCATCACAGACGGCGGTTTTATCAGGAAAGGTCTCCACACTATACCGGAAGAAATCAATAATCGACGCATTTGACACTGAAGTAATTTTTTGATTAAACTCATCGCATATTTTATGTTTTTCCACCAGAGTAACTAATTCATACTCCTTGAGCTGTTTCTGCGGACACTCAATTATCTGCTTAAGCAGATGAATGTAATGATTAAGAAAACGTAACATTTTTGTTTCAGAATACAGTGCTGTTTTATATTCCAGAGATAATATTAGGCTTTTCCTCTTTTGTATCACTTCAAGAGAACAATTAAATCTGGATGTCTTCCTCCTATAATACCATTCATCTATCTGGATATCTCCGACCTTACTTCTTTCCTCAAATGCATTTTGCATAATAAACATAACATCAAATGCAGGCACAAATTTACCTTCATGAATGTAACGTTTTGTGTCAATCAGCTCACTATATATGGCATCCTGATATTCAAATGCATCCAATATATCAGCTTGAAGCTTACAAAGATATGTATGAAACAAACAATTTGCTTCTGGTTTCACCCTTAATGGTAACGAATTAACAAACATACCGATTGTCTTTTCGCTTCCTCTCAGTGTTCTACCGGCAACCGGAGAACCGATAGTCATGTCCTCCTGTCCTGTATAGCGCATAAGCAGTAAACTAAACACTGCAAATAAAAAAGCATATGGAGTTACCTGATTTTTTACTGCAAATTCATGCACCATATTGCTTAAAGTATCTTCAACATTTAGAATAATGGTATTCCCTTCAATCGAATANTCCGATGTATCAAGACAATCTACCGNAATATTAATTGTNACANTTNCTTTGTCATATTGCTTNTNCNAATATNTTTCGGCTGCTTTCCACTGNTCACTTTGNCTCNNCCTNTCNCANTGATCCNAATAATCAAAGTATTGGTTTTCTACCACAGNCAAATNNCTTNCCTGATAAACCTTAATAACTTCATCAAATATCNCATTCATAGAGATAGCATCAGCCAATATATNATGAATAATCAATATAAATACATTCTCTTCCTTCCCAATATCAATAAGCGCTGCTCTCAATAACGGTGCCGTTCCTAAATCAAATGGCTGATTATAACTTTGTATGAAGGTATCCATATCCTTCCTATTCATAGCTTTTTTCTCTAACAAAACAATTATTTCATCAAGAGATTTCATATAGACTTCATCATTTTCATGGTAAAAGCATGTTCTTAAAATTTCATGCCTTTTTACTATTTCATTGAGAGCTAATTCCAATCTCACATGATTTAGAGAACCTATTATTTTTCTAGCACTCACAATATTATAGCTCGTATCTTCAGGATTTAGTAGCTGTGCAGTATATAACCCTTTTAATCGATTGGGAGCTGGTAATTTTCTTCCTCTGGCCTGAGTAACCTTGCATTTATGCATATTTTCCACTCCGTTTTCCCACCTTATACGATACAAACAGAGTACAAAATCCAAAAAATCCTTAATTATCAAGTTCTTAAATAAATCAGATACTTTCAGTTCCAAATCTAGTTTTTGATTAATCTGCTGAATAATCTTCATGGCACTAATTGAATCTCCGCCAATTTCAAAAAAGTTATCATTTTCATTCAACTGATTGTACCCTAATACCACAGCGATTGCATCTATTACAATCTGTTCCTCTCTATTGGGAGATTTTTCCCTCAAGAAAATTGCGGTGGTATTGGGTTCTTCCTGTTTCTTTTCAATTAAGGTACTTTCCCCCTTTTCAGCATTGATACTGTTACATATTTTATCATCGAACTGAAAGGGAAGCATTTCCGTCAATTGGAAGATATGACTTTTTTTATTTAAATTACCTATATATATTCTTGGATCCTGACTTCTCAATGCTCTAAATAAAGCCTTAATAGCATTTGATGTAGAAATCATATCAAATAGCAATTTCTCTTTGTGAACCTCATCCAAATTAGATACCGTATCCATCCATACCGGCCAACATAGAGAAATTGCTGGAATCCCTCTTCTTCTCAATTCAAAGGAATAGGCATCCAGAAATGCATTGGCTGCCAAATAATTACTGGTTCCATTCTGTCCCAAAATTGTAATCACAGATGAAAACAAAGCCAAGAAATCAACCTTGTATTTCTTGGCAAGCCGGGATAAAAGATATGTACCTTCAACTTTAGGTAAAAAAGTTTCATATAGAATTTCTTCTGTCATTTCAGCAAGATTAACACCTTTACTTCCCACCCCTACACCAGCACAATGTATAATTCCATCTAAGGAACCATACTTATTACTTATTTCCTGAGATAACTGAGCCACTTCATGCGGATTTGAAATATCGGNGGAATANACTNCANCGCTGCTGCNATTNGATCNCAATTTCTGTATCNCTGCAACNAGCTCTTTNATNGTACTCNTATCCTTCAACAGATTTTCATCCCATTGTTCCTCTGACGGTAACTTAGTACGGCTAGTCAATATTAATCTTACATTCCATTGTTCTGTTATGGCACGAGCAACAAGCATGCCAATTTTTCCTAGGCCCCCAGTAATAAGATAAACCCCTTCGTTTTTAATCGGAATTTCTCCCTGCGTGGTTACATCACTTTCAGAAATGACCTCAACCATCCTGATTCCATTTCGATATGCTACAGTATACTGGTTTGTCTCTGCTGTCAATTCTTCTACTAGTAACTCTGCCTGTATATCATTATCTAGATCAATGGTTCTGCATGAAAGATAAGGATTTTCCAACTGAATAACCTTTCCCATACCAAACAAGGGGGTAAATGCTGTATTAAGAAACAATTCCTTTCCTGTTACTTCATATACATTATTTGCCGCCAAAATCAATGATAATGGCTGTTTCCAATCCTTCAGTAAATTTAGCAGCCTCAGCAAAAATCCAGAACTTCTTCTGACAGTATNANTTAAGTCCTTNAAAGTTTTCNTTCTNATGATTTTTCTCCCAGAACAGTNCCAATNTTTTTCGTATACCGTAAGCCTGAATATCTTCTATAACAGTCTGTAATTGTATTATTTTTAGATTGTAAAAGATAACTCGCTCTATCACCCCTCTCAGTTTGTTCTGTAAATCCCCTATCAGCTTATTATCATCTGCGAGAATGAGTACCGATTCATTAGGAACATTATTTCTAAGTAATAAGTCATCCCTTTTCCATACACTGTGATACATTTCTACATTTTTATCTCGTGTTAAAATCTGCTCAAAATAATCACTAATTAAATATGTCTCCTTAGCATACGGATATTTTGGAAGTGGAACTCTGCCCCGCTTTTCCTTAAATTGTTCAGCAAAATTAAAACTATGACCTTCCAGATACCATTTTGCCATCCTTTCAGCTTTATTTTCTGAANTTATATTAAAATTTTCTCTACTAAGCTCCNTCATCTNGNAATTNTCCTGCTTCTCTGCGTAATATCCTTCCTCCGGCTCAAATAATTCTTCACTTTTGATTATTTTGTAAAACTCATCCCAGTTCATTGCACATATAGCCAGACGGTGGGAAAAATGTCCCCTTCCCACACACATAGTAAAACACGCATCTGCAAATGAAAAGTTACGAAGTTCCTGTTCACATCTTATGAACTCCTTAACATAACTTCGTAATACAGCTTTACTTTGAGCTGATATCGGCATAAAATACTGTCGTTGTTCTATTGTCTCATTACTATCCTGAGGATGATCGTACTGACTTATCACGACATGACAATTAGTTCCACTAATACCAAAGGAACTGATACCACAAAGCCTCATATCCGATTCCCAATATCTCTTTGTATCTATAATAAATATTGGTGATTTATGAAATAATATTTTATGATTCGGATTTACAAAATGCGTAAGTGGAGGCAATTCCCTATATTGTAACGATAATATAGCTTTTAGCAGCCCCGCCAAACCTGCCGCGTGATCCAAATGACCTATATTTGACTTAACACTTCCAATCCCACAAAATTGTTTTCGATTTGTATAATACTCAAAAGCCCTGCCTATTGCCTCCACCTCTATAGGATCACCCAGCTTGGTTCCCGTGCCGTGACCTTCTATATAGGTTATTTTTTCTGGATCTATTCCTGCATTATGCCATGCTTGACGTATCACTTCTGTCTGAGCCTTCGGATTGGGTGCTGTAATTCCCATTGAACGCCCATCCTGATTCACAGCGCTTCCTTTGATTACGGCATAAATATAGTCACGATCCAATTTTGCATTATGAAGCGGTTTTAGTACAAAAGCCAACACTCCTTCACCTATACCCGTTCCATCTGTAATATCATCATATGTTCTATTTATACCAGAAGATGACAAAATATCCAAAGAAATATCATTTCTTACTGGCAGCATATTTATTTTGACACTGCCCACAACAGCAATATCACAGCAACCATTTCGAATATCCTGACAGGCATAGTGTAATGCGACCAAGGAAGAGGAACAAGTAGTGTTTATCGTAAGACTAGGTCCATGAAAATCTAGAAAATAGGATAAGCGACTGGGAATAACCGCCGAAAGATTAGCCGGTATTGCTATATTCACATTTTCTTTTTCAAGAACATTTATCATATGAATATAATCATTATCTGAGGTATGACCTACATAAACCCCGGTCTTGCTTTCTTTTAATGCGTCTCCCCCATATCCGGCATCCTCTAGGGCATGATAAGCCACCTGTAAAAAAAGCCGCTGATTGGGATCCATCAGACGAGCCTCTTTTGGTGAAATATGAAAAAAGGCCGCATCAAAGTCAGTGATATTGTCTAGATAAGCCATCTTCATAAACTCTAGCTGACTTTGACATCCTAACCTTCTGAAATATGCAAGAATATCCTGTCTTCTTAAATCCGGAAGCTCCCTAAAGCTATCTTGCCCTTTAGAAATATTGTGCCAAAATTGTTTGATATTATTTGCCTGTGGCAGGATTGCATGGACACCGNTTATTGNAATATCTTTTTCAGTTCCTTCCATAACNATAATTNCTTGTTCCATGTCATNNTGTTCNAAATTCAACCATNTTTTTTNNATANTATACCTNATGTATCTNCGGTTAATANCTGNAATATTGTTTNNCTTTTNNNANGTTTTGCAAGTATTTTATCAAAGGTGTTTATAGAACGACTGAGCCACTCTTTTTTCAACATTCCACTGCTATGAATCCATAACATATCTTTTTTGGTAGTATTTCCTCTCACGCAAAAAATAAGGTCAAATATTGATTTTAAGTCCTCCAGCTCCTCTGAATACTCCATGCAGATTAAAGGATACAAAGTTCCCTTCTCTTTTGGTATAGAAATTGATGTCAACTGTTCCAAACTACAGACGCAACATTCTTCATTATGCAGCAGATAATTTATTTCCTCCATAAGCTCATTTATTCCATTTAAGGCAGTAAAATTAACTTTCAATTTCCATAACCACTTCTCTTTTACAAAATAAAAATACAGTACATCCATATCTCCGCATAAATACAACATATATGCAAAAGCCGTACAGCATAATTCAAAATTGCTCACCAGCATCTGCATATCATAGTCATCCATTCTACCTGTAATGCAGATTTCTTCCAAAAATTCCTGCTCATTATAATTTTCCAGTGAAATACAATAACCATTCAGATAAGGATTCCCATCGTTATTTTCATTCATTTTTTTTTGTATTGCCGCTGCAAGACTGTTTACCGTAGTATAAACAAACAAATCTGTTATACTCAACATGTCCGGATATAAATCAGAAATTTTCTGATAAACTTCAACCAATCTGGCTGATGTTCCTCCTAAACTAAAAAAATTTTCATCATGGTAAACATGTTCCTTTTTGAGCACAGATTTCCATATTTCAGATACCCTGTAAACTACCTCAGAGGCTTCCTGCTTTTCCTGATCAGCACTGTCTGTCTGTTCATAGGATTGGAATATAGGATTATTTCTGTCTATCTTACCATTGCTATTTATTGGGAAATCATCCAAACGAATAAAGTATCTGGGTAACATATAGTGCGGAAGCTTCTTGCTGAGATATTCCATTAATTCATTTTTCTCCACTATGTTTAAAGAAGATGTATAATGAGCTACAAGAAATGATTCTTTCTCTTTTATCAAGGATACAACACATTTATCCACAAATAAGCTACTTTCAATTGTCTTCTCAATTTCTTCCAATTCTATTCTATAGCCATTCAACTTGATCTGGTTATCTTTCCTGCCAAGCAGCCTGATTTCACCATAATCAGTCCATACTGCAATATCTCCCGTAGCATAAATAAAATCACCCTCGTGAAAAGGATTTTTCTGTTTTTTCTCCTGTGTCAATTCCGGACGGTTAATATATCCCAAAAAAACACCCAAGCCGCCAATATAAAGTTCTCCTGCCACCCCTATAGGAACCGGTAAGTGATATTGATTCAGAACATAAATATAAGTATTTGCAATCGGAGTACCTACTGTGGTATCCCCACTGCAGTCTGTAAGTTCTTTTCCCGTTGAAAATACTGTAGTTTCCGTAGGTCCATAAAAATCAAATACTCTTGCCTTACTGTATTTTTTTGCGAACGTCACTCCTGCCTTTTGTACAGGCTCTCCAGCAAAGATAATATATTTAAGTATTTGAAGATAGTCGGTTTTTTCACAACCCTCTTCCATAAGTAAACTGAATCTAGATGGTGTTATCTGCAAAACGTCAATGTGATGACTATTAATTTTTTTAATTATTTTTTGTGCATCAATTTGTTCTTCCTCTGTGGCTACAATTATTTCCTTGCCTAAAGCTAATGGGAAAAATAACTCTAATACCGAAATATCAAATGACAAATTAGTTAATAACAAAAATCTTTGACTGTCTTTAAAATTAATTCTTTCCTCCATTCCTTTAATAAAGTTTACAATTGAGCGATGTGAAATCAATATTCCTTTGGGTTTGCCAGTAGATCCAGAGGAAAATAGCGCATAGATTGGTAAATCACCCTTAGCATATGATATATATGTCGGATCCAACTGCTGAGACTGTTTTATGGCTGTATCTAAATCTAATACTTTTAAGCTGCTTAACATGCTGTCATCATCTGTTAAACTATCCGTAATTATACACTTAAGGCGGATATCCTCGATCATTGTCTGTAATCTAGTGGTCGGATATGATTTTTCCAATGGAACATAATATCCACCAGCTTTGCCCACAGCTAAAATAGCTATCAAAGTATTAATTGACCTGCGGCAGAAAATTCCTACCCCCGTCTGAAGAAGTACATAATTATTCTGAATTAAATATGCCGCCAATTGATTGGATCTGCAATCCAGCTCCCCATAGGTTATCTGTTTATCCATACAACTTATAGCCACACGTTGCGGATAACTCATAGCACATTTATGGAATATATCTATATAGGAATCTTCACTGATTGCATAGCTTTTCCCAATTCCCCAGTTATTTACCGTTAATTGATATTCTTCTTTACTCACAAGTCTTAGTTCGCCGATATGGCTACATGGATTATCAATTACAAAAGATAATAGCGTAATATAGTTTGCAGCCATTNTCAGAATTTGATTATTATGAAAAANTNGGGTNTTATATTTNAAAACCAATCTTATATCCGTTTATCGTGTCACCAACATGTAAGCTTAAATCAAACTTAGCTGCTCCGATATCCAATTGAAACATTTCGGCAGAAACGCCATCAAAGTACAATGTTTCTTCTGCTTCTATCTGCATATTAAACAGAATATTNACCAGAGAGGATGCTGGNNGCCCTGTNCGTGANGACAGGATTTNCATGATACANTCAAATGACACTTTNCTATTAGANANTGCTTCAGNANNAACANCCTTACACTCATCTAGAAATTGCTCATAACTCTTACTGTTATCCACAAAAAGCCTGATTGGCAATGTATTCAGCAGCAGACCTACCAAAGATTCCGTACCTGGCTCACTGCGCTCAGATACCGGCATCCCAATTAAAAAATCCTCTACCCCAGTATAACATCTCAATAAGATTCCAAACAATGAAAGTAAAATAACATATGGTGTAGTCCTATAATCTTTTGCTAAACACTTAATTTTTTTGCTTAACGTAATTCCTATTTCAAAATATTCTGTTTTACCCTTGAAGTCGTACAATATCTGGTTCTTGTCTCCGTTAGGAAATATTATTTGATNTNGTNATGTCTCAAACTGTTTATTNCNATATGCAANAATTTCTGCTCTATTTTTCTCAAACTGTATTCTTTGCTGCCATGCAAATTCCGCATAAGAAAAGGGCAGTTGATTCAATTGAGGAATCTCACCCTTACTAAGGCTATTATATAAATGACAAAGCTCGCAGAAAATGATGTTTATTGACTGTCCATCCGCTATGATATGGTGAATGGTAAACAGTAATATTTGTTTATCTTCATCAATTTTATAAAGACTGAACCTAAACAATGGAGATGTCTCTATATTAAAAGCCCCTCTGGCTTCATCTATCATCACCTTTCTGATTTCATCCTCAGAGAACCCTATTAATCTCTTTTCATTAATCTCAAATTCAATACTCTCTAGTGTTTTTAGAAAAACCTCTCCCTCCTCATGATAAAAACCTGTCCTGAGCATGTCATGTCTGCTGACAATTTTCCTAAAACATTCATGCAGAAGCGGTACATTTAACTCACCATTCACTACTACAGCTGTGACCATATTATATCCGAATGCTGAATGGAAAAGTTTTTCTATCCAATATAGGCGTTCTTGGGATTTTGATGCATGATTTTTACCACTGCTGAATGCGGATGGCAGTATCTCGCTGCTTATATTCAAAATTTCCATTAATAACTGATCCTTCTCAGCCCCTAAGTCCTGCATACACCCAACCTCTCCCTTCATGCTTGTTTATTAATTATATGTTTGACATGCTCCAATCCTATCCTGCTCAACATAGAATCTACTTCCTTATGTAATTGTTGAGCTGTTGCCTGATTCGATATATCCCATTGTTCAGACATGAAACTTAAATCTTTAATTTGCATTACATATTCCGGTAAATTGTGAGGATTAATCTTATTTTTCATAAGCGTGATTATTCTATCATCAATTGAGCAATAATTAAGTGCTCTAGGATATGGGGATTTCTCATGATAACTAAAATGATTTTTCAGTTCAATCCTTACCGTATTTATATACATAATTTTTATTTTTTTTCGCAATGCAAAATTTATAGCCTGCTCAATCGTATCAATAATTGGTTCTCCTCTATCATTAAGAGATGTATTACACAAGATTGGTATTCCTACTTGCTTATAAAAAGCTAATATTACAGAATGCAACTCCGGATTATCACTTTGTGCCACACTTTGTATTCGTGCAGTTTTATCCAAATGCAATATCGATGGTATTTGATCGGCACATTCTTTTTTAACAGAAAATATACGCAGCATAAAAGGAGAAGACTCATATTGCTCAAACCAATTTTCTCCTTCTTCATCTAAGATCACAGGGGCCACCGGTCTCCACCATTCACGCTGCTTTATTTTGTTCAAGATATCGACTGAAGCAGGATTTCTTGGATCGGCCAATATACTCCTGTGCCCCAAAGCCCGCGGTCCAATCTCTGCCTTCCCTTGAAACCACACAACTGGATAATCTATGATGTCTTTAGCTGCCTGATCCGCTTCAAACACATTTATACTATCAATATATTCGGAGAACTCCGATTGCATAATAACAGAACGAAGATTTATTGAGGCATTTCCATAATAAGCATGTTTTAAGCAAAATCTCATATCAGGACACCTATGGTATGTATAGTACAAAGCCATGCCCAATGACAAACCTGAATCATTAATACAGGGAGGAGCCATAAAATCTTTAAAACCGTATTTGTTTATCAAATAACTGTTTGCCGGACAATTCAATGCAAATCCACCTGACACAGCAAGTATTGAATCTTTCAGATTAATCTCAAATCTCTCTTGAATGAGCGCTATATTGGAATCCAATATACGATAAGACATCTTCTGAATCTGCTTCATTACCATACTAATTTTATTTTCATGATATGTAAATTTCGGATCAAATCCACTAAATTTTATGCCTTTATCTTTTTCATTTAATGAATCAATAAGTTTTTCAAGTTTTTGAATATAATCAGCAATGGAACCATATACTTTTTCCAAATCTCCAATTCTGTCAAATAGCAGCGTTTCCTTATCCTCTATATACAGCTCACTGGCACTGGCCGATACAAGTGCCATTAATGTTCCTTCTTTCAGTCCGTACCGAAACCTCGCATAGGACCAAACAGGTGCCGGAGAATACAGCGGTATCAACTGAATTTTTCCGTTTTGCACTACGCAGCCTGCATAGCAATATTTATTACTTTTAAATACATCCTGATCCAAAACCATATCAGGACCAAAATCCAGCGCCATCCCCACAATTGTTGAAGAATAAAATTTAGCCGTATCCAGCAAAATACAGGAATATAAATGCCATATAGAATGAAGTGCAAATTCCTCGTGTTTTTTTACAGAATAAACCATTGCATCCATTTTACTTCCTAATTTATCAGATCCCCNTATTTCTTCNATATCATCTAAGGAAAGTTTATATTCCCAAAGNAGGTTGTTTATAAATGGTTTTGCCTGATAGATATCAAAAAAGCCTTGAGAATACTGCTTTACCCCTGCCATACGCTCCAATTCCCAATAATGTACAAGCGTTAAATTCCCATTTTCAAACTTCCAAAGGGAAATATTCTGGTCATGTCTATTGGTTCCGCCTACTATATATTTATAGGAGTCAATTTCTATATACGCCGCAAGATAAAATCCATTATTCATTATTATCCTCCATATTTTCTATATTGTATAAAATTAATGTCCGCAGGACTATCTAAATGACATTTTCCAAAATCTATTTATTGATAATAGCAATACGCCGGACATTGCCCACCAAAAAATTTTTCTTTAACCATATGTTCAAATACAGTACAATCTGAAATCTCGTCGGCAAACTGAATGATTTCCTTAACAGCCCTAATATCTCTTATCATAGTTTGCAAATCATAGCCACGTCCAACAACCTTTACGTGAGTTATTCCAATATTTTTCATTTTTTTAATTTTACAAACTCCACATCCTTCTTCTCCGAACGCATAAGCGTATTCTCCATTTCCAGAAATTGTATTGGTCTCACTACAATTCTCAGATGCAATAGTTCTTAAC
>WFLX010381236.1_pt1 | contig 23012 bp, 17 predicted proteins | sample 4967041 | NCBI WGS metagenome assembly WFLX01 (sample SAMN12857096, study PRJNA449069) | gut metagenome | isolation source: stool from male and female vole | host: Microtus ochrogaster | place: USA:Florida | collected 2017
AATTAAAAAAATATTAAATAATTTAAAACAAAAAGCAAAAAGCAATTTAATTATTGAATACAGATTGAAACGTAAAAACAATTATAAAAACGTGGCGGTAAATGCAATCCAATTAATAATGATTTGGCTCATTTTTGTTGAATGCACAGGTGTTTTCTGATATAATATTTCTGGGATTTTATCCTTAAACAGATTCATTGTGGGGATACAAGGAGCATTTGTTATGCAAAATATTCACAAAGATAAAATGGCGTTTTTCAGGATCGCGTGCAGGCGGGAAAAGAATACGATGCAGTCGGTAAACAGGGCATACAGGAAAAGAATCTTTGCATTTATGATATGCTTGATTCTTATCCTATGTAATTCTATAACATATCATTCCGTAACAGTAGCAGCTGAAGATGACAGTCAGTCTAATAATCGGACGGTTAAGGCCGGCATCTTCGGCTTCGAGGGTTATCATATGAAGGACGAGGAGGGAAGACTGACTGGTTATGGCATTGAATTTCTTAACCTTGTCTCCGAATATTCCCATCTGAATTTCCAGTATGTAGGCTATGAAAACTCTTGGGGGGAGATGCTCACTATGTTGGAAAACGGTGAAATCGACGTGGTAACCTCCGCCCGGAGGACTCCGGATCGGGAGGCGCGTTTCGCCTTTTCTCTCCCTATCGGCAGAAATAATACAGTTCTTTCGATCCGGGTTGATAATACGCAGCTGCACAGTGGTGATTATACAACTTATGATGGAATGATGGTGGGACAGCTGACGGGAAGCAGCCAAAACCAGAGTCTGGTGGAGTTTGCAGAGGAAAAGGGATTTTCCTACCGGACAAGGGAATATGATGATTCTGATGCCCTTGCAGCTGCTTTGCAGAATGGCGAGATTGATGCAATCCTTTCCAGTGATCTGAGAAAGACGGAAAATGAAAAGACACTGGATACTATCCAGGAGGATAATTTTTATGCAATTGTCAGAAAAGACGACGTGGAATTGTTAAATGAAATCAACTATGCCATTGATCAGATGGATCGGAATGAGGGCGACTGGAAAAATATACTGCATTACCGCTACTATGGTCCGGTTTATGCCTCCGCACTTTCCTTTACGGAGCGGGAAAGGGCGTATATTGAGGAGGTGGTCTCAGGAGAAAAGACAATCACTGTGACTGCTTTTGGTGACAGGGCGCCTTACTCCTATGTGGAGGACGGAGAATTAAAGGGCATTATGCCGGATTATTTTGCATGTGTCATGGAGATAGCCGGACTGCCTTATGAAATCGTAGTACCGGAAGATGAGAATGACTATTATGATATGGCAAATGCCAACGGGGTAGATGTGGTCATTGACAGACATGGCTCTGACGATATCGTGGAGGGTGCTGCTTACTGTGGATTCAATACGGACACCTATATGACGACGGGCATGGCAAAGGTGGTCCGGCAGGATTTTACCGGAGACATCAGAACGGCTGCCATATCGGCTACTCCGAGTGGACTTCTCATCTCGCAGGAGATTCACGGAGATATTGAGTTCATAAGTTACCCAAGCAGAGATGCTGCGATGCAGGCTGTTCTGGATCGGGAGGTGGATGCTGCGTACGTATATGCCTATTCAGCGCAGATATTTGTGAATCGTGACACTACCCATTCGCTGTATTACAGCATGGTAAATGATATCAATGTGGAATTTCAGATGTATGTCCGTGACAGTGCGGATCATGAGCTGATTACCATTTTGAATAAATGTATCCAGCAGATGCCGGAGGATACACTGAATCAGCTGGTTTCAAAATATACCTCCTATACTGCTGAAGATATGAGTCTTCTGCAATATATGCAGGCGCATCCCGGTATGATGATTGCAGCAGCTGTGGGAGCCGCACTGATTATAAGTATTATTTTGACGCTCTATATGAGAGGGCGGTGGAATAAGAGGCTTTTGAATACTACGGAACAATCCAATAAAGAACTGGGAGAACAGCTTGCCATAGTGGAAGCGCTGAGCCGTGACTATACAAATGTTTTTGCTGTTAATGCGGAGCAGGGAACAGCCAGAATTGTAAAACTGGAAGGTTATGTGACGGTGGGATTGAAAGAAGATTCCAAAGAAGAACAACCATACGCCCCGATTTTGGACCGGTATATTCAGGATCGTGTCCATCCGGAGGATCAGCAGTATCTTGCGCGGGTTCTTGCTCTGGATAAGGTTAGGGAGAAGCTGGAAGCGGATGGGGAATATATGGGAAGCTACCGAATCCTTGTAGACGGCGAAACCCATTATTTTCAATATACATATGTAAAAGTCGGAGAAAGCAGTCTTGGGCAGGATGAATTTATCCTTGCGGGATTTAGGAATATTGACGAGATGATCCGCAGGGAGCAGGAGCAGAAGGAAGTTCTGGCAGAGGCGCTGGCACAGGCTCAGTATGCCAATAATGCCAAGACTACCTTCCTTAATAATATGTCCCACGATATCCGCACTCCCATGAACGCTATCATTGGATTTACCTCTCTGGCGGTGACGCATATTGACAACAAGGCTCAGGTACAGGACTATCTTGGGAAGATCATGACTTCAGGAAACCATCTGCTGAGTCTGATCAACGATGTGCTGGATATGAGCCGCATCGAGAGCGGCAAGGTTAAGATCGAGGAAAAGGAAGTCAGCCTTCCGGAGGTCATGCATGATCTCAAGACCATCGTTCAGGCTGACGCGAAAGCAAAGCAGCTGGAATTATATATTGATACACTGGATGTGGTAAATGAGACGATCATATGTGATAAGCTCCGCCTGAATCAGGTGCTTCTGAATATTATGAGCAACGCTATGAAATACACAAGACCCGGCGGNATGGTCAGCGTCCGCGTGATNCAGACCTCCGAAGCNCAGGACGGACGCGCTTCCTTTGAATTCCACNTCAAGGACACCGGAATCGGCATGAGCAGTGAATTCTTAAAGCATGTATTTGNACCTTTCGAGCNGGAACAGACCGCCACGGTAAGCGGTATCCAGGGAACCGGTTTAGGCTTAGCCATCACCAAAAATATTGTGGATATGATGGACGGTACGATTACGGTGAACAGTGAGGAAGGAAAGGGATCAGAGTTTGTTGTATCTTTCCGTTTCCGGGTTTTTGACAGCCCCATGAAATCCCAACGTCTGGAGCAGCTGGTGGATCTAAGGGCGCTGGTGGTAGATGATGACGTGAATACCTGCGTCAGTGTCGGCAAGATGCTCTCCACTATTGGTATGCGTCCTGACTGGACGACTTTGGGGAAGGAGGCAGTGATCCGTACAGAGTTTGCATTGGAGCAGAACGAGCCTTACAGCGCGTACATCATTGACTGGATGATGCCGGATATGAACGGCATAGAGCTTGTCCGCCGAATCCGCAGGGTGATCGGTGATATGACACCGATTATCATATTGACTGCCTACGACTGGTCGGACATCGAGGAGGAGGCGAGAGAAGCGGGCGTTACTGCATTCTGCTCTAAGCCGATCTTCCTTTCTGAACTGCGGGGCGCTCTGGCAGCGCCTTATACGGAGACGGAAAGCACGGAGGAAACAAGTGTACCTTCGACGCCGCGCTTTGAAGGTAAGAAAATCCTGCTGGTGGAGGATAATGAGCTGAATCAGGAGATTGCACAGGAGATTCTGAAAGGCGCAGGTTTCGCTGTTGATACGGCGGATGACGGAACCGTAGCCGTGGAGCGGATGAAGGAGAATCCTGCGGGTACCTATGATTTGGTCCTAATGGATGTCCAGATGCCTATCATGAATGGTTATCAGGCTACAAGAGCGATCCGGGCGCTGGATGACGCCGACAAGGCGACGATCCCCATTGTGGCGATGACAGCCAATGCTTTTGAAGAGGATCGGAAGGAGGCTATAGAATCCGGAATGAACGGATATATACCAAAGCCGATTAACATAGAAAAAATGTTGAAAACACTGGAAGATCTTTTGAAATAGGGCAATCATCGAATTGCTTTTGATTTCGTGATCAACAGATTGCGGGTATATCTAGAAAAGACTCAGAGATCATTAAAATCTGAGTCTTTTTTCTGTGAAAATAAAGCGGACAAAACAAATGCAATACATATCAATATTTAATTTTTAAAATACTTGACATTTCATTCTACAGCTTGTAATATAAAATCATACTACAACTTGTAGAAAAGAGAGCGTATTATATGAGTGAATTGAGAATGGGAACTGCGGAAGCAANATTTGCAGATATGATCTGGNNTCATGAACCGATTGCATCAGGTGATCTGGCGAAATTGGCAAATAAGGAATTTCAGTGGAAAAAGACCACTTCCNTTACGGTATTAAAGAGACTGTGCGAAAGAGGACTCTTTCAAAATCAAAAAGGGACAGTTACTTCTCTCATATCCAGAAAAGAGTTCTATGCACGTCACAGCGAGTTGTATGTGGAAGAAGCATTTGGAGGATCATTGCCAGCCTTTTTAACGGCGTTTGGAACAAGAAAAAAACTTTCCGATAGTGAAATTGATGAAATTCAGCAAATTATTGATTCTATGAGAGGGTAAGGATATGCTGGAACGGATTTTCTTAAAAGTCATAGAGATGAGCCTGACGGCGGATATTATTATCCTAATCGTATGCGTGATGCGCATGTTATTGAAACGGTTTCCCAAATATATATCCTATATACTATGGAGCGTTGTCTTATTCCGGCTTCTCTTTCCGGTGACATTGGAATCCGGGATCGGCATTGTTCCGGATCTGGGGACGCTGTTCCATGAGTATATATTGAAGGAAGCAGCTTTGGCAGAGAATCATGGCAGATTGGTTGCTGCAGATGTTGACGAATCAGAGATTCCGTATGCTGTCAGTGAAACCGGAAATACGCAGGGGGATCAAATTGTACTTGGGACGGAGTCCGGATATATACCGGGGGCTGGAAACGGGCGGGAAACTGTGGATTTTATGTATGGAGGATATGCGACGGAAGTGCCGGAAGAAAAAATCCCATCGGTAGAAACGGATATGCCGGAGAGAGCGCGNATGCCGGAGTCCGGGTATGAGGCNGAANATGGAANTGCCGGGGAGACGGAGGCTTCATGGCATANGCTGTTTTTATCTTATGGAAAATATGTGTGGCTGGCGNNAATCGGCATCNTTTTTTTGTACTGCAGCATTTCTNCTGCCATGATGAAAAATATAGTCATGNAATNCAAACGGTTAAAAAAGAATATTTNTATCATAAATGAGATGCTCTCACCTTTTGTTATGGGCATCTTCGAACCCAGGATCTATCTGCCGACGGGATTAAGCAGGCAGGAACAGAAATACATTATTCTGCACGAAAGGATTCATATCCGGCGGCTTGATCATATTGTAAAGCCGGTGGCATTTGCCGCATTGTGTGTCCACTGGTTTAATCCGATGGTATGGCTTGCTTACAGCCTTTTCTGCAAAGATATGGAGATGAGCTGTGATGAGGCTGTTGTCAGGAAATTGGGAATGCAGATCAGGGCGGAATATTCAGAGTCTTTGCTGAGACTTTCCTCGCAGCGACGCATCATCCGCAGTATTCCGGTGGATTTTGGGGAAGGGGACACAAAAGGCAGAATAAAGAATCTTGCGGCATTTAAACAAAGAAAAATGTGGGTCATGGCTGTTTTGAGTGTCGGGGTTGCCATTCTGATCATAAGTCTGGCATTTACACAAAGGGTAACGGTATCTGGTGAAGATGTTCCTAATAAGGATATGTCCGGCGTGGATGCAGATATGCTTGGTTTGGATTTAAATATGTCCGGCATGGATTTGGATATGTCCGCTGTGGGCGGAGATATAGCTGTTTCGGGAAACACGGCTCCGTTAAATCTATCTTTGGATATTACGGATTTCTACGTTACGCATACGGGAGATGGCAGAAATATCTATCATATAGATGAAAATCATGTGTTGTGGGGATGCGGAAGAAATGAATACGGGCAGTTGGGACAGGGAACTCAGGATTATGACTTCCATGAGGATATGGTTAAAATAGCGGAAAATGTCATTCATGTGGATTTTTCGCAAAGAGTAGTTGTTATTTTCCTTACGGAAGACCATAAATTATACGGCATGGGAACTGCCGGAGGCGGCGCATTGCAGCAGTTGGATGAATTTGACTGGATGAGGTATTCCAATTTGGATCACTATGCAGTAACGACACCAATCTTACTTATGGAAGATGTGGTTTATGCATGTTGTGGCAGAGACGATATTGTTTGTATGAAAGAAGACGGAACGGTATGGACGTGGGGAGTGATTTATCATGATGCGAGAAGCATAGGCTACCCGAGTGAGCAGGGTGATTTGCGTTTTATAGAAAACCCCCAAATGATTTTAGAAAATGCAATCTTGGTCACGGGCGGCTGGTTCAATCATGCAGCATTGCTTCAGGATGGAACAGTATGGACATGGGGATATAACAGCTCCGGAAACTGTGGCATAGAAGGAGCTGAGTTTATTGGCTCGCCGACGAAAGTAGCGGAAGATGTCATTATGGTTCGGACAGATATTTCTGTGGATGGTTATCCGGTGCCGGACGCAGACGATATTTCTATGGCATGGACAGGGGAAGCGAAGTATACAGTAGATGATACGATTACAGAGTTTGATGGTTCCTATCCGAGGTATTTGAATAATACGGTGATTCAGAAAGCAGACGGTTCTTATTGGGTGTGCGGCGAGAATGTAGGTACGGAAGAAAGGGTGGTATATGGAGAGTTGGCTGATTATTCTGTTATTTGCACCCATGAATTTTATCCGTGTGAATAGCGTGGACAGAATGCAAAGCGAAGTGTTTAATAAATAAGACTCAGAGATAATAAAAATATGAGCTTTTTCTGTAAAATAAAGCGAATCATATCACTTTACTTAATGGCTAATAATAAATATCCAAAATCAAATTGAATATAGGATGGAGGAGCGGGCAGAATAGGTCTTTCTCGAAGATTAACATAAATATAAATTTATGCTGTATAAAAAACATGTGTTATTTTTCGTGCCTTGAAATATGCAGTTAAATATAGTATGATATGAAATATTAAAATTAGGCTGTTAGATTGGAAGTTGATGAGGTGGCAGTATGGACAAGAGAAAGTATTGGATAATACAATTATTCTTAGTACTTTTTACAATTTCCGTATCTGTTGCCGGAATTCCTTGCGGAATCATAAATGTTCATGGCTTATTTGGTGAAATAGTCACATCAACAGTAGCAGAAGATCAAGAACAAGAAACAGTTAATATCAAATCTATAGACCATGAAAAAGCTCAAACTGTAAAAGGTGTAAACATTTTTAATATTTGGTTTGAAGTTCTGATAGCAGTAGTATGCATTAGTTTTTGTTCTAATTTAGTAAGAATTCCACGAGGCGATACCATAATTACATTCAAAGTTCGCATGGATAATTAATTCCTTTCTGTAAATAAGAAGCAGAAAGGAGAATAATTATGTTTGAGCAAGATTATGTAATGAGGCTCATTAAAGAAATGGTGCGAGCCATTTTAAAACTATTGTTTAACATAGATACGGAATCTCCAACAGTAGAATTGTTGGAAAACAAAGAAGAAAAGGAAGTGCTGGAAAATCTGTTAGACATGGTTGGCACCGGGAAAATCAATGAAGCAGAAAATAGAGTATATGATTTAATCAGTAATGCAGATTTGAACAATTTAGGGATTGCACTATTATTTTATTCCTACTTGAATGATAAAGCAGATGATTTTTTGGAAACAAATGATTTTAGTAGAGATGAAATTAAATTAGGATTGGAAAATGTGACTGACAGATTTGATTTAAGCAGTATAGCTAAGCTGTTTTTGACAGACTTTTAATTGTATAAAATTAGTCAAAAAAGTTATTTGATAATGCTCAAAATAATATGGGCAGATGGCAAATGCGTAAGGTGATAGCTATACTGCTATCACACAAGATTCATTATAAAATGGTATCTTAGAATCATGCGTAATAAACTTCATGCCTTCTGCCTTTGCATGTTCCGGCAATTTGGGATTATCATCCAGTGCCCATAAAATNANANGTGTATCNAATAACAGCTNCATTCNGNCACTCCNAATATTTTTGNGATTTNAGGNNTCATCTCATCNAAATCGTAATCGTCATCATATAGATTTTGACCGTTGGCAATCCCGATTCTCCCTGCAATTGTCATGCTCTTTTTTTCATCAGTTCCTGGCTGCATGAAACGGTCTATCATTTCTAATAAAAACTGCAAATTATCTTCTGAAAGTCCACTGATCTTNTGAACAANCTGTTNCTGTAATNCCGACATANAAANACCGCCTTTCTATCATAAAATCAACTGTCCGGCTGTAAAAGCCAAAAGGGGATCGAAAAGCAGCTTTGTCAAATCATGTCATGGATCACAGGAGCGAGTCCGTCATGGTCATTATCTTCTTTGGTGACGATGTCCGCGGCTTCCCTTAAGCTTTCCCGGCCGTTGCGCATAGCGATGCCGCAGCCTGCCGCCTGTAGCATGGAAAGATCGTTTTCTTCGTCCCCTGCGGCATAGGAGTGGTCGATGGGAATATCCAGAACCTGACACAGAGCCGTGACGGCGCTGCCCTTGCCGGAGGTGATGGGAAATACTTCCATATAGTTCGGGCTTGAGAGGACACAATGGATTTCTCCGGGCAGTTCCTGTTGTAAATGCGCAGCAAGCTCCGTCAGTTTTTCCGGATGGTCAAAGCTGATACAAAGCACCTTGCAGGGAGGCTGGGTGATCCCTTCCGGAAAGCGGGGCAGGATCTGATAAGGGACATGGATCGTCTCGGTATATCTGCTGATCTCCGGCCCCTCGTACGGTATGAGGATATGCTCATCGTCATAAGTCTGGCAGAAGATGCCAAAATCGAGGGAGAGCTTAGCGATCCTGCATGCCTGTTCTATGGTCAGGGTCTGCTCAAGGATCTTCTTTTGGGAAGGACAGTGATAGATTAGGGACCCGTTAAAGGCAATAGCGTATTGATTGTCATAATCCAGTTCATTGAGACGGATGATTTCCAATATACTTTTCAGGGGTCTGCCGGAGGAAATGGCAAGATAGTTGCCCTCCGCCATAAAACGGTGAAGTTCCTGCCGGGTCTTAGGAGAAATCTTCTTTTCAGTGGTCAGTAAAGTACCGTCCAGATCAGTAAAAAAGATCTTTGGCGTTTTATGCTGAAATGCCCTGAGGTTGGTCAGGATCTCTTCCGGAATAAATAATTTGCCATAGCCGGTGGCGAGATCTAAGTTTGGTTTTGCCGTGCCGTGGAAGTCAGAGCCGCCGCTGATGCATAANCCAAATTTAGCGGCAAGTCGTTTGATCTCCCGTTCNTCAGCAGGCGTATAGGTGCTGTAAACTGCTTCGATCCCNANNAGACCGGCAGCCTTGAGTTCNCTGACCAGCGTCTCNANCTGTCCCTTTGTCATATGATACAGAACAGGGTGCGCAAGGATGGGGATGCCGCCCGCTTCCAGAATCAGGGATACCGCCTGCGCAGGCGTGATCTTTTCCCTGGGAACATAATACTTACAGTGGTCGCCCACATAACGGTCAAAGGCTTCTTTTAAATCTTTGATATAGCCGTGGGCCAGCAGATATTCCGCATAATGGGATCTGGTGATGACGGAGTCCGGAAATTCCGCCTGCAGTTTGTCGAAGGTAATGTCGATACCCGCTTCCCGGAGATTATTGCACATTTTGATATTCCTATTGATGCGGGAATCCCGAAATGATTTCAGATGGGATAAAAAGTCGGGTGAGTGATGGTCAATATCGATTCCTACGATGTGGATATCACGACCCTGATATTCGGTGGAAAGTTCGATGCCGGGAATGACTTCCACTGGCTTATCCGCAGCATATGCGATTGCTTCGTCCAGACCGTCTGTGGTATCGTGATCCGTCAGCGCAAATGCGGTCAATCCTTTTTCAATTGCGTAATCCACCAGATCGCGGGGAGCGTAGGAGCCATCCGATTTATCAGAATGTGTATGCAGGTCAACGATATTCATGTTCGTACCATCCTTAAAATTAATTAGGGAAACGCTGTTGAAAGCGTTCCCTTAGTTTTCGTCCTCATCAATCTGTGCCTTATAGACAGTTCTCTTTCTTGCCATTTCATCATTCTCAAGGTATTCGTCGTATGTGGTGATCTTATCAATGATCGTGCCGTCCGGCAGGATCTCGATGATACGGTTGGCAGTCGTCTGCACGAACTGGTGGTCATGACAGGCGAATAAAGCAACGCCGGGGAATTTGATCATACCGTTATTCAGGGATGTGATCGATTCCATATCCAGATGGTTGGTGGGCTCGTCGAGGATCAGGCAGTTGGCGCCGCTGATCATCATCTTGGAGAGAAGACAGCGCACCTTCTCGCCACCGGAAAGGATCTTTACTTTTTTGACACCGTCTTCCCCGGGGAAAAGCATACGTCCTAAGAAGCCGCGGACATAAGTCACATCCTTTACCGGAGAATACCCCATCAGCCAGTCGGTAATCGTAAGGTCGTTATCAAATTCTTCCGTATTGTCCTTTGGGAAATAAGCCCGGGAGGTGGTTACGCCCCATTTAAAGGATCCTTCATCCGGCTCCAGTTCTCCGTTCAGTATCTTGAATAATGTCGTCTTGGCAAGCTCATTGCCNCCGACAAAGGCAACNTTGTCTTCCCTNCCCAGNGTANAGGANACATGGTTCAATACAACTTCACCNNNNATGGATTTTGTAATGTCNTNCNCGTATAATACTTCATTGCCNATCTCACGTTCGGGACGGAAATCNATATAGGGGTATTTCCTGCTGGAAGGTTTGATCTCGTCCAGCTCGATCTTCTCTAAGGCGCGCTTTCTGGAGGTTGCCTGTTTGGATTTGGAAGCGTTGGCTGAGAAACGGGAGATAAATTCCTGCAGCTCCTTGATCTTTTCTTCCTTTTTCTTGTTTGCTTCTTTCATCTGCTTGTTAAGAAGCTGTCTTGATTCATACCAGAAATCATAGTTGCCGGCATAAAGCTCGATCTTGCCATAATCGATATCTGCGGTATGGGTACATACTTTATTTAAGAAGTAACGGTCATGGGAAACGACGATGACCGTATTTTCAAATCCGATCAGAAATTCCTCCAGCCATGCGATCGCGTCCAGATCCAGATGGTTGGTGGGCTCGTCCAAAAGCAGGATGTCCGGATTGCCGAACAGCGCCTTGGCTAACAGTACCTTTACCTTTTCACTGCCGTTGAGATCTTTCATAATGCTGTAATGAAGTTCTGTATCAATACCAAGTCCGTTTAAGAGCATGGCGGCGTTGGATTCCGCTTCCCAGCCGTCCATCTCTGCAAATTCACCTTCCAGTTCGCTGGCGCGGATGCCGTCTTCATCGGAAAAATCTTCCTTGGCATAGATGGCGTCCTTTTCTTTCATGATATCATAAAGGCGCTTGTTGCCCATGATGACGGTATCAAGAACAGAATATTCGTCATATTTAAAGTGATCCTGTTCCAGCACGGAGAGACGCTGGCCCGNTGTGATGGAGATNTCGCCNTTGNTNGTATNCAAAGCGCCGGACNGTATCNTTAAAAAAGTGGATTTGCCGGCGCCGTTGGCGCCGATCAGACCGTAGCAGTTGCCCTCGGTGAATTTTATATTAACGTCCTCAAAAAGTGCTNTTTTTCCTACTCTGTAAGTAACTCCATTANCGCTNATCATGTATTTAACCTTGCCTTTCTTATGNNATCTTTATTTAAGCTTGTATGCTGATGTATCGATGTTTTTCCACGATCATCTGACATAAAATGCCGTCAGGNCGCCGCGTTGGGAGNNNTCTGGAATACCACAATATTCTTCCCGCTTTTCTTACCGGTATACAGATGCTCGTCCGCCTGTTGTACCAGATCCTCTACACGGTAGCCTGGGATGGATTCGCAGACACCGAAGGTCATGGTGACCTTGAGAGCCTGTCCTTCATAATCAAACGGATATTCAGCAATATTTTTACGGATGCGTTCGGCTGCATTGGCAGCGGAATTTAAAGGGTCATGAACAAGGATCAGAATCTCCTCGCCGCCCCAGCGGCAGACTGCATCACCATCCCTGACACTGTTGGTGATGATCTCGGAAACCGTCACCAGTACATAATCTCCGGCATCATGCCCGTAAGTATCATTGACTTTTTTGAAATCATCAATATCGCCCAGGATCAGACTGAAGCGCTTGCCCGTGCTTTTGAGCTGCTCCATCCTCTGCCGCAGGATCTGATCCATGTTACGACGGTTCATCAGATGGGTCAGCGGATCCTTGTGCGCCATTTCGTGAAGCTGTTCATTCTGCGAAGCAAGCTTGCCCTGGCTTGCCTGGATCTCCCAGATGAAAAGAAAGGAAAAGAAGATCAGGATCGCAAAGGTCATCACAGTATTAAATAAATGAAGGATATGCGGCCAGTTAGATCCCTCGAGGATATAAACAGGCTCTATTACCTGCATCAGGAGATAGGAGATACAGTAGGTGGCGACGCATAATAAGGAAAAAGACAGCGGTATGATGTCTTTTCTCTTAAATTTGTCAATGACAAATGAAAAATAAAAGATCGCGCTGATTATGGAAATACTGTATAAGACAAAGCCAGAGGCAAGTCCCAGACAGAATGTTTCAAAGAAACTGATCACAAGGACTTCCAGCAGCGTGATATAAAACACCATCGCATATTTATGCTGTTTGATCAGATTCCGGATGATCGTTATAAAGAACACGCTGAGGCAGCCGTTGATGATAGAAAGGGGAATGACCGGGATCAGCGCAAATATGATGCAGACCACAAAATGTATGGCGGATAGCATATACGCGATGATATATAATTTACGTTCAAAGGAGAAGTAGCTTTCCCCCTGACGGATCTTTTCAATATAATGGCGAACATTATTCATGTAACAGATTTCCTCCATGCTTAATCATATTTTATGCTTTCATTGTAAAGGCATAAGGATATGATTACGATTTATTATACCATTTATTTCCTTAATTGAAAAGAAAATTTTAGATTCGGATGTCAAAAGGTGCAGTATAAATTTTGAGGCATCAGGCTGCGCAATCATAATCTGTGCCTATGCATTGGGCGGAAATTAGAAATTCTTAACATTCCTATCCAATACCCAGCAATTTCGGAACACGATGTTCCGAAAAGGGGCAACTGAGCCATGGATGGCGAATTGCCCCGTTTGCGTCCGCCTTCCACAACTTAAAGCAGGAATGTTTAGAATTTCTTATTTCCGTACAGCAGCATAGGCACAGATTATGATTTGGGCAGTTGGTCATATAATTTCATTAATGGTCCCTTTTGGTAGTTGAATCATTTTAGGTAATTACAAAACAGTGGGTTGATTTAAAGCTATATGAAATGGAGAATAAGAAAAAGGCAATGGGGACGGGTGTTGCATTTAACTTGAAAAGTTTCTAATTATAATAAAAAACAAGAAAATCAAAATTATACAAAAACAGAAGAAAACAATAGAAAAAAAGAGATAAAAAAAGAAAACGGGTGATAAATAATAAAAACCGGATTTGCATATATTTGGAAGTGTAATTATTATGTCTAATGTGGTTAGCACTCAAACGTGATGAGTGCTAACAAAATAGGAGGCATATTAAAATTTAAGGAGGATATATCAATGAAGTTAGTACCATTGGGTGACAGGGTTGTATTAAAACCGCTTGCAGCAGAGGAGACCACGAAATCCGGTATTATTCTGCCGGGACAGAATAAGGAGAAACCCCAGCAGGCAGAGGTCGTTGCCGTAGGACCGGGAACGGAAGAAGTGAAAATGGAAGTAAAGAAGGGCGATCAGGTCATTTACTCCAAGTATTCCGGCAATGAAGTAAAGATTGACGATCAGGATTACATCATTGTAAAGCAGAATGATATTCTTGCAATCATTAAATAATTGAAAAACTGAGAAATTATATTTATGGAGGAAAACAATCATGGCAAAGGAAATCAAATACGGCGCAGAAGCGCGTGCAGCATTGGAGTCAGGCGTTAATCAGCTGGCTGATACCGTCAGAGTGACCTTAGGACCGAAAGGAAGAAACGTAGTTCTGGATAAATCCTTCGGAACGCCGCTGATTACAAACGACGGCGTGACGATCGCAAAGGAGATCGAGCTGGAGGATGCATTTGAGAATATGGGCGCACAGCTTGTAAAGGAGGTTGCTACTAAGACTAACGACGTGGCAGGAGATGGTACGACGACAGCGACAGTCCTTGCACAGGCGATGATCAATGAAGGAATGAAGAACCTGGCTGCAGGCGCGAATCCGATTATCTTAAGAAAAGGTATGAAGCAGGCAACGGAATGTGCCGTAGCTGCAATCGCTAAGATGAGCGCAAAGGTAAAGGGCAAGGAGCAGATCGCAAGAGTTGCTGCAATCTCCGCGGGAGATGACGAAGTAGGAAATATGGTGGCGGACGCAATGGAGAAGGTTTCCAACAATGGCGTTATCACCATTGAGGAAAGCAAGACCATGAAGACGGAGCTTGATCTGGTAGAAGGTATGCAGTTCGACCGTGGTTATATCTCCGCATACATGGCGACAGATATGGATAAGATGGAAGCGGTTCTGGAGAATCCGTATATCCTGATCACGGATAAGAAGATCAGCAATATCCAGGATATCCTTCCGCTGTTGGAGCAGATCGTACAGTCCGGCGCAAGGCTTCTGATCATTGCTGAGGATGTAGAGGGAGAAGCACTGACAACCCTGATTGTAAATAAACTGCGTGGAACCTTTAATGTGGTAGCTGTTAAGGCTCCGGGTTATGGCGACAGAAGAAAAGCCATGCTGGAGGATATCGCGATCCTGACAGGCGGTCAGGTGATCAGTGAGGAGGTAGGACTGAATCTTCAGGACGCAACCATCGATATGCTGGGCCGCGCGAAATCTGTTAAGGTTCAGAAAGAGAATACAGTCATCGTTGACGGCGCAGGCAGCAGCAAGAATATTAAGGCGCGTGTTGCACAGATTAAGAACCAGATCGAGGAGACGACTTCTGATTTTGACCGTGAGAAGCTTCAGGAGAGACTTGCAAAGCTTTCCGGCGGCGTTGCAGTTATCCGCGTAGGTGCGGCAACCGAGACGGAAATGAAGGAAGCGAAGCTTCGTATGGAGGATGCTCTGGCAGCTACAAGGGCAGCCGTAGAGGAAGGCATCATTGCCGGCGGCGGTTCTGCATATGTACACGCAAGCAAGCAGGTTGCAAAGCTGGCTGATACATTGGAGGGCGACGTTAAGACCGGCGCAAGGATCGTGTTAAAGGCTTTGGAAGCTCCTCTCTGCCATATCGCAGCCAATGCCGGATTGGAAGGCAGTGTTATCATCAATAAGGTAAGGGAGTCCAAGGTTGGTGTCGGATTTGACGCGCTGAAGGAAGAATACGTTGATATGGTGACAGCCGGTATTCTGGATCCTGCAAAGGTTACCAGAAGTGCGCTGCAGAATGCTACCAGCGTGGCAAGCACACTGCTTACGACGGAATCCGTGGTAGCGAATATTAAAGAAGACGCCCCCGCGATGCCTGCAGGCGGCGGCATGGGCGGAATGATGTAAGGGAACAGAGAGTCCAATCTGCAAAATTCGCTTGAAACTAAATAGCTGGTGATTTATAATAAAACAGACTTGATTTATCAGGTCTGTTTTGTGTTTCGCAATAATTGCGCGATCTGCTGTTTTGATCAGGCGGAAAGGGATGGTTGCTATATGGCGGAAGAATATACGGAAATATCAGCAGAAAAACTGCATGAGACTATGGCTGGGATACCGCCTGAAAAGGCGGAGGAAAAACGTGCAGAAACGCAGACGGAAGTTATCATAGATGACGGCCGTATTGAAAAGATCGCAGAGTTTCAAAGTCCGGAGGTCTTATATGAGGAACTGATCGCCAGAGTGAAAAAATATCACCCGTCGGATGATATTTCACTGATCGAAAAGGCGTATCAGACTGCTGACGCATTTCATCAGGGGCAGGTGCGCAAGTCGGGAGAACCGTATATCATCCATCCGCTGTGTGTTGCGATCATTCTGGCGGATATGGAGATGGATAAGGAGACGATCGCGGCGGGCATCCTGCATGATGTCGTGGAAGATACGGTCATGACCAGTGAGGAGCTTAGGGAGAAATTCGGACCGGACGTTGAGCTTCTTGTAGATGGCGTGACGAAGCTGAGCCAATTGCAGTATTCTACGGATAAGCTGGAGATGCAGGCGGAGAATCTCAGAAAGATGTTTCTTGCTATGGCAAAGGATATCCGCGTCATCATGATCAAGCTGGCTGACCGNCTTCATAATATGCGNACNCTGGATTATATGAGACCGGANAAACAGCAGGAAAANGCAAGGGAGACNNTGGATATCTATTCGCCNATTGCNAANCGTCTNGGTATTTCNAANNTGAANGTAGAGCTGGANGANCTTTCTTTAAAATATCTNGAGCCNGAGGCGTATNATGATCTGGTGAATCAGATCGCCNTACGNAAAAGCGCGAGGGAAAAATTTGTTCAGGATATTGTGGACGAAGTCAGTGTCCATATAGCGAATGCCGGAATCAAGGCAAAGATTGACGGACGTGTGAAACATTTCTTCAGCATCTACCGGAAGATGAAGAATCAAAATAAAACGATAGATCAGATCTATGATCTGTTTGCCGTGCGNATCATCGTTGATTCTGTTAAGGACTGCTATGCNNCGCTTGGTGTGATCCATGAGATCTACCGTCCTGTTCCCAGCAGGTTTAAGGATTATATTGCAGTGCCGAAGGCAAATATGTATCAGTCNCTTCATACGACGCTGATCGGAAGCGGNGGGACGCCGTTTGAGATACAGATCCGTACCTATGAGATGCNTAAGACAGNGGAATATNNTATTGCGNCGCATTGGAAGTACAAGNAAGTGTCNGACGGNAAGAAGGNGGAANAGCAGGAGGAGGCAAAGCTGACCTGGCTGCGCCAGATCCTGGAGTGGCAGAAGGATACGTCAGATAACCGTGAATTTATGGGCTTCCTGAAACAGGATCTTGATCTTTTTTCCGATCAGGTTTATTGCTTTACGCCGACGGGAGATGTCAAGAATCTTCCGGCAGGAAGCACGACAGTAGACTTTGCGTATCATATCCATACGGCGGTGGGCAACAAGATGATCGGTGCAAGAGTCAATGGAAAACTGGCGACGATCGATTATGAGATTAAGAACGGCGACTGTATCGAGATCCTGACTTCACAAAATTCCAAAGGACCCAGCCGCGACTGGTTGAATTTTGTCAAGAGCGCGCATGCAAGGAATAAGATCAACCAGTGGTTTAAGAATGAATATAAAGAGGAAAATGTGGTCCGCGGTAAGGAGCTGCTCGCTTCCTACTGTAAGGCAAGGTCGATCGTCCTTTCGGATCTGCTGAAGCCGGAGTATATGAATGAGGTGATGAAGAAATACGGCTTTAAGGACTGGGATTCACTGATGGCTACGGTAGGACATGGCGCGCTGAAGGAGGGGCAGGTCATTAACCGGCTGCTGGAGATCTATGACAGCACGCATAAGGAACCGGTGAGCAATGAGCAGGTCATGGAGTCGATCAGGGAAGCGGCTGTCAAAAAGATCGTTCCTGCCAGCAAGGGCGGCGGTGGCATCATAGTTCATGGAATGGATGATATTGCCGCGAGATTCAGCAAATGCTGTAATCCGCTTCCGGGAGATGAGATCGTGGGATTTATCACCAGAGGGCGGGGCGTGTCGATCCATAGGACGGACTGCCCGAATATCATGAAGATGCCGGAAATCGAACGTACCAGACTGGTGGAAGCGGAATGGGCGGCGGATGCCGAGGGAGGCAAAGGCGGCAAATATATGGTGGAGATCATCATCTATGCCAGTAACAGATCCGGACTGCTTGCGGATATTTCAAAATGTATGTCAGACTGGGGCATTGATATTCTTGCACTTAGTACAAAGGTGAATAAGGAACAGAACGCAAGCATCAATATGGCGTTTGATGTCAGCAGCAGAGAGGAGCTGAACAGGGTGGTTGAGAAATTGAAGACGGTTCGAAATGTTATTGATATTGATAGGACAGCTAATAGTTAATATTTTAGGAAAGGATCGGATATGGGAAAAGCAGAATTAAAGGTCGGCAGGATCATGATGGGGATGTGCCAGACCAATTGTTATTTTATCTACAGAGAGGGTGAAAGCAAAGTTATCTTTGTGGATCCGGCGGATCAGGGAAAGCTCATCCATGATAAATTAAAAGAAAAGGGTTTTGAAGTAGAGGCGATCCTTTTGACCCATGGACATTTTGATCATATCATGGGCTGCAAGGAGCTGAAAGAGCTTAGCGGCGCGAAGATCTATGCGCCGGAAGCGGATAAGGTGCTGTTACAGGATCCCTATGTCAATGTATCGGCAAGCTGGGCGAAGCCGTACACGCTGGAAGCGGATGAATACTTAAAGGATGGACAGGAGCTTATCTTCGGGGATAAGGTATGTAAGATGATCGAGACGCCGGGACATACGATTGGGAGCTGCTGTTATTATTTTGAGGAGGATGGCGTACTGATCAGCGGAGATACGCTGTTTCAGGAGTCGGTGGGACGGACGGACCTTCCCACCGGAAGCATGGCGAAGCAGAAACGCTCCATCGAGGAAAAGCTGATGACGCTGCCGGATGAAGTCAGGGTTTATCCCGGGCATGGCGGGACGACAACGATAGGATATGAGAGGCAGTATAATCCGTTTTGTAGTTAGAGAAATACCCTTGCTATTTTTCATTACCTGTGATATGCTTCATTCAAAGCATTATTTTCATAATCAGGCATGGTCGTTTGTGCTGCATGTCTTCCGTTTCATCTAATATTTTATTTATATTCCCGAAAATCTATGCTTTTATTTCAAAATAACATTATAAAGCAGGATTTTCGATATGGAGCATGGTCATGACGACATGCGTTGTCTGCCGGGGATTCCTGCAAAGAAAAGGGAGGAATGCTTATGGCAGAGAGAAAAACAAGAGGGAGGGACCGTTTTGACGGAAAGAACAGGGAGTACAAAAGCGATGTATTCAGTATGTTATTGGAATATCCGGAAAATGCGCTTGCGGCATACAATGCGATAAATCATTCCAATTATACGGATCCGCAGCAGGTCAGAATGTGCAGTCTGGACAGGGGGATCTCCCTGTCGGTGCGGAATGACGCATCATTCATACTGGATATGGATCTAAGCATCTATGAACATCAGTCCACGATATGCCGGAATATGCCGCTGCGCAGTCTGATTTATTTTTCGGGCATTATATTGGATATCATAAAGGGGCAGGATATTTATGGATACAGCCTCGTCAAAATACCGACGCCGCGATTTGTTGTTTTTTATAATGGCGGGCAGGATCAGCCGGAACAGTCGGAGATGAGGCTTTCGGATGCGTATGAACGTAGGATGGATCAGCCGGAGCTGGAACTGGTATGCAAAGTTTATAACATTAATATCGGAAAGAATAAGAAACTTTTGGATAATTGCCGGTTTTTGAAGGATTATGTGCTGTTTGTGGAGCGTGTGCGTAAGAACTACGAAGCCGCAGGGCATATAGATCTGGAACGGTGCATAAGGAAGGCGATCGATAGCTGTATCAGGGAAGACATACTGAGAGATTTCCTGACGGAACGCAGGGCGGAGGTGTTAAAAGTGATGACATTGGATTACACGTTTGAAAGGCGGCTCATGCTTCAGCAGGAAGCGGCACAGAAAGCAACACAGAAAGCAGTTGAAGAAGCGCATGCTGTCGGTCAGGAAGATAAATTATGGTCACAGATACAGAAGAAGCAGTTGAAAGGAAAGACAAACGCACAGATAGCAGACGAGTTGGAAACAACTGTGGAAGAAATAACGGAAATCATTAAAAAAAGACAGTGAGTTGAGACAGAAGCGGCGAATGGTCTGATATACGGAATGGAGAGAGGAACGGTTTGATACATCTGATAGTAAATCGACAGGAATTGTTATATGATCTGTATGCGCTGACGCAGGCGTTTTATCCGGGGATAGAGCTGGATACCGGCGCATCATCCGCAGAAGCGCAGGAATATACAGGCAGACTTCCGGATACGATAGAGGTCTGCTTGTTTGATTGTGGCGGAAGTATCGTGATCACGGCGGGAGAGACGCTGGCGGAAGATCGCCGCAGGGAATATACGGAGGAACAGATCGCACAAGAGGCGGGCGTCTTTCTGGAGGACGGCATGGAAGATGCTGCGGCGAGAAAGCGTGCGTTCAAGAAGCTTTTTTATGATGCTATGGAGGAATATACCGGACGGAGTCTTCCGTGGGGCGCTCTGACTGGGATCAGGCCGACGAAATTAATCCGCGGTATGATGAAAAAGAATACTGAGGAGAGAACAGCAGAACAGCTTTATGATATGCACCGTCTGAAGGGTGAGAAGCTTGCCCTTGGCATGGAGATTGCGAAGCTGCAGGAGGGCATCTTGTCGAAGCTGCATGGACTTAATGGGTACAGCGTGTATATCGGAATTCCGTTCTGTCCGTCCAGATGCCTGTACTGTTCCTTTACCTCCAATCCGGTAGAACGGTGGAAAAAACGTATCCCCGAATATCTGGGCGCGCTTCGGAAGGAATTGGAATATATTGCGTCCTCTCCATATTTTAAAACAAGAGTGTTGGATACGGTCTATATCGGCGGCGGTACGCCGACAGCGCTGTCTGCGGAGGAGCTGGATATCCTTCTTGGAGATGTTGCAGCGTATCTGCCGATGGAGCATGTGCAGGAATTTACGGTAGAAGCCGGACGAGCGGACAGCATCACGGAAGAAAAACTGAGCGTCCTGAAAAAATACCATGTGACAAGGATCTCAATTAATCCCCAGACGATGAAGGAAGAGACGCTTCGCCTGATCGGTCGCAGACATACCATAGAAGATGTGAAGAATGCATATGCAATGGCAAGAAGGATGGAGTTTGACAATATCAATATGGACATCATCTTGGGACTGCCGGGGGAGACGGATGCGGATGTTGCATATACCGTGCAGGAGATCAGAAATCTTGCGCCGGACAGTCTGACCGTACATTCGCTGGCGGTGAAAAGGGCAGCAGGATTGAAGGACTGGTATAAGTCGGAAGGCGATCCGAGATCAGGCGGGGCAGATGAGGTGCAGCATATGATGGAGCAGGCAATGCGGACCGCAGCAGAAGGGGCAAAGGAGATGGGGATGGAACCCTACTATCTCTATCGTCAGAAGAATATGGCAGGCAATCTGGAAAATACCGGTTATGCGCTGCCGGGGAAATACGGCCTGTACAATATCCTGATCATGGAGGAGCTCCAGTCGATCGTGGCGCTGGGGGCGGGAAGCGTGTCAAAACGCGTTGATGAAGACGGGTGTATCAAGCGCTGCGATAATGTGAAGGATATCGGATTGTATCTGGATAAGATTGATGAAATGATTGAGCGGAAGCGGAGATTGTTTACGGATTTTTAAACTTTTTAAATTCACTATTGAGTATGACGGCAAGTGCAATTGGTTATCAATAGTGAATTATTTTTTGTTAAAAATAATAAATAGCAAAAAAGTGAGAGATTGTCCCGAAGTGGGCAATGTTTTCTGCTATAATAAAAAAGTCAAAAGGATCCTATTTTCATAGAGGGAGAAAAATATGTCTTACAATCCATTAAAAGCACAGGATAGTTTAAGTGAATTGATCAGTCTGTCAAATGATTCCGTTATGATATTCGACAAGCTGTTAAAATGTTCATCAAATGATGAACTAACACAGGATTTCTTAAATTGGTTTCAAAAGTTACTGGATATTAGCAAACCAAATGCGATTAAGTTAATAAGGAGTCATTACGAACATTTCAGCGCAAAAGAGAAAGAATTTATTCAGCTAAAACTGGATTTAAGCAAAAAAAACATAGAAGATTATAAAGATGATCCGATCCCATAGGCGTTTACTTTAACCTGATCATTCTTTTGAACTTATTATGCAGCGTTTTGCTCAGGTTGATATATTTCAGTTTGTGGACATGTCGGTAATTAACACGATACAAATTAAAAAAGGAAGGAAATAGGAAAATATGGATAGAAAAGCAATGGCACAAGAAACTTTGGAGATCATGAAACAGGGCTGCTATGTGCCGGAAACAAACAATGGAACAGGACAAAAAGCAGAGAAAAAGCGGATCACAATAAAGGAGGATATGGAGCAGTCCATCAGGCGAAGCATATTGATCTCCCCTGCGGAGGGAGAGAAAATCCTTGCAAAATACAGCGCATGCACAAGCTGTGGCCAGCCGGAGACAAGGGTTGATAATATTTCCACGGTAGATGCTATCCGTATGCTCGCAGAAGAAGGGAAAACGGATATCGGTGTGTTGAATTTTGCAAGCGCAAAGAATCCGGGAGGCGGTTTTCTGAACGGAGCAAAAGCTCAGGAAGAGAGCCTGACAATTTCCGGCACGCTTTATCCCACATTGACAGCCCATGAAGAATATTACAATGAAAACCGGGCGCATAGATCTATGATGTATCTGGATTATGGGATCTATTCCCCGGAAGTAGTATTTTTCCGTGACGGGTCATTCCGATTGACAGAGACGCCGGTGAAAGCTTCTGTGCTGACGCTGCCCGCAGTCAATATGGGGCAGGTGCTTTTAAAGGGAGAAAATGCGGAGGAAGCCAAAAGGGTGATGCGCCGGAGAATGAAGCTGGCGTTGGGAATCTTTGCCGAGCAGAAGGCAAAGCATCTGGTGCTTGGAGCCTATGGGTGTGGCGTATTCCGAAATGACCCAGGAGAGGTAGCCGCATGGTGGAGAGAACTAATGGAAGAAGGCATGGGACAGCATTTTGATTCTGTGTTTCACGCCGTTTTGGATCATTCCAAAGAGCAATGCTGTATCAAGGCTTTTCAGGAGTAAATAATTACTTAAATTGGGCA